>Ga0265338_10003760_pt1 | contig 21083 bp, 17 predicted proteins | sample 42126metaG_FD_193579 | JGI IMG/M metagenome (GOLD analysis project Ga0265338, IMG submission 193579) | Rhizosphere microbial communities from Carex aquatilis grown in University of Washington, Seatle, WA, United States - 4-21-26 metaG | ecosystem: Host-associated > Plants > Roots > Rhizosphere... | reverse complement strand
AAGCTCCAGTGCAAAGTTCAAAAGCTCCGACACAAAGTCCACAAAACTGGACGCAAAGCTCACCAGACTCACAAAGTTGGACGCAAAATCTGTATGCCAAGGTTGACGTGGGCGCCGTGTTTCAACAAAACGCGACCTTATATCAATCACTGGGTGCCCCTAAAAGCACGGCAACTTTTAATCCCGGCATTCGGGGTGATATTGTCCTGGGTTACGATATTAACGAGTCGTGGGCGGCGGAATTTGATACGGGGCTGCTATGGAATTCGATGGCTAAAGTCGGTGGCGCTTCTCTGAGTTCCCTTGGTCAAAGTTTTGATACGTACACGATCCCACTGCTGGTGAACGTTACTTACAAGATCCCGCTCAAAGGTTCATGGTCTCCGTATGTCGGAGTCGGCTTTGGCGGAGCAGCGGCCATCGCTTCGTTCAACACCGGGGGACTTGTTCCAACCGTCACGAGTGACTCTACTTTTGTTTTCGCTTATCAAGCGGCGGTTGGTTTGAAATACAAGTTGACCAAAAACGCTTCCATCGACATCGCCTATGAATTTTTCGGCGCGACGGACCCAAGCTGGAACTTCAACAAAATCCCGGATCGCGTCAAAGAAGGCGGCTTCTACACCCATTCCTTCTCTCTTGGCTTTACCTGGAATTTCTGAATTCAACTGGAATCAACCCGCGCCTCCGCGCCAGGGTTTCTGCCCGCCGGCGTGGAATTTTTTACCGTCCCAAGACTCTTAATTCTTTGTTTCCTTCACCGGCCAATACCGGTTAAAAGATGGTCGTGAATTACTCCTTGTTATCGGTTGAGCGCGTCCGGAAATTGTTGGCCGCCGCGCGCAAAACCCGTGTCCTGGTTGTCGGCGACGTGATGCTCGACCAGTTTATCTGGGGCGGTGTGTCGCGCATTTCACCCGAAGCGCCGGTCCCGGTCGTGGAGTTTGAACGCGAAAGCTTCATGCCCGGTGGTGCCGCCAATGTCGCGCGCAATCTGACCGCGCTCAACGTGCCCACGGAACTTTTCGGCATGATTGGCCAGGATGAAAACGGCCGGCATTTGAAAAAACTGCTTGCCGGGCAAAGCATCAATTGCGGCGGATTGCTCGCCCACGCCGCGCGCCACACGAGTGTCAAAACCCGCATCGTCGCGCAACAGCAACAACTCGTCCGCATTGACCGCGAAACGCGCGACGGTCTGGACTCGCGCCTGACCGAGCGTCTGCTGGGCGAAATCAAATCGAGACTCCCGAAGGCCGACGCCGTGATCCTTGGTGATTACGGCAAAGGCGTGGTCACGCAGCCGTTGCTCAATGAAATCAAACTGCTTTGCCGCGCGCGCGGCGTCTGGTTGAGCCTCGACCCCAAACCGGTTCATCATTTGAACCTGGCCGGCCTTTCGCTCATCACGCCCAATCGCAAGGAAACTTTCGAGCTGGCGAATTTGCACGACGAAACGCGCCACGCGAACCCGCTGGTGGACAAAAACCTCATGCTCGCCGCCGAACGTTTGCTCAACGAACTCCATCCCGCAGTACTTCTCATCACACTCGGCGAACTGGGCATGTTGCTCTGTCAGCGCGGGCAAAAGCCGTTTCATATCCCGACGGTGGCGCAGGAAGTGTTCGACGTTTCCGGCGCGGGCGACACAGTCATCGCCACGTTCACGATGGCGGTTGCCGCCGGGGCGTCGCCATCGGAAGCAACGGTTCTCTCGAATCACGCGGCAGGCATCGTCGTCGGCAAGGTCGGCACGGCCACGGCGTCACCGGAGGAATTATTGAAAAGTTTTAACCGAGGATGAACGGATGACGTGAATTGAACATGAGAAATGACGAACCCCTCGCCCTTCCCTCTCCCCGCCGGGCGGGGAGAGGGTGGTCCGCGCAAAGCGGGACCGGGTGAGGGGATTTTAGTCTGCGCAAATCCTTCGCTTCATGAAAACACAATGAGCCAAATAAAAATCACGGTTGAAACGATTCGCGCGATGAAAAGCCGCGGTGAAAAAATTGCCGCGCTGACGGCCTACGATTTTCCCATGACAAAATTGCTCGATGAGGCGGGCATCCCTTTCATCCACGTCGGCGACTCGCTCGGGATGGTTGTGCTGGGTTATCCCGACACCACCCATGTGACGATGGCGGACATGGAGCATCACACGCGTGCCGCCGCGCGCGCCAGACCGCGCGCGCTGCTGGCGGCGGATTTGCCCTACCGCAGCTACGAAACCGTGAAGGACGCGGTGGCCAACGCCCGCCGGCTCGTCGCGGCCGGCGCGGACGTCGTGAAAGCCGAAGGCGGCCGTTCCATCATTGAGCAGGTCCGGGCCATTATCGCTGCGGGCATTCCCTATTGCGGTCATTTGGGAATGCAGCCGCAGCACGTGATTGAAGAAGGCGGTTATCACGTCAAAGGCAAAAAGGAAGCGGAGCACCAGGCGTTGCTTGACGACGCGCAAGCGCTGGCCGGCGCGGGCGCGTTCGCTCTGGTGCTGGAAATTGTGACGCCGCCGGTGGCGAAAGAATTGACCACGGCCCTTCCAATTCCGACGATTGGCATCGGCAGCGGCGACGATTGCGACGGCCAGATTCTAGTAACGTCCGACTTGATCGGGATGTTCCCCTGGTTCACACCGCGGTTTGTAAAACCGCGGATGAATTGCGCGGCGGAAATCAAGGCCGCCGTGACGGCCTGGAAAAATTCCCTGGTTTAATCCTGGAACTTTTTGATGGCCCAAGTGTTGCTTTAGACAGGCTGAAATCGCATGGAATTGGAATCATTGATTGAATCGGCGGCGGCCAACGGCGCCAGTGATTTGCACCTGGAAGCCGGGATGCCGGCGGCGTTGCGCGTGCGCGGCACCTTGCGGGTGGCGGGCGAACCGATTGCGCCGAAAGCGCTGCTGGAGGCGGCGCGGGCACTCATCGGTGAAACCCAGTGGCCGGTTTTCCTGGAACGGCGTTCGTTTGACCTGTCCAAAACGATTCGCGGCGTCCGTTGCCGAATTAACGTGCTGCAAACCTCGCGCGGTGTCGGGCTGGCCATCCGCCTGCTCAGCTCCTTTCAGGCCACCGTGGAAAAACTCAACCTGCATCCGGACCTGAAAAAACTGGTCAAAAACACCCATGGCCTGATTCTCATTTGCGGCCCCACCGGCAGCGGAAAATCCTCAACCCTGGCCGCCTTGATTCAGGAAATCAATCTCACCGACACCCGGCACATCGTCACGGTGGAAAGCCCCATCGAATACACCTTCCGACCGCGCCGCGCCTACATCCGGCAACGCGAAGTCGGACGCGACACGCCAAGTTTTGAGCAGGCCCTGCTGGACGCCCTGCGGGAGGACCCGGACGTGTTGATGGTCGGCGAACTGCGGGATCCGGAAACGATGCGTCTTACCTTGAGCGCGTCGGAGACCGGCCACCTCGTTCTGGCCACCGTGCATTCCTCGACCTGTGCCGAGGCAATCCAACGCGTGGCCTCGGCTTTCCCGGCGGAAATCCAAAGCGCCGTCTGCTCGCAACTGGCCGATTGCCTGGTTGCGGTGGTCTCGCAGCGGCTCCGTTTCCGGCAGGATTTGAACATCGCCATTCCGGAATGTGAAATCCTGATGGCGACGCACGCCGTGAAAAATTTCATCCGTACCCGCGAATTTTTTAAAGTCATTACGGCCATCGAGACCGGCGCGGATCACGGCATGTGGACCTTCCAGCGTTACGCCAAATGGCTGGAGTCCAAGGGCAATTTCTTCATTCCCGGTCAGGGCGCGGAACCGCCCGACAGCGAACCGGCCGAGTCCCTCCCGGCCACCGCCGCGCTGCCAGCCATGACTACCAGCGCGCCCAGGGTGGAAAAGAAAACCAAGCCACAAGGTGCCCACGACAGCGGGCGGATTGAAATCGAACCCGTCGAAGGTGAATTTGGTAAGATTCTTAAGAAGCCGTAGTTAAACGAGTTGCTGCGGATTGCACAATCACGCCTCCTGATTCAGCAGCGCTCGACAACATTAATAACGTCCCTTAATTCCATTTCGGTAAAGACAGATTTCCACCTGCCATCATTGTCAATAACTGCCACACACCTGTAACCATTGCATTGAACCACATACGGTTTCCCTATTTCTGCTGGTTGTTGCATTGCCTGATTTTGGGTATTGTCATTCACAATCTGAAATTTTGCTTTTTCAAACGCGAAACACAATGGGGTGTTTCCCTATGGGATTCAAAACGTACCACTGCCAGCGTCTATCAGTCATTGCGCGTGACGCCAGCGATGGAAGCAGGGATCACCGACCATGTTTGGAACTTGGAAGAAATTGTGAATTTGATAAATTAAATCCATGAAATTCAAATATTATATTATGCCGATTAACGCCAGCACTCTGCCGAAACCGATGGAAGAGGATGAAAGAAAATTAAACGAACTCGGTGCGGAAGGATGGGAATTGGTATCCGTTATTCCGGTTACGGCTAAAGGAACAACCGACGACGCCTTTGCTTATTTTAAACACCCGATTGCCGAGTAATTAAAGATTCAAACGTATTTAGAGCGGACGATTTTCGGGATTATGCCTTTCACAAACCCAAACTTTTAAGGCTGACAAAGTGGTTGTTTTCATTGGGTTTAAGCGCGGCGAGTGGCGGCAAGTAACTTGGTTCTGACCCACTTCGTTTTGCCGATACCGGATTCCTTCACGGCCTGCATGATTTCGGCATATTCAGGCGGTGAAACTCGCGTGGAAATGAACTTCCCGCACTTTTCCTTTTTGGGAAGCATCGGCCTTCCGACTTTTGGAGATTCGCTCATAAAATTGAATTTAGATTAATGGCAAAACGAAAATCCAAATTAAAAGACCGATTAGGATAGCCGTGACGCTGGCGCGGCTTATCACTTCATGCATGACTTGGCTGGACGGCTCGCCAATCGCGTCCAGTTGACCACCGACGGCCACAAGGCGTATCTGACAGCCGTTGAGGACGCCTTTGGCTCAGAGATTGATTACGCGCAATTGCAGAAGATTTACGGCGTTGAACAGCCGCAAGGTGAAGTGCGATACAGCCCGGCGGTTTGCATGGGCGCAAAGCGCGCTGTGATTTCAGGAATGCCGGACTTCAAGCACATCTCCACCAGCCACACGGAACGGCAAAACCTGACAATGCGGATGCAGATGCGCCGGTTCACGCGGTTGACCAACGCCTTTTCAAAGAAGATTGAAAACCACGAAGCGGCAATCGCTCTCCATTACATGCATTACAACTTTTGCCGGATTCATCAGACATTGCGCGTGACTCCGGCGATGGAAGCAGGCATCACAGACCGTGTGTGGAGCTTGGAAGAAATTGTAAAACTTATGGATTCAGGCAGGGAGAAGGCGTAAATTTGCAGTTGTGGCTGATGGAAAAACCATAAATCAGAAAAAGCTGCGAGCGGTATTAAAAGCCGCAATTTGGGGATGTTTTATAGCTGCCATATTGGAAATTGTGCTTATTCATGCTGTGCTTGACGATTGGGGATATGCTGTTGGGCATGCGAGAATGACGGATGATTTTTTTCTGGTTGGTATTATTTTTTCCTTACCTGCGGTGATTTTAGAGAGGATTTTTGGATTTCTACCAGACCCAAAGGGCACGGAAATATATTTAACGGCTTTTCTGACCATAATTGTGTATGCGATTGCCTTCGCAATCATCGCAACTTTTTGGCAGTTTATTATTCGAAGAAAATCGGGAATTTCAAACTGATTTGCTCTCAGCAATTTCAAAACGTACCACTACAGTCAAATCCCTTAATTTGCGTTAAGTACATACTCCCGTTTTTTCTTTAGCTTGGACAGCCATTGTCCAACCCCGCCGGTTAAGATGTCGCAAAATGAAAGGTATGATATGAACAACGAACAACTCGAACTCGGCATCAACGGCAATAAATTACGGATAAACGGGACAGGGCTTCCCGCGACTCGGGACCGGCGTACCCGCGCCAACTGGTGGTTTACTCAAATGCGGAACATCGTCGGCCACGCCATGGATTGGGAAACCGCCGGCAACCCGCGCCCGGAACAAATCTGGATTCCTGCCACCCACCGCGAAGTGAAGGTCTGACAACCTGGAGGGACGAGTTATACGAGTCCCTGAATTATGTTTGGGACTCGCGGAGCTCGTCCCTCCGAAACCTCAAGCAGAATACCCGGCTTTCACAAAATCACGGATCACCGTGATTTCCTCCTCGATCATCGTGTGCGGCTTCTCAAATTCGCGCCATTCAAGGTTGAGGCCCGCGGCTTTGAGGACCGGAATCTGCGGTCGGACCTGGGCAATCGGCAACATCGGGTCAACCGTGCCATGCGTCATGAGTAACCGTTGTTGCCGGGCGACCGGCGAAAGTTCCTTCAACAATTTCTCCAGCTCGCACACCCAGCCGCTGATGCCGACGACGCCGGCAAACCGATGCGGATAACGCAAACCGACGTCAACGGCCATCAAGCAACCCTGCGAAAAACCGCCGAAGGTGATTTGTTCCGCCGGGAACCCGCGCGCGCGTAAATCGTCAAGCAACTCGAAAAGCAATTTCCGGCTGCGCCGCACGCCGGGCAGGATGTCGTTCAAATCGAACCACGAATACCCGCCGTAATATTCGTCCGGGGCATTGACCAGCAGATAATTCAACCACGGCAGGCCCATCGCCTCCGGCAGCCAGCGATAGCCTTCAATGCTGTCGCCCAGGCCGTGCAGCATCACCATCAGCCGCCGGGAAGCTTTCTCCCGTGCCGGAATCAATTCGCTGTGCAACATTCGATTTTCAGCATGTTTCGGTAACGTCACCACGTCAATTCCCAAACTGATTCCGGAGCAACGGAGGAACACCCTGACCCACCGCGGGATATCTGCACGCATTAAGACGGAAAAACACGAGGCTGGAAGCCCCGTCAACCCGCAGCCAGGATGACTGCGCTACGTGGCGCAGGCTTCCAGCCTGCGGGTTCTGGTGGCGTCTCGCCGCCAGTCTCGGTGACAGCACGAGCAGCGAATCGTTTCGTCCGTTCCGCTATTGCTTTGGGACTGTCGCCTTCAAGCGTTTGGCCTCCTGATCAAGCCATTGAATCAATTGTTGTCGTTCGGCATCGGTAAACCGGGCCTCCGGGTGGATCACCTTGTATTTGGCCGGCGGCATTTCTTTGTAGCCCAGTTCTTCGCTGGCGTTTTCCAGCCGCTTGGCGGCGCGCGCCGGATCATCCACCGGCCAGTCGGAAAAATTCAAATGGCGGCGGCCACCCTGCACGTCGTCCGCAATCAACCAGGACACCGGCGCCACGTGGCTGTACCACGGCCATTTGGTTTCGTAGGAATGACAGTCGTAACACGCCGCGCGGAACATCGCGGCGAGGGGCGGCGGCGGCACGTTGGCGGCCAGGAAATCGTGAACGACCGGCGGGTTCGTGCGCGCCGGATTGGCAAATTGCAACAACGCAAAGATCACGACCAATGCCCCCAGAATCCATTTTAATTTGGTTTTCATTTAATCCATCGGACAGACAAGGGCGCAAAACGTTCGCGCCGGTCTGCATTTCATGGTCTGCTCAAAAATTTCCCGGCCTCAGTCGTGCGCGACAAAAACCTTGGCCGGCGCCGAACTTCAGTCAACCGGCCGCGCGACCATTTCCGGAGCCGGTAAATCGTGCCGAACGCAAAATCCGGCGCCGCCCCGCCCTGCCCGCCGACCAGTTCCGCACCGCGCCGCACGTTGTCAACCATCCACGCCGGCAACCGCGCGTGATACGAATTGCGCCGTACCTCGCCGGTGTGACATGCCAGCGCCGCAACCAGATCGCCAACCTCCGCCGCGCCCAATTCAACCAGCAGATTGGGATTGGTCATCTGTCTCCAAAATTCCGTCTCGACGACGTCACATTGCAAACTGGCGGGCAAAGTTCTAAGCGTGTCCAGAACCAGAAAATGCGTGCCGACGTGCACAGGATGCCAGTCGTTCTCGTGCGGAACAAAAACCACACGCGGACGCTGTTCCGCCAGAATTCCGGCAATGATTTTGACCGCCGCTTTCCACTGCGCCCGGTTCTGTTCACGCAAGGTAAGAGTAATGCGCTCCAGACCTTGTTCCCTCGGCACCATCAAACCAAACCCCAGCGAGTCGCAGGCGTGCTGTAATTCACGCCGCCGGGACGCTCGGCGACTCTGTTTGCTACCGAGTGTGACGGCGACGTTGATGACGTTCCATTTCGATTCGCGCAACAGCCGCAGCGCCAGCCCCCCAACAATACATTCATCGTCCGGATGCGGCGAGAAAATCAAAACCTTGGGCGCTTTGGACGGAATCCGGGGACGCGCCCGTCCGGGAATTTGTCCAGGACGCAGCGATCTACCTTTCTGAAGCAGGCGCTCAAATTCAGAAACCAATTGGCGGTAACGATGCATCAAGGTTATTTTGGCAATTCCACTTCACCACGCGCGCCGTGCCAGACCCGAACAATTTCAACCGCTTTCGCGTTGTGGTTGATGTGATAAACGATTCGATAGGTATGGAAAATGACCTGCCGCCAGTCGGGATGGTTCAACTCGCGCACCATACTGCCTGCTTCGGGAAATTCCATCAAAACTTGCGCCCGCTCATAAAGGCCATATCCCATTTTCCTGGCTGCATCTGGATTGTGGCGGGCAATGTAACGAACAATGGCCCCGAGATCGTCGCTGGCGTGCTCGGTCCAGATTATTTTGTGAGCCATGAATTGAGCCGTCGTTTCATTTCCTCGTTCGAAACAACTTTGCCCGCATGAAGGTCTTTTTCGCCTTCACGGATGGCGGCAAGAAAGGCGATTTCCTCGGCAATATCGTGAAAATCCGCCTCTTCTGGCAGACGATGCACTGCTTCAAGAACCATCTGCTTCGCAGTCGTCATGGGGTTAAACTAGCCGCTCTTTGCAGGAATCGCAAGGTGTTTGCTTTGCCCGCCAAACAACAATCGCAAACTGTTCATCACCACCACCACCGTGCTGCCTTCGTGGCCAACCACGCCAATGGTGAGCGGAATTTTTCCGAGCAGGGCGAACGAAACCAGCACCACCACGGTGCCGAGTGAAATGAACAGATTCTGCCGGATGATGCGCCGCGCGCGCTGGCTCAACCGGAACGCGGCGAGAAAATTTTCCAGCCGGTCGTTCATCAGCACCACGTCCGCCTGTTCGAGGGCGGCGTCGGCGCCCCGGGCACCCATGGCCACGCCGATGTGTGCAGCGGCCAGGCTCGGTGCGTCGTTCACGCCATCGCCGATCATCGCCACGCGCTGGTTGGATTCGCTCAACGTGCGAATCGCCTCGACCTTTTGTTCCGGTTTCAATTCCGCGCGCACGTCGTCAAGTTTCAATTGTTCGCGCAGATGTTCCGCCGTGGCCCGGCGGTCGCCGGTCAAAACGACCGTGCGCAAACCTTCATCCCGCAATTCCTGAATGACGGCGGCGGATTGCGGGCGGATGTCGTCGCGCAAAATGACGCGGCCCAGCAAATCGCCGGCGGAGACCCAGACCTCGGACGTGCCGGTGCCGGATTGCGGCGCGGCAAATTCGCCCGTGCGAACTTGCGACTCAACCCATTCGCGTTTGCCGAGAAAAATTTCTTTTCCGTCGCGTTTTGCTTTCAAGCCCTCCCCGGTGACGGACTCAAAGTTCGGGAATTCGACGACTTCCAGGCCGTGCTGTTTGCCGTGGCGGGTGATGGCACGGGCGAGCGGATGCGTCGAAAGTTTTTCCAGCGAATACGCGAGCTGCACAATTTCTTTTTCGCGCCCGGGCGAAAAACTCTCGACGGTTTCCACGCGCAGTTCGCCGGTGGTGAGCGTCCCGGTTTTGTCGAGGCAAACGGTGTTCACCTCGGCGAGTTTTTCCACCGCCGCGCCGCCGCGGAACAGGATGCCGTGCCGCGCGCCCCACGCGATGGCTGCGAGCACCGCCGACGGAATGGAAAGCACCAGCGCGCACGGCGACGAAACCACGAGCAGCGTCATGGCGCGGTAAAAGGCGCTGTGTGATTCGACGACGCCCTGGGCAACGGAAAACGGCGCCAGATGGAAACCGAGCCACCAGACAAAAAACATCGCAAACGACAGGCCGATGACGGCGTAGGTATAAATCGAACTGAATTTGTCGGTGAACTGCTGTGCGGGCGCCTTCCGCTGCTGCGCCTCCTTGATGAGCTTGATGATTTTTTGGAGCGAGCTTTCGGCGGCGGGCCGCGTGACGACGACTTCGACCGCGCCCCACAGATTGATGGTCCCGGCAAGCGCGTTGTCGCCAATTTTTTTTTCGACGGGTGTGGCTTCGCCGGTAAGATTCGATTCATCCGTGGCGGTGCTGCCCTTGGCGATTTCACCGTCCACGGGAAATTGCGCGCCGGGTTTGATGAGCAGGCGCAGCCCCCGTTTGAGTTGTTCGACTTTGACTTCGCGTTCGTTTCCGTGGGCGTCAAGCACGGTGGCGACCTTCGGCGTGTCGCGAAAGAGCGAGCGAATTTCCTTTTGCGTGCGGCCGAGCGCGTAATGTTCAAGCGCGCCGGAGAGCGAAAACAGAAACAGCAGCGTGGCGCCTTCCGCCCAGGCGCCGATAGAGGCGGCGCCGGCGGCCACGGCGATCATGAGGAAATGCACGTCAATGGTGCGTTTCCGCAGGCGTTCCCAAACTTCCTCCGCCGGATAAAAACCGCCGGCGAGGTAAGCCGTAACAAAACTGCCAATGGCCAGCGTGGGGAAGCCAAATCGGCCGAGGAAAAACCCGGCCAGTCCGAAAATGCCGCACAGAATCGCGGCCACGAGCTGGGTTTTCCACTCGTCAATTTCCCCGACGTGTTCAAGAAATTCGACGTCGCGCGGAACCACCTTGGGAAACGGCATGTCCCGCCAGCGCCAGAAGGTCGGCGCGGTCGGGCACGTGACGCGCGCGATGGTCGTCGTCGGGCCGTCGTTTTGAATCGTGATTTTTTGGCGTTCGGTTTCGGACAACGGTGTGTCGCACGAGAAACAATCGCCCGTGCCGCTCAACAAGGAACAGGTGTGGCTGGCGTCGGCGGTTTGAGCGGCCTGAAACTGGGTGGTGATGCGCTCCGTCAGCTTGGCCACGTCGGCACGGCCCAGCGTGGCCACGGAAATTTTTTGATGCGCGCGGTCGATGGTCACTGCCTCCAGCGTCGGCTCCTCGGCCAGCGTCTCCACAACCGAACGTGTGAGGCAGGGATTGGCCTCGGGCTGGTCGGCGCGATTTGCAGACGGCGAATTCATAACCAATGCACTGGTAACATATCAATGAAGGTGAAGCTATGCAAAAGGTAGTCACGACCGGCTCAGTCGTACGGATTGCCCGTTGAATTTTAGGTTGAACGGTGGCAGATAACAAAGGCCACACAGACTCCTCCCATGAATCGCGAGCAGGCTCACGCTGTGCCGACCGGCTGAACAACTTTATGAAATTCGATTGTCAGGATTCTATTTCGGAGTTACGCTTGGCAGCGGTCGTTTAGTTTTGCGTCAGACCTATGCGTATGCGTGTCCTCCTCTTGCTCCTGCTGATATTCATCAGTCGACCGTGCGTGGCTTCTCCGGCGCGCTTTCCATTTCCCCAGCAGATGACTTACAGCTTTGGGATCAAGCCGACGAGCCAATCCCAGGCCACGATGAACGGCGATTGCCAGCGCATCTACCAGGCGTTCCTCAGGTACAACGTGACCAATTCGGGATGCCCGCCCGGCGGGTTCCGCGTGCATTGCGGTCCGGGCACACTCAACTATCAGACCCGATCCGAAGGGATTGCGTGGGGCATGCTGATCACCGCTTACATGGACAATGCCACCAACAACACCAAACCGCTTTTCGATGGATTCGACACGTACCGGAAGGCCTACACGAACGCAAACGGTTTCATGAACTGGCTGGTGAATGCCGACGGCACCCTTGCAAGCACCGGACCCGCCATCGAAGCGGATCAAAACATGGCGCTGGCCCTTTTGATGGCCCATTACCAATGGGGAAGCGATTCCGGAACGGACTACCGAGGCGAAGCCCTGAGCCTGATCAGCAATTTGATGGCGTATTGTGTCGTGAAACCCCAGTACGCGATGAAGCCGGGGGATACCTGGGGCGGCCTGGATTTGCTTCACCCCTGTGCCTGGGACGTTGGATATTACGGGCCATTTGCCGAATTCACCGGCGATGCCCAATGGACTTCAGTCCTGAACACTCACCTGAACCTCATTGGCATTTTCTACACCAACTACAATACGGGGCTGATGCCGCATTGGTGCAAATTCGATGGGTCGCCGACCGGGAATTCCGATCCATACTTTGCCGATTACACGTATGAGTATGACGCCTGCCAGGCACCGCTGAAATACTGTCTGTACTATCTGTGGAACGGCACCAATGGCTCCGTGCTGCCGTATGGGCAATGCACGCGTCTCGCGGGCTGGATCAACACCAGGACCGGAGGAAACCCGAACAGTATTCTCGACAACTACAATCTGGACGGAACGCCGGGCACGAACGCACAGTGGAACTCAACCTGTTTCGTCGCCACTTTCGGCGTGGCCGCCATGAGCGACCCGGTTCATCAGGCCTGGCTCAACACGATTTACAACAACCTGCGACTCCGCAATCCTTCCGCGACCGATTACTACAACACCTTGATCCAAATGGTTTCCATGCTGGTGATCAGCGGGAACTTCCCGAATTTGATGGCCCTGTCGCTGCAGTCGGACAGCGACGGTGACGGGCTTCCGGACGACTGGGAGGTATTGCACTTCGGATCCATCACAAACTCGGCGGGACTCGCGTCCGATGACTGTGACCATGACAGCTTCAATGACCGGAGCGAATACATCGCCGGGACTGACCCCGCAGATGCGCAGAGTTATCTGAAGCTGACCGCTACCCGCGCTGGTCAAAACATCATTTTTTCATTTCCGACGGTGGAGGCTTCAGGGGCAGGCTACTTTGGCAAACGCCGGTATTACGATCTTCTCACCACGACGAATCTGGCTACGGGTCCCCGGCAACTGGTGCCGGGTGCAACCAACCTCCTCGGCGTGACCGGAACTTTCAGCTACACCAATGCCGCACCTGTAAACGCAGCTTTTTACATGATCCGGACAAGGCTGCAATGATGATTTTCAGGCAACAAAGCTGAAAGTTCCGGGTAGTGAACTCAAACAGGCTGAAATTGATCAAAAGCCCGATACCTTGACCGATTCTTTTGTTCCGCCATCATTTCACTTCAGCACGGCGAGTTGTTACGCCGCAGTCCATGCACTTCTTGAGCGAGGGATCGGTTGCGGGAGGTGATGTGTTATTGGCGATCTCACCCCGTACAAACCGGGCTTACGCCAGGATGAGTTACAATGGGGTGTTGCCATTTTCAGGGATTTAATCCGCAAAAATTCAATTTGGACTGTTCAAACCCATGCGTTTCTGGCAGTTTGTGCGGAAATCCATGGCTTAAAGCAAAGTTTTGAACAATGAGCAACGCATACGACAAACCGCAAACTTCGAATCAAACCATTCTCAATTGGGTCCGGCAAATGGCCGACCTCTGCCAGCCGGAGCGCATCCATTGGTGCGACGGTTCGGAGGCGGAAAATCAGATGTTATGCGACCTGATGGTCAAGAGCGGCACGTTCATCAGGCTCAACGAAACGAAACGCCCCGGTTCGTATCTCGCGCGTTCGCACCCGAGCGATGTGGCGCGCGTGGAGGACCGGACGTTCATCTGCTCGCGGACGAAGGACGAGGCCGGGCCGACGAATAATTGGGCCGATCCTGCCGAAATGAAGCAAAAGCTGCTCGGCCTGTTCCAGGGCTCCATGAAAGGCCGGACGATGTACGTGATTCCGTTTGCGATGGGGCCGCTCGATTCGCCCATTTGCAAAATCGGCATTGAAATCACCGATTCGCCTTACGTGGTGGTCAACATGCGCATCATGACGCGCATGGGCAAAACCGTGCTGGACAAGCTGGGCGCGAACGGCACTTTCATTCCCTGCCTGCACTCGGTGGGCGCACCGTTGTCGCCCGGCCAAAAGGATGTTTCCTGGCCGTGCGAAGGCGACCCGAAAAACAAATATATCGTTCATTTCCCCGACGAGCCTTCGATCTGGTCGTACGGCTCCGGTTACGGCGGCAACGCGTTGCTCGGTAAAAAATGTCTGGCGCTGCGCATCGCCTCAACCGTGGCCAAAAAGGAAGGCTGGATGGCCGAGCACATGCTCATTCTTTGCCTGACCTCGCCGCCGGGCAAAAAATATTACATCGCCGCGGCGTTTCCGAGCGCGTGCGGAAAAACGAATCTGGCCATGATGCAGCCGACGGTGCCGGGCTGGAAGGTCACAACCCTCGGCGACGACATCGCGTGGATTCGCGTCGGCAAAGACGGGCGGTTATACGCGATGAACCCGGAAACCGGCTTTTTCGGCGTCGCGCCGGGTACATCCGCGAAATCCAATCCCCACGCGCTCGCAGCCTGCGCGAAGAATACGATTTTCACCAACGTTCTGCTCACACCGGACAACGACGTGTGGTGGGAAGACATGGGAGTGCCCGCGCCGGCCAAAGGCATCGACTGGCAGGGCAATGAATGGACGCTCGACAGCGGAAAGAAAGGCGCACACCCGAATTCGCGCTTTACCGCACCCGCCTCACAATGCCCGGTCATCGACCCCGACTGGCAGAATCCCGAAGGCGTGCCGCTCTCGGCCATTTTGTTTGGCGGACGCCGGCCCCACACGATTCCGCTGGTGAATGAAGCCTTTGACTGGGAGCACGGGGTGTTCATGGGTTCGGCTTGTGGTTCGGAAACCACCGCTGCCGCGCTCGGCCAGGCCGGCGTCATGCGGCGCGATCCGTTCGCCATGCTGCCGTTCTGCGGTTACAACATGGGCGATTACTTCGCCCACTGGCTTTCCTTCGCGCAACGCACCGACCGCGCCAAACTGCCGAAGGTTTACTTTGTAAACTGGTTCCGCAAAGACGCGAACGGCCGATGGCTCTGGCCCGGTTACGGCGAAAACAGCCGCGTGCTCAAATGGATTTGCGAACGGGTCGAAGGCAACGGCCAGGCGCAGAAGACGCCCATCGGGAATCTGCCCACACCAGACGCGCTGGACGTCTCCGGGTTGAAACTGCCCCCCAACGATCTTCAGCAATTGCTCATAGTGGACGTGGCCGGCTGGAAAGAGGAAGCCAAGGACGTGGCCGCGAACTACGCAAAGTTCAACGGCAAACTGCCCAAGGCCTTGAGCGAACAGCTTGGCCATCTGCAAAAGCGGCTCGGCTGAATTGGTGGAAGCTGCCGGTTTAACCATGAAAAGACAGTCCGGCGCTCGTTTTGGGCACGGTGGGGGTGATCCCAAGGCGATCCAGCCATTCGAATAGCAAAAATCGCGCGTTCTGGCATTCCAATTGCCGTCCATGGCAACCCGTGAAGGTTGAACAAAAAAAATAGACTCCCCACTACCCAAGCAACAACTTCACCTTCGCCAGCGCCGCGCAGAGACTTGTCGAAGGCTGAAAAATGGAGGGAGTTTCAGCCATTAGTTTCATTGGAGCCTGGATAAGCTCCTGAAGAGGTGCGATGTCATATTCGGAGCGAAAAATGCTACAGCCAACGTCATGCGTCACCCGCAGACGGCCTTAAAGTATGGCGGCGACATTACCGATGACCAGGTAATGGAATTGCAGCCGTTCGAGCGGGCAGGTGAACAGTTCATCGCGTCACCCGCCATGATCCGCACAAACATTGGTTGCCAATTGACAAAAATAAGCTGGCATTTCAGGTTCATGTTTCCGGCTGGTGAGTCAGGTTCGATACAAAGTTCAGAAGGTTATGAACTTCACCTTTCCGAATATTGGGGGGCGCGGGCCAGCCACGACGCCGGGCGTACAGTGTTTTCATCGACCAATCCCTGAAACCATTTTTCATTCACAAATAAGAATACAACCACGCATGCGACCACCTTTTCTCCCATTCCCGAGTAACGCGCGTTCGTTTCGGAATTGCGCCTCCGGTCGAATCTTCACGTTGGTTGTCAGGCTGGGTTTGATTCTCACCATGGTCCCGTGTTTCGCCACGGCTGCCCGGGCGGAGGAGAAAACCGTGTCCATACTGGTTGTGAGCCAGGGAGGTTATCGTCCGGTCTATGTGGATTATCTCTATGGAATGCGCCCGACCCTGACAACGAATTTATCAAAGCGCGTCGTGATTTATCAGGAGAACCTGGACTTCATGCGCTTTGGCGGGAACGATTATCGCGAAGGGCTGACCGGCTGGTTGCGGAGCAAATACCGGGGGTGCAAGCTGGATGCCATCATCGCCTCCGGCCAGAAGTCCGTTGATTTCGTTTTGACGGCGCGGCCCATCGTATGGCCACAGGTTCCAGTAATAGCCATCGGCAGCGCAGAAATGGTGAGCAGCAGCCTTGACGGGCAAACAAATGTCACCGGATTCATTGCTGACATTGACGTACAAGGCACTCTGGCAGCGGCCGTGCGATTGTGCCCGGACACGCGCCGGATCGCGTTTATTTCTCCGGGCGAGGCCGGAGAAAACAGCTCCTCAGAATTTTATCGGCACGACCTCCAGCAGGCCGAAGAGTTTTGCACAAACCGGTTTCAGTTGATCAATCTGGTGGGGCTGACGATGGCCGAGACCAGGCAGCGTCTGGCCCGGTTGCCGCCCAACACCATTGTATTTTATGATGATATCCGGTCAGACGTGTCCGGACCAATCTCCCTCCCCTGGGTCGCGGTGGAAGGATTAAGCGCGGTTTCGAAGGCGCCCATTTTCAGTTATTCCGAGTTCTTTGTGGGATACGGCACGGTGGGAGGAATGAATAGTAATCGCCGGATACTGAACTCGGAAATCGCTGATCAAATTGCCGCCGTTGTCCGGGCCGGCAACGCCAGCACCGTTCCGGTCACGCGGGACCAAAGCAGCCGTTTTGTGTTCGATTGGCGGCAGTTGCAAAAATACCGGTTGAACGCGCAACAGCTTCCTCCCAACAGCCAAGGTCGGTTTCGCCCGCCCACCTTGTGGCAGGCTTACCACGTGATTGTGATCATTGTTCTGACTGCCCTGGCTGTGCAAACCGGTTCGATCCTGGCGCTGTTATGGCACCGCCGGCGGATGCGGCGAACCGAGGAGGAATTGTCCAGTTCCCAACGGATGCTCCGAACCGTGCTCGACACCATTCCGCAGCATCTTTTTTGGAAGGACCGCAACTCCGTCTTCCTCGGCTGCAACAAGGCCGTGATCGAAGAGTGTGGCGAAGTGATTGGCAAGACTGATTTCGAGACCGGTGCCGCCAAATTTGCGGAACAATACCGCGCCGACGACCTGGAGATCATGGAAAAGGACCAGCCCAAACTCAATTTCGAGGAGCCGCAAACCCGGAAGGACGGCACTCAAGGGTGGTATCGAACCAGCAAGGTGCCATTGCACGACAAGGACGGTCGGGTCACCGGTATATTGGGGACCTACGAAGACATTACTGAACTCAGGCGGGCGGAGGAGGCGTTGCGGGAAAGCGAGCGGCGACTGCGAACCCTGGCTGAGGCTTCATTCGAAGGCATTTGCGTCAGTGAAAACGGCCGTATTCTGGACGTGAATGATCAATTCGTAGCCATGTATGGTTACGAACGAAATGAATTAATCGGGCGTGAAATTGTCACATTAATTGCGCCTGAATCGCGTGCTGCCATCACCACCAGGATCCACTCCGGCGAAGGAAAACCGATTGAACACCAATGTCTGCGCAAAGATGGAAGCGTTTTTGAATGCGAAGCGCAGGCGAAGACCCTTTTCTGGGGTGGCCGCGAAGTGCGCGTATCCGCCGTGCGCGATCTGACCGAGCGCAAGGAACTGGAGGCCCGCTTCCGCCAGTCGCAAAAGATGGAGGCCTTCGGGCAACTGGCCGCCGGCGTCGCCCACGATTTCAACAACATGCTCACCGTGATCCAGGGCAACATATCGCTCCTGCAAATGGGTCAACTCTCACGGGCTGAACAAGCCTCCGCCAGCGTTGAAATATCCCGCGCCGCCGAACGCGCCGCCAACCTTACCCGCCAGTTGCTCACCTTCAGCCGCCGCCAGCCCATGCAATCCCAGGACCTCGATTTGAACGAGGTGGTCGCCAACGTCACCAAGATGCTGCAACGTCTCATCGGCGAGGACATCGCCCTGGAAACCCGCTACGCTCCCGGCGGCGCACCCATTCACGCCGACCCGGGCATGCTCGAACAAGTGCTGATGAATCTGGCCGTCAATTCCCGCGATGCCATGCCCAAAGGCGGACGGCTGGTCATCGAAACCGTCCCCGTGGTTCTCACCGAAACAACCCGGTTCACCAAACACACCACCCGGCCCGGCGAATTCATTCGCCTGTCCATCACCGACACCGGGTTTGGCGTCGCACCGGAGCATTTGTCTCATCTCTTTGAACCCTTCTTCACCACCAAGGAGGTGGGCAAAGGAACCGGTTTGGGACTGGCCACGGTGTTTGGCATCGTCGAACAACATCAGGGATGGATTGAGGTGCAAAGTCAGATGAACGAGGGCACCACCTTCCATATTTATTTCCCGCGTCTGGCCAGAAAAGTTCCCAATCGGGAGCTGCCCGCCCCTCCCCCACAGGTGCCGGGTGGAACCGAAACCATTCTCCTGGTGGAAGACGAGACCCCTTTGCGCCGCTTGATGCAACGCGTCCTGGAACGTCAGGGCTACCATATTCATACCGCGGCTTCGGGCATTCAGGCCCTCGAAGTCTGGCGGGAATGTCAGGACGTTATTGACATTCTGGTGACTGACATGGTCATGCCCGAAGGCATGACCGGTCGGGAACTGGCCGACCAGTTGCGAACGCAAAAACCCGACCTCAAGATCCTTTACTGCAGCGGTTATGCCAACAACATGCCCGGCAAGGATTCTCCCCTGCGTCATAACGAGAGCTTTCTGGAAAAACCCTTCGAACCGGTCAAATTGCTCCAAAAGGTCCGGGAGTGCGTGGACGCAATTGCTTGACCTCCCCACTACCCAAGCAACAGCTTCACCTGCGCCAAGGCCTCGTCCAGCTTGCCCGCATCCTTGCCGCCGCCGCGGGCGTTGTCCGGCTTGCCGCCGCCTTTGCCGCCGACCATCGGCGCAATCTGCTGAATGATTTTACCCGCTTGAACCTTCCAGATGAAATCGGGCGTGACCGCCGCAACGAGCGCCACGCTCCCAGACTGCGGGCCACCGCCAAGAACAATGACCCCCTTGAAACGCTCCTTCAATGAGTCGGCGACGGATTGAAGAAAATCGCCGTCCACCGCGCCGAGATTGTGGATGATGGCTGGAATCCCGTTTATGGTCTTGATCTCCTCGAGCAAACGGCTGGCGGCGTTTGAAGCCTCGCGTTGCTGCGCCGATTCGAGCTGTTTCTCAACCGCTTTCTGGTGTTCGAGCATCAATTCGATTTTCTTTTCCAATTCGTGCACCGGTGAATTGACCTTGCCGGCCAGCGACTTGATAAGTTGCAATTCATCCGCGGCTTTGTGATAAGCTTCCAAACCGGCGACGGCTTCAATGCGCCGGACGCCGGCGGCAATCGCCGATTCCCCCACGATGCGGAACAGGCCGATTTCCCCGGTGGCGCGGGTATGCGTCCCGCCGCATAGCTCCATCGAATAACCATCCAGCTTTTTTGCGTGTCCGCCGATCTGGACGACGCGGACGGTGTCGCCGTATTTGTCGCCAAAGAACTGCATCACGTCCTTGCGCGATTTCACGCCGGCGTAGGGCATTTCCATCCAGCTCACGCCGGAGTTTTCGAGGATGCGTTCGTTGACGAGCTTTTCGATGTCGGCAATTTGTTGCAACGCGAGTGGCGCGCTGTTGAAGTCAAAGGTCAACTTGTCCGGACCGACGAATGAACCTTTCTGCGACGCGTCCCGGCTCACGACTTCGTGCAACGCCCAGTGCAGCAGATGGGTGACGGTGTGGTGACGTTGAACCGCGTTGCGGCGTGGCTTCTCAACCGTGAGCAGAATGTTCGCGCCAACAACCGGAGCATCGCTGCCTTCGATGAGATGCAGCCACGTGTTGCCGGATTTCTGAGTGTTAATGATGCGCCAGGTCCGGCCGCTGCCGGTCAACTCGCCGGAATCGCCGACCTGGCCGCCCATTTCGGCGTAGCAGGCGCTAGTGTCGAGGATGACGGCAGTTTTCTCCTTCAAACCGACGACTTCCAAGACCTTGGCCTGAACCGCAAGGTTCTCGTAACCGACGAATTTCGTGGGCGCGGTGGTCTCGATTTTCGAAAGGGAAATGACCTCCTTCTTTTGCGCCGCCCGGGCGCGGGCACGTTGTTCTTCCATCAACTTTTCAAACCCTTCATGGTCCACGGTCAAACCGCGTTCGCGCGCCATCAACTCGGTGAGATCGAGTGGGAAGCCGTAGGTGTCGTAAAGTTGAAAGGCCGCTTCGGCAGAGAACTGTGGACGGTCTGTTTCCCATGTCGGATTCGTCTTTCGAGCATGAGCTACAACGGCTGCCCAATCGTTTATATCAATACCCATGACCAAACGAAAACCTTTTCCCCATTCTTCCGTAGATTGAGAAGTTTTCTCCTCTTTTATTCCAAGAACAATTAAAGCACACTCCATGTTGAACAAACCGACGCCGCGATCCAACGTTTTGTTAAACGCCTCTTCCTCGGTGCGGATGACTTCCTGCACGTGCTTCTTCTTCGCACGAATTTCGGGAAAAACATCGCCCATCGTGCTGGCGAGCACATCCACGAGTTTATAAAAAAACGGCTCGTGGAAACCGAGCGTGCGGCCATAGCGCACAGCGCGGCGCAGGATGCGGCGTAAAACATAACCGCGCCCTTCGTTCGACGGCTGGATGCCGTCGGCAATCGCAAAACCCAGCGTACGGATATGGTCGGCAATGACACGGAAGGCGATGTCGAGCTGGATTTGTTCCGCGCTCGGTGCGACGACGGGAAAATCATCTTCATCATCGCACGGCGAACTGGAATGCGCGCCGCGCTCTTCGGCTTCGACTT
>Ga0265338_10003759_pt1 | contig 21088 bp, 25 predicted proteins | sample 42126metaG_FD_193579 | JGI IMG/M metagenome (GOLD analysis project Ga0265338, IMG submission 193579) | Rhizosphere microbial communities from Carex aquatilis grown in University of Washington, Seatle, WA, United States - 4-21-26 metaG | ecosystem: Host-associated > Plants > Roots > Rhizosphere... | reverse complement strand
ATCTTCGCATTGGCGAAATCGGTCAGGCCTTTCGTGCCCTGGATGATGCTCGTGACACGCTCGAAACCCATGCCAGTGTCCACGTGCTGCGCGGGCAGCGGCGCGAACGTGCCGTCGGCGTTGGCATTGAACTGGATGAAGACCAGGTTCCAGATTTCGATGCAGCGGGCATCGCCTTTGTTCACGAGCGAGCCCCGTGTGTCGCCGGCCGGCGTAAGGTCAACGTGGAGTTCGGAGCAGGGACCGCACGGACCGGTTTCGCCCATCATCCAGAAATTGTCTTTCTTGCCGCCATTGACGATATGGAGGGCAGGATCCAATCCGACGCTGCGGAACTTTTCGGCCCAGAAATTCCAGGCGTCCTGGTCGAATTCGCTCGGGTCGTTTTTTGTCTTGTCCGGCGAATAAACCGTCGCATACAGCCGCGTCGGGGGAAATTTCCAGACACCGACGACAAGTTCCCAGGCCCATTCGATGGCCTCCTTCTTGAAATAATCGCCGAAGGACCAGTTGCCGAGCATCTCGAAAAACGTGTGGTGGTAAGTATCGAGGCCGACGTCTTCCAGGTCGTTGTGTTTGCCGCCGGCGCGGATGCATTTCTGGGTGTCGGCGGCGCAGCCGGGCGTGTAGGGGCATTTCACCTGGCCGAGGAAAATCGGGACGAACTGGTTCATGCCGGCGTTCGTGAACAGGAGGTTCGGCGAATCGGGCATCAGGCTCGAAGACGGCACGATGGTGTGTTGCTTCGACTTGAAAAAGTCGAGAAACGACTGGCGGATTTGCGAACTAGTCATCGGGTAAAAATGATTCGGGTAGGGTCGTCGCGCGGCGACGACCGGACGGCGCAGCGCGCCGTCCCTACCAAAATCAGGCCGAGAGATTAACACCCGCCGATGCACCAGGCGAGTTGGAAGTTTGAGCGGTCGTTATCAGCTCAATCGCACCGTTTGATTGCCATCGAGACGTTTGGATAGATCAATGGAATCACCCACGGCAACCTGCCGAGGATCCACCTGGTAAGCCCAGATTTCAAAATGGGCCAGCCTGGCCTCGCCGTAAATGGTCGCAAACGCGCCATCCACGGCATCGGCGCCGTGGGCGACTTTGACGCGGCCGATGCGCGGAATATTGTAGCGCGGATCAAAGGTCAGCCACTCCTGCCCCAGATAGACCTCGCAGTAGGCGTGAAAATCCATCGGCGTGCCCGGGTCAACATAACCGATGTCCGGCAGGTGGCCGGTCACGTAACGGGCAGGCAAATTGAAGGCGCGGCACAGCGCGATGGCGGCATGGGCGAAATCGCGGCAGACACCGTAGCGCCGTTCGATGACCTCGGACGCGGACAAGTCGGAACGGCCGGACATATAACGGTATTCAATATTGCGGTGGACCCAGTCGCAGATGGCTTGCACGCGTGGCAGGCCGTGGGTGACCTGCCCGAATTGATTCCAGGCAAAATTCATCAGCTTGTCCGAATCGCAATAACGGCTCGGCAAGGTGTAACGCAACAATTCAAAGGGGAGCTGCCCGACGGGCACGAGGTTGCCGCGCATGTCCCGGCTGTCCGGCAGCGAAGAGACGGCGACCAGCGCATCGTGGCGGATTTCGTTGCGTCCCGGCATAAACGTTGAGCGATAGGTGATGTTGCCGTGGGAATCCTGAAATTCGTAAGACGGCAGCCCGATGCCGAATGAAAGTTTCTCCTGCATCACGAGCACCCGGCCTTCGAGCCGCGGTTTGAGGACGAACAGCACCGGGGTCGGCACGGTCGTTTCATAGGCGAGGTTGCAGCCCACCCGGACGGTAAGATCAAGCGGAGTCCAATTCATGGTTATGACTGGTTTGAAAACTGGTCTGGCATCTCCTAATCCCAAACATTGTATGTTGAATCACTGTGCGGGCGCCATGGGGTATTACCCTAACATCGGCCGCCTCGAATCAGACTCCGGCACGACCTGTCACTTTACTCCTCCATCGTTCCCAGGCTGGCGCTGCCAAACCGGAACCAAGGGTTTTCCCAGTGACGGCAAGGAACACCCTAGTCGCAGCCAGGTCGCGAAGGAGGTAACGGTAATTATGAACATTTATCATTCACTCACGGTGCAAAGTCCCAATGCTGAATCGCATTGGCCTTTCAAAATCACCGGGCTGACGATGTTTCTGGGATGTCTTTTGATCCTCGCGGCTTTCGCCCCGCCCGTCCAAGCGGTCGTAGTCCAGCCCGGAACCAAGGTCCTGCTGACGTGGACCTCGCTGGGTTCGGGAACGACCTATTATGTCCAGACCAGCACAAATCTGGCAACGTGGACCACCGCGACTAACACGCCAGGAACGAACGTGACCCTCAGCTATAACGTAAACAACATGCGGGCATTTCGCCTATGGGCCAGCAACGCTCCGCCGCAGTCGGCATCCCTGGCTTGGAATGCCAGCGTCCCGGCGACCGGCATAGCAGGCTACTACATCCACTACGGAACAACGTCGGGGAACTATACCAACCGGATCGATGCCGGGTTGGCCTCGACCAGTGTCGTGAACAACCTGCTGGTGGGAGTGACCTACTACTTTGTCACGACGGCTTACACGGCTTTGGGCATGGAATCGGGATATTCGAATGAAACCGTGTGGCAAAACCAGCTCACGCCGCAAACTGCGCTGCAGTTGAACATCAAGCAGTTGCCATGATGCGATCGACGCCAGGACGGTCTTGACCGGTTCGATCAGGCCGTCCACCCGGCTAGGGCCTTTTCAAAAATTGTGTACCCGCCGACGTCAGTCGGCGCAACTTGAATAAAGGACAACGATTTGGCGCGAACTGACGTTCGCGGCTACGAGATTAATTAAATTGCTCTAACGTCAAGGGTTGCATCTCAAAAAGAGAATGGCAACTGATCAAGCCAGCGGCTGGCTTTCCTGCGGAAGCAACCCGGCCTGCATAGCAAAACGCACCAGGCCCGGAACATCGTGAATGTTCAGTGAATTCATCAACTTCATACGATGGTATTCAATGGTCTTGGGGCTGACCTTCAGAATCTCGGCAATGCCCTTGGTGTTCTGGCCTTCCGCGACGAGTTGAAGGATCTCGCGCTGCCGGCTGGTCAGTTGTTCAAACGGACTTTTACGGTCGGCTATTCCTTGCAACGGAAGTTTCCGGGCGATCCGCCGGGAGATTTCCTGGCTGATGTAAATTTCCCCCTGAACCACCCGTTGCAGGGCGATTTCCAATTCAGCCGTAGCCCCCTTCTTCAGCAGGTAGCCGGCCACGCCCGCCTTGAGCGCCCGCCAGACATATTCCTCGTTGTTGTGCATGGATAGGATGACCACCCGTACGTCCGGAAAATCAGCCGCCATGCGCGTCGCCGCTTCCAGTCCATTCAGGCCGGGCATGGAGATATCCATCAAAACCACGTTCGGCTCCTTGGTCTTGACCAGATTCAGCACCTCGCGGCCATCGCCCGCCTCACCCACCACTTCCACTCCCGGCAACTTTTCGAGCAACGCGCGAATCCCCGCCCGCACGAGCGTGTGGTCATCGGCCAGCAGGACGCGAATCAGTTTGACGGGGCTGTTCATGGGGTTTCCGGTTCGGCCGGCGGGGTCTGCCACTTCAGCGGAAACCAGGCGTGGACTTCGGTACCCCGCTGCGGAACAGAGTTAAACTCCAGCCGGCCTCCCGCCAACACCGCGCGTTCCTCCATGCTCAACAGACCCAGGCTGGCGCCGCGCACGGCCTTTGCCCGGACGGCGGCCACCTCGAACCCGGTCCCGTCGTCGCGCACACACAGATGAATCTGCTCTGCTTCCTTGCGCAACTCAACCGTCACAGTTTTGGCCTGGGCATGGCGCACCACATTGGTCAGGGCTTCCTGGGCCACGCGGAAACATTCGGTTTCAATCACCGAATCCAGGCGTCGCACCAGCGGGTCGGCATGGAACACGACTTTCAACCCGACCAGGGCCGCCTGCCGGTCGGTGTACCAGCGCAGGGCCGGCTCCAGGCCCAGATCATCCAGGATGGAGGGCCGCAAATCCAACGAGATGTCCTGCACCTGTTCCAACACCCGCTCGACCACCTTAAGGTTCTCGTTCAAACGCGGCGTAAAGCCGTCGACGTCGGGCGACTGCAACATCGCTTGCAGGTTCAATTGCATGACGGTGAGGGCCTGGCCGATTTCGTCGTGGAGTTCGCGGGCGATGTTCCGGCGTTCAGTCTCCTGTGCCTCCACCAACCGGCGGGAGAGCACCTGAAGTTTCCGGTTGTATTCCTTGCGTTTGGTTTCGGCCTGTTTGCGTTTGGTGATGTCGCGAATGTTGCATTGGATGACCTTGCCGCCGTTGACCTGATAAACGTTGCTGACAAATTCCACATTGATGGACCGGCCGTCGCGGGTTTCGACCGGCAGGTCATCGTAACGGACATAGGTTTCCCGCTGCAACTCCCGGAACTCCGCCTTGGATGCCTTGGTATCCTTGAAGGGACCGATCTCCCAGAGCTTGTTTCCCAATAGTTGGTCGCGCGTGTAGCCCAACATATCCGTCAGGAACGGGTTGACATCGTCAATCTGCCCGGTATCCGCGTTCAGAATCAGAATCCCGTCCTGGGCGGTTTCAAATAGGCGGCGGTAGCGCATTTCCGATGTCTTGAGCGCGTAATTCGCTGATTGACGTTCCACTTCGCGGTGTTCCAGGGCTTGGGCCATCTGATCGAAAGCCTGGCCAAGTTGACCCAGTTCATTTCCCCGGTGAACCAGTCCCGTGCGCGTGCTGAATTCGCCGGCGGCCAGCCGCGCACTGGATTTCACCAGGGTCCGAACCGGGCGCAGGACCAGCAGGTGACTGCCGATCCAGCCCAGCATGAAAGCAAGGCAGGCGGCAATCCCCAATCCGGTCAGATTTTCGGCCAGCCGGCGGTCCGCTTCGGCAAAGAGAACCTGCCGGGGGATGCTGAGAATGGTGACCACGTCGCCGGGAACAAGCTGGCTGTGCATGGCCGCAAATGCATTATAACCCGGAAGTCCGTCCGCTGACACCGCCTCCGCCACGCCTTGATTTTGCGTGAAGACAGTTTCCAAAAGTGATTTTTCCGGATACGGCCGGCCGATCCATTGGTCCGGCGAGGGATAACGAGCCAGGATCCTTCCGGCCCGGTCAATCTCGGTCCACGTCGCCCCTTTGGGCAATTGCGCCGGCAGCATCGACTCGGAATGGCTGACCCAGTCCAGATCCAGCGCGGCAAAGACCACCGCCTGGACCTGCCCATCGAAATTGAAAACCGGGTAACCGAAATTGACGGTGGCCTGACCGCTGGCCTGGGCGGCCGGGAAATCACCAATCGCGAAGGCGCCCGCGGCGAGCGCCTGGCGGAAAAACGCCTGGTTCGTCTGGTTGGCGGGTACAGCCATCGGCCGCGCGCTGGCCAGCACCATTCCATTGGTCTTGATCACTCCCAAATTGGCATAACGCGGGGCGTTGCCGAACAACCCGTCCAGCAATTTCTTGGCGTCCCGCCGATTGCCCGAACGCACCGCACTTGACTCCGCCAAGGCGAGCAGTAATTGGCGCGTCTGGGCGATCATCCGCTCCTCTTCCCGCGTGGCCAATTCCATCATCTCCTGCGAATTCTGATTCCATTCCTGTGCCAGTCGCCGACGCTCTTCCGAGGCCGTGTACAGCGTCAAACCCACCAACGGGGCGCACGACAGCAGCACCAGCAACAGCAGGCGCAAACGCAAACCAGAAACCAGCCGGATGATGATTTTTCGCATACCAAAATATTCCACGCGGACCTACCAGCGTCCGGCGCTTCAAAGCTCCGGCCATCCACGTCCTGCGGGGCACAACGGGTCAAACCGGATGTGTTGGATCTCACGCCGCGCAATGATTGCGTCAAATCTGATCCGACATTAATCGTCCGGCTCCTGGCTGGCTTGACGCATCTGGTCTTGCTCCGCCTCTTCGATGCCTTCCGCAACCAGCCGCTCATTGTCGCTACGCCCTTCGTCGTCCTCGTCCGCACTGGGAGCCGCCGGCACCTTGCGTCCGGTTGAACCCGGCACCGGGTCCCAACGTTCGGATTCCGGCGCGGATTCAAGCATTGCCGTTTTCGGGTCCGCATCCGGTTCGCCCGTCAATTCCCGCTTGACCTTTTCCCGATCGGTTTTCGACACCTCCAACGCGGAACGACCGTTGATCACGGCCAGTTCCACTGCACGTTCCCGCACCATTTTCCGGGTCACCGTGCCGAGACCGGCGGAATTTTCGGTCAAGGCGCCTTCCTTCAGTGGATTTTTTTTCATGGATTTAAATCAGAGCAAAGCGCAAAAGCGGAAAAGTAATTTCGAGTTGCGCACCGTCTTTATCTTGCGCGGGCCGCGGGATTGGGAATTTTTTCCGGCCCGCTTTGGCGACTTTGGGCGGGCAGCGGTTTTCCCGGGATGCAGGCGCAGCCGGCCAAGGGTTTTGGAGAAAACTGAAATGGGAAGTGTTTCCACGAATCGGGTATCGGATGCCTTCGCCAATTTCGTCTTCCGTTGTTTCATGGCAGATTGGGTACGGTTTGGTGACAAAAAAGGGGCGTTAAAACGGCTTGCGGCGGAAGCTCGCGCGGTCGTCAGCTTCGAGCCAGTCGAACGTGGAGTTCGTTTGCGGATTCAGCAGGAGTTTGGAGCAGCTCTCCATGAAATGAACCCGCCGCTCCGGATTTTTCATCGGGCTGCCGGCTTCCATTTCATCCGACCAGATTTTGATTTCCACCGGCGTTCTCACCGTGCCGTTCGCCTGCAACCAGGCGCCGATATCTTCATAATTTTTCGAGGTTTGCACGGCGGTTTTGAATTGCTCGCCGGAGATGCCCTTGAAGCGGAAGAACAGGTTATCCAATGGACAGTCGTAGAGATAGTCGCCGGGCGTGCCTGCCAGGCTGGCGCGGCATTTGTCAACGGCACGGCTGGCGATGGCGAATCCGGCGATGCGTTCACGCGGGCTGTGCGGAGCTTCCTTGGCCAGGTCCCGGTCAATGATGGGAGTGTTCATAGCTTTCAAGCATCCGGTTTTATTGGTGGCTGGGAATCTGCTTCGACCAAGACGCCAAAAACTGGGAGAAGACCTCGTCGCATTGCCGGGCCAGGGAGAAATCTTTTTCGGTGACTCCTCCCTCATCATGCGTGGTGAGGGTCAACGTCACCTGGTCGAACCGGATGTCAATATCCGGATGATGATTGATTTTTTGGGCCCGCTTGGCGATCCGCCGTACAAAAGCCAGGCTCATCAGGAATCCTTCGAACTTGAAGGTCCGCAGGATGGTTTGAGCGCGTTCCGACCAGTCGGGAATGGCTTTCAAGTGGAGCTCGACCTGTTCGGTGGTTAAAGCTGGCATAATTACAAATTAATTCCTGTTTCTTCCGGACCCGCTTTTTTGCCGCCCCCCGGTGAGTTTGTTGACGTGGCCCAAGCACGTTCCTCCGTGGTCTTGGTGCCGACCCGTTTTTTCTCGTACCCGGCTTCGATGTGCGACACCTGACGCTTCTGTCTGTCGATGTAGCTTAATTTATCGCCCTGGGGCATGGTTGTGTTTCTCGTGGATTCGACCATTGGTCTTGTCAACCGGCGCTTTGGCGGGAGGCACGTCGATGTCCAGCGCGGCGCTCAAGTCAATTTCATGCTCCTGCTCCTGCACGATGATGGCGCGCAGGGTCTCGCTTAAGGCAAATTCCCCCATGGCCTCGGCCTGGCGGATGCGCTCGCGATATCGTCCCACCGTTTCCCGTTCGTTCTCCAGATCCGCGCGCAACATGACGGCCGGGTCATTTGAGGTTTTGACCGGCTTGGGGGTCACCCCCGGCATGCCGCCGAGATAGTCAATCTGTTTGGCAATTTTTATGGCATGCGCCAGTTCTTCCCCGGCATGAGCTTCCAGTTCCCGGGCAATGTCGGTGTACGCGGCGCCCTTCAGCACCTGGCTGTACACGGTGTAGGCAATGATCGCCTGGTATTCCCCCGCCAGGTCCTCGTTCAACAACTGGATCATCTGCTCACGGGTGATGTTCAATCCTGCGGTCGCGTGTTCTTTGGTCATAATGTTCTTATAATTAATCCGCGGCATTCACGGCAAAGCCGATCTTGATGGTCACCTGCCAGTGATGCACCCTGCCCTTGTCGATGTTGCCGCGCGTTTCGACCACCTGGAACCAGCACAGGTTCTTGATGGTTCGGTGCGCCCGTTGAATGGCCTTGCCCACGGCATCCTCGATGGAAGTGGTGGAAGTGCCGGTGAGTTCGACAAGTTTATAGACGGGATCTTTCATGTTCGGTTTGTTTTTGAGGTTCGCACGGTCACGGCAAAATGGTTGCGGTTGGGATTCAATTCGCTGACGGATCATTCGCTTCCACAACATGATTTTCGCGCCATTGATTCTTTTCATCCTCCACAATTATGAGTTGATCCGGTGTCAGCAGAGGCTTGATTTTATTGACGGCAGCGACCCGGTAGGGCTGAAGACCGGCCCAGACCTGTTGCAACTGTTTGCGCGCGACCTCGATGTCCGCCGTGCTCTTGGCGGCGCGCGCCTGCCGGATCGCGTCCTGGGCGGCTTCAATCCGGGGCTGGTTGGCGACTTTGTATTCCCAGCAGGTGTTGGCGAAGTCATCCTCAATGGGCTTCAGTTCCCCTTTTTGCTCGTCGGTGAGTTGCAACTTCTCCTTGATTCCGGGTGGAAGGACGGATTGTTCGCCCAAGGTCCGGTCATCGGCCAGCGTTTTTTGGGATTTCCAGGTTTGAGTGAGATCGTTGGTGGGGTTGGTATCTTGCGCCAGCAATGACGGCGCGCCCGGCAGCAATGCACTGCCGATTACGAACAGGATGAGATGGATTTTCATAGATTGATTGTGGGATGTTTCCGGGGATTGATTCAGGTCCGGTTATGGAAGCCGTGCGTCCGGGTAAGTTTGCGTTCCTCGATCAATTGTGCCTCGGCCGCCAGCCAATGCTGCACTGCGTTCCCGGGTATTGAACCCTGGTTGACATAACTGAAGAAGGCTTTCCGCTCCACTTCATCCGGTGAGGGTGCAAAATTGGTTTCGGCTGGGCTTAAATCCGCAACCGTCGCCCCTGATTCACCGATCGGCCTTTGGTTTTGCAGGAAATTCTTGTGCTTCACATTGCAAGCATAGACCGGGCGGCCGTGCGTCCGCCATGGGGTCTTTTCCCCATCCCATGAGCTGGCCGGTTCCAGTCCGAACCGGCCTGGGCCACCTATTTGTTTGTCAGGTTGACTTTCAAGGCGTGTTCCCTCGCGGCATTGCCGAAGGTGTCATAGGCCTTGAGGATGTCATCCAACGTGAAATGATGCGTTATGAGCTGTTTCGGCCTCATCGATGATCCCGATCCCTTCATGACCCAGAATGCGGCCGGCGGCAACGGTGGGCAGGTCGCCCTTGAGAATATGCATATCCGTACCGCAGATGGTGGTTCGGGTGACCCTGACCACGGCGTCGGTCGCCTTCTGCAACCGGGGCTTCGGCACGTCTTCCAACTTTTTCTGTCCGGGACCATGATAAACAAGGGCCTTCATGGGCTCGAATTCGAATATATCTGCCGGATTCGCACCTTAAACTTTGATCGCGGCTTCCGATTCGTCCGGCGTGGGGTCTTTCCCTCTGCGAGGTCCACGGTTGCCGGACGGATGGCAGGCGCGATGATTGGCGGCCTCAAACCATTGCGGTTTTCCTGGCCGGAAAGATTGACCGCCGCCCCGCCTCGCTTCAATGACTGGGAGGACGCCTCCAGAATCCGGACCAGTTCCAGACCCTTGTTTCCATCCGTCAACGGCGTGATTCCCTGGTTGATGCAATCCAGAAAATGCTGACACTCGGTTTTCAGCGGCTCTTCCTGTTTGAGGTAAGGAACATGAACGTCACCGTAGTGATACGCAAAATGAAATTCCGCGAATGTGTCGTAGTGCGGCGGTCGTTCAACCCGCATGTCGAAGACGCGGATTTTTTCCAGTTGGGAAACGTCGTCATAGAAAATCATTTTTTTGCTGCCCACAATGGTCATTTCCCGGATCTTCCGCGGATCCAGCCAGCTGCTGTGAATGATCGCGGACCGATCTCCTGGAAAGTTAAGCCACATCACCGTCACATCCTCCACCCCGGGGGTGATGTGCGCACTCCCCTGGCAATTGATGGTGACCGCCCTGGTTTCCATGATGTGCGAAATAATGGCGATATCATGGGGAGCCAGATCCCAGGCAACATTGATGTCCTTCTGAAAAAGCCCGAGGTTCAATCGCCGGGCGCAGATATAACGGATTTCACCGATGTCGCCGCGCTGGACGATTTCCTTGATTTTCCGGACCGCCGGCGAATAAAGGAAGGTATGTCCCACCATCAGCACCAATCCCTTTTTCTTTGCGATCTCAATCAATTCTTCACATTCCTGTGACGAAGCCGCCATGGGTTTCTCAATGAAGGTATGCTTGCCGGCCAGCAAACTCGCCCTGGCCAGCGGGAAATGTGATTTGACCGAGGTGGCGATGATGACCGCGTCGAGGCCAACGCCGTTCAGCATGTGATGGTAATTCGTCTCGCTTTCAACCTCGGGGTATAGCGACTTGAGATGCGCCAGGCGGTTTTCGCTGACATCACACATCATCTTCAGGTGGCAATCCGGAAGGGATCTAAAATTGCGAATCAAATTCGGCCCCCAATAGCCGCAACCCACCACGCCGACTTTTATTGGTTTGGTCATGTTATAAATTCAACTTCGATTCTTTCCCCGGGGAAACATCTTCACCATCCCTGGCCTGCACCACGCCGAGAAGAGCCGCTTCCGGAAAGGAACACGGCCGGATGGGGCTGCTGGCACAACCGGCTTTCTGGCGAACCAGACGGGAGGCTGCTTTCCTGGCTTGGCGCGTTTCCAACATTTGCAGGAGCAAGGCGGGCAACGTCATCAGAATGATTTTCAAATCCAACCAGAGGTTTTTGGTTTTTGCATACTCGATGTCCAATTGGATCATTTCCACGAAGGTGGTCTTGTTTTTCCCGCTCACCTGCCAGAGTCCGGTCAGGCCCGGCACGGTGGCAAACCGCTCCTTCTGCCACGGCAGATATTTTTCATATTCGTAGGGCAAACACGGACGCGGTCCCACCAGGCTCATCTCACCCCACAGCACATTGATTAATTGGGGCAGCTCATCCAAACCGGACGCGCGGAGCAGCAGGCCAAACGGAATGATGCGGGGATCTCCCTGGGCGTCCATTTTGGTCATGGGGGTATTCGAATTCATGAGCTGATGCAGGTGACCCTGATGCGTGCTGGTGTCGGTATCCGCAAACATGGTCCGAAACTTGAAACACCTGAATCGCCGGCCCGCGTGGCCCACGCGTTCCTGCATGAACAAAACCGGCCCGCGGGAACCGCTGCGGATCAACAGCGCCACCAGCAACGCCAGCGGAATCAGGAATGGCAGGGCCAGCAGGATGAGCAGCGTATCCAGCGGGCGCTTCCATTGCGAAACGTGAACTGCCTTGGGTGAAGGTGAACACTCCAATTGATCCAATCCGACTGAAAAATTCATATGCTTGGTCTCCACAATTAATAAGTTTTCAAATGTGCTCATGGGTGCTTCCATTCTTGTCCGACCGGCGATGACTGCCTTCTCTGAGGAAAGCGTCCTATATTACGAATGGCCGGAGAATAGGTTGCACACCCGTGTGGGTGCCATGGGGTGTTATCCTATGCGGTATTACCCTACTCTAATTTTACAGCCGTCGCGCAGAGCGGAATGTTACAGCGGGCGCAGCGTCTGCCACCGGAGAACACCACCGTCCGCCCGACTTCACTGGCCATCGGCCGCATGATGTCCGTTGCTTCTGATGATGGATTCAACGAGGGCCGGGGCCGGGCGGCTCCCCGCCAGACTCTCATGGCTCCCATTGGCGGCATACTCTTTCACTTCATTTTCAGCGACCTGCTCATAAGATCGCCCGCACGCACACCCCAAAAACCGGTCGGAAGAGGAAAACAGCTTTTCTCCACAGCGGCAAACCCAGGCGCGCCATCGGGCTGGACTGCCCACCACCAGAGCATAATCCGGGACATTGTGGGTGACAACAGATCCGGCACCCACCATGGCCCAACGCCCGATGGTGATGCCTGGCAGCGTTATGCTTCCGGCTCCCAGCGTACACCCCTGCTTCAGGATCGTGGGCAGATACGTTTTCAGATGTTGCTTGCTCCGCGGCCGATTATCATTCGTGAAAATCGCACCGGGCCCGATGAAGACGTCATCCTCAACGGTCAGACCATCCCAGAGGAAGACGCCGCACTTGACGGTGACGCGATTGCCGATGCGGACCCCACCCTCGATGAAAGTATGATCGCAAATATTGCAGTCTTCACCAAGAACCGCCCCGCCGACCACATGGGCAAAGGCCCATACCCGCGTGCCTTGGCCGATGGAAACCCCGGCATTAATCAGTGCCTGGGGATGCGCGAAATAGGTTTGGGCCGGTTGTTCGTCGGGAGCTGCCGGCAATCGAAGGCCTGTACCCGGCGGGGCCAGGGTTGTTTCAGGCCCGATCTGCAACACGGATTCCAACTTCTGGTAATTCCCGGTCGCGATTTCGTAAAAATCATGCGCGTAGCAGCGGGCGCCAAAACCTTCCTTCCAATCCAGCAGGCCATGATTCAAGGCCCGGCCTTCATTCTCGTTGGAAATGCCGAAATCAAAATAACGCTTGTCCTTGTAGAGCCCGATCAATGAGCTGAACAGGTAGGCCTGCGCGCCCATCAACCGCCCTTCTTCCGTGACCGCGCCATACTGCGCATGCGCGACGGTCGGCGTTTCGTAAATGGTGGTGCCTGCGACAATCTCATCGCCACAATAAGCCGAGAATTGTTTGATCTGTTCCGGAAAGCGCGAAGCGAGCAGGGTGATTTCGTCGAGGGTATGCACCGGTTTGGCTCCGTGCCGGGCCGCCAATTGGGGCGCCAACACCTTTTCCCAAAATGGCTGGAAAGAAGTTTCCTGGACGATGCGGATCCCCAGAGCAGTCGCTTTCTTGATCAAACCCTTATGGCCCTTGCGGAAGGGAAGCCGATCTGCCTGCGAGACGGTGGCCGAGCAATCGCGGCGATAAAGCCGGGCCTCGAGAAGGAACAAGGCATACGCCACTTCGTCGCCGGGAAGCGTCCGGTAAAAACCCGGAATGCGTTTGTAGAGCAGTTTGGCAATCTGCTTTTGACTCAGATGGCGCAGGACCACATGAAAATACGCCAGCACATCCGCCAGCTTTGCGGCCCGGGAAACCACGAGCCCGCCATACGTCAGCCCTTCATGGCTGATGAGCGTGCCGTCGGCGTTGAGGTTCGCCGGCAACACGGCAACCAATGTATGGCCGCTGAAGACCATCAACGAATGATCCGCAAACCGGTCGCGGTGATAGTCCATGTAGTCGCGGGAGAAAAGGAAGGTCGCGTTCTTGGCAGCGCCCACGAACAGATCCCACTCCAGCTTGCGGCCGATGGTGTATTGCTCCACCGAGAATAATCCAACGTCGAAACGTTTTGGCGCCACGCGAGGACGGGTGGTTTTTGGGAATGCCACGCGCAGGACTTCCTTGACCGTATCCACCAGCAGGTCGGTGGCATAGGGCTTGGCCAGCCGGGCGACGGGTTCCAGCCACGGATTTTTGGCCAGTTCCTCCATCGGCAACACCCTGGTGGCCATGATGACCGGCAACTCCATGCGGGCGGAACGCACCATCTTGAGCAGTTCAATGCCGGTCAGTTTGGGCATGGCATTGTCGGTGATCAAAAGATCGTAACGGCTGGCCTGAAGCGCTTCCCAAGCCGCGGCGCCGTCCGCCGCAACTTCCACTTCGTAGCCAGAGCCCTTCAACGCCTCGGCATTGAGACGGCGGATGTCACCATCATCTTCCACCACGAGGATGCGATGGAGTGGATTCGCCCGGTCGTCCTTGGGTTGGGCCACAACCGGGTCGCAAGGGACTTCATCAAGGATATTCACGGGATCAGAATAGGGCGGGAAACTTCCCGGTTGCCATGGGGTATTTCCCCCATATTTGTAAAATTGAATTTCATCTTTATTTTTTCTAAGGTACGCGTCGCGCAGTTCGCGCCGGTTCATTGAGGTGACTCCACTTTCCGATTTCCTCGTTCCGCTGTGAAGTCTTCACCCCCGGCCAGCTTCCCTGACTTCAAACGTACGCCCTGAACGGAGACAGATCGTGCGTAGGACTCTGTTCGACAGCTTCCCTGGTCAATTTCACGAAAACCGTGGAGTCCGGATAACTGATCCGGTCCACCTTGCCCGCCGGTATCTGCACTTCCATCCCGGAAAACCGGTGCCCGGTTTTGATGACCAGTTCACGAATCGCCCAACTCTGAACGTCCATCATGAAATCGCAGACGTGGCCGGTCACCCCATCGTTGGCCTGAAGGTGATAGCCGTTCACGGCCTGCGTGCTTCGCAGATGCGCATCGGCGCTTTCGGATTGTGGGCCATTTGCGACGGCCGGCTCATCCGGCAGAGCTTTTGGCGGCAACTCCAGAATCGGGACGCCGCCCAGGCCCCACAACGCATCGCCCCGCCAGTAGAACGGCCAGCCGTAATACCGGTAATATGCCTCTTCGTATTGTCGCGATACCGGCTTGTGCGACTCAATCGAAGGACTGTCCTCAATTTGTTTCCGGGTCAGGTTCACGCGTAGGACTTTTCCCGCCTGTTGAAGACCGCTGAAGGCATGGGGCGCAATGAGCACCTGGCGTCCCGGCAACCACGAACCCGTGTCCGCCACGACATAACGCACCGCCCAGTTTTTATCGTCAAAATAGAAATCATGCACGTGGCCGATGTCGCCATCCGATGCCCCGAGTTTGTCTCCATACAGTTGTTTGATGCTTCGTAACATAAATCTTTCCTTCGTCTAAATTATGGGGGCTGTTTTGCCGGAAAGCCTGGCTATCTTCCGTCGTTTTCCGCATGCTTGTCCGTCTTCTGATTTTCTTTCTGGCCCTGGTTCGAGCCGGACGGCCTCCAGTTTTTCGGATACTGCTTGACCACCGTGGCGTGGTGCTGGGCCGGAGAATCGTGAAAATTCATCTTCACCGACGGCGAAGTCAGCAACACGTTCACCGAGACCCCGCGCGGCGCAGGCCGCGCCACCCACGCGTTACCTTCCCGATAAGCGTATTCGCGTCGGCTGCTGCTGTAATAGACCTCATAGCTGGGGTAATAAACATAGTCATCCTGCACCGCGTACGCATACGGCTCCCTCTGGACGTCAGCGCGCGGCCCATCAACGTAACCGACGCATCCGGTCAGCGTTGCCAGAAGTACGGCGCCTGACACGCATCCGGCTTTGAAGAAATGTCTTTTATGAATCATGGAATGAGGATAATCCAACAAAAGATTCGGGCACCATGGGGTATTACCCTAACCGCGGATCAGGCGAATTAAATTCAGCCCGGATCACGGTCCCGCGGGCGGAACTTCGACCAGAGAGATCCGGCCAGTTGCGCGCCTTTCAGGAGGGTCTGCCACCAAGAAGGGCTCTCGTCTGCGCGGGCGGACCTCGCGCGCCGGAAGGATGCCAGACCCACAATCAACGACGTGACTGACGAGGCGATCGAACCGAAGAATTTGGCGCGGTCGGCGAACGTGCGAACGTCTGCCGCCAGCGCCACCATGTCCCCGACCAATTGGGCACGGTTTAGCTCGCTTTCCGCGATCAACAATCGCTTCCGCGATTCCAACGGGTTCAGGCGAGGGTTTTTTCCAGACATGCGCGGTCCTTTCGGAGTTGATCGAGCGTGGCGGAAAGCGTCTGCCAGTCACGCAGCAGCCCGGTGAGTCGCCGGTAAAGAAAAACTGCCGCTCCACCGTAGATGCCGGTCAGGATCAGAAGCACCGCCACCGCCGACCAGGACCACAGCCAAACCACGATGGCCGCGGTCAGGGTGATTCCCGCGACCAAACCGAACGCCGCCACACCGAGGGCCAGCAGAATGGCGTGCAGGAGACGCTCGCGCTCCTCCTGCACTTCCACCGTCAACAGTTCGAGCCGGTTTTCCCCGATGATCAACAACCGGCGCGCAAAATCTTTCGAGGTCGCGGCCAGCTGCTTGAAACTGACGGTGGCGGTTTCCATGTTATGATCAGTCACCGTTGCGGGAGCATCGGCGCGCCAGGATATAGCCAAAAATCGCACCGACCCCGAGAGCGATGCCCATGGCTTTATAGGGATGTTCATGCACGGCCTCATCGGTCGCCCGGGCGCCCTCGACCGCTTTGTCACGGACGCGGGCGGCAATGGCCTTGGCGCTTTCCAGCGCGGCGGCGAGACGCTTGCGAGCTTCCCCGACTTTTTCCCCGGCCACATCGGCGGTGGCGGCCATCAACGCGCGCGCGTCTTCAGCGAGCGAGCTCAGGTCATTACTGGTTGCGGTTGTATGTTTGTTCATATTTTTTGTGTTTTTTGTTTGATTGCATTTTTTAACGGTGAATTTTCCGCATCGGTGAGATGGGCGGCTTCCGGCGAGGCGGCCACCTTGAGAATCGAGTTTTTTCCGCCGAACGGGTTGGGCACGGTTTCCCTGGCCAGTGGATCGGGCATCCATTGGCCGTCCACGATGAGACAATATTCGTAGGTGCCGGGCGCCAAAGCAGTTTCCTTCCACCAGTGGCCGGCACCGGAGGAATGCAAGGCCTTGGCCTCGGGCTGCCAATGGTTGAAAGTTCCTGCAATGCAAACGGTGGTGGCGGTCGGATGAGTGAATTCAAAGCGCACCGGCTGCAGTTGCAGTCCAGCGGTGCTGGCGTTGTCATGGTTATGGTTATGTTTCATAGCTGGTAATTCATTGGGCCGGTGCACGCTTGATTTTGAAGAAGTGCTCCATTTTTCCCAAAGCCATATTGCACCGGAAGACCTGACGGCAGCCATGGGGTATTACCCTACCTGACCTTGTTGTCCGGCGCTGAGGTCAGGGATTTAATGCGATCTGTCACGGGCCGTTCGATGAAGTTCTTACAAAGCTTTTCGTGATCATGGAACAACCCCGGATTACACCCCATGGAAAAGTCCCGGCGCAACGCGTAATGTTACTCCAGTAAAACCATCTGTCCTGGGCCTGTAGTTCAGTGGTAGAACGGGGGGTTTGTCGGGGCCATAAAAATAAATTGGTCTCACACAAGCTCCGCAACAGGGGTTCGATTCCCTTCGGGTCCACCATCCGGTCACCCACCGCTCCCATTCCTGGTCCGACCTTGGAGGTTGAATTTCAGCTGGCCACGCCGGCACGTTTCAATCGCAAGGCCACGCAACCGATTCCGATGGCCACCAACATAAAGACCGACGGTTCGGGCACGGCCTCAACACTGAAACTGATTTCATCGACGAACGTCCAATGGCTCGGACTGCAATCCGTTAAAATCACGGTCAAAGAGGCCCCCGTCCACAACCCGTTGAAAAACAGCATTCCGTGGCTCGCGTCGGGAATGGCATCCGGAGCCACCGCGAAATCCGTACTGCCAAGGCTCACCGTGTTGGGGAGGAAAATCATGCTGGATTCCGTCCGGTTGAAATCAATCCCGACCTGGGTGATGGTCACCGGCCCGGAAAACTGGAAGGTGATCACCGGGTTGGCGACCCGCCAGCCGACCCATTCATAGGCGATGCCGTTGCCAAGATTGGCAGTCCAGTCATCGGCCCCGAAGTTTTCGTCAATCAATTGGCTGCCGGTTTCGTCAAAATAATTGTAAAATCCGCCTTGAGCGATTCCTTCCCCCGGCGTGGCCGTATAACCGGTGGGTACCACCGGGGTGGCGCCCGCAGACAGACCCCAGCAAAGCGGAAGAACGAGTGCGGACAAGATCAGGCATTTGCCGACCGACCCGCTTCTGCTTTGCTGCACAATTTCCTTGGGGTTGAATTTCAGACCTGGCGGACATTTTTTCATAATTTTATCTTCTGTTGTTTTATGGTTTCTCCTGGATGTTTCCGGATCATCAAACCCTAGCGGGCGATCCTTCCACTGGCCATGGGGTGAACACCCTATGGCGAAGGGATGGTTTACGGAGATATGTTTTGGCAGATGGAATTTGAACCGGGAGTGGGATTGCTGTCCGGCGAACCGGAAACCCGGCGGTCATTTCCACAACGAAAACCGCCATCCGGCTGCGGCGTCGGACGAACTGGCGGTTATCCCGGTTGGAACTGAATTAACGATTTACACGGTGAAAGGTTTCAAGGAACAATATGAATTTTGAAGGGATAAAAGTGGTGTTTCGCACCGGGGATAAATTTATTTCGGCCAGGTTGGAGCTTGAATGCGAGCGGGCGTTTGCCGTGCCTTTTGAAGATGAACTCCGGCCGCCGCAGGAGGTTCCCGGCAAGGATAGGATGGAGATGGACGTCCGGTTCCTGCGAAAAATAAACGAATCGGAATATCTCTACCAAAAGCTGGTTGAACTTCCCGAACCGGGCCGCTCCGGGCCGGTGAGACTCGACGCCGGTCGGACCGCTCACTTGTGACCGCGTGGCAAGCGCAACTGACACAGGTTTAAATGGATCAACATGAAACAATGCCTGGCATTCGCCGGAATGATTTTCCTGATGGGAACCGTTCTGCCGGCGAAGAAGCTCCCGGCAGCAACCGGCAAAAGTCATTTCACTTCACCTGAATTGACGTATGCCCGGACGGACACGCCGCATCCGGCAACGAACCGCGGCTTCCTGGACAACATTTATTTGTCGCTCGATCAACCGGCGAAAACCCCCGCCACCGACCTCAAAGACACCAGTCTCAACCTTCAAAGAGACCTTCCGACCGGGAGTTTTGACAAGTTACAGCCCATGCCTGATCATGCCGCGAAACCCATGCTCACGGTGGCGGATCGGAAACTTGACTATCAGCTCTACGGCTCGGAAGGCTTCGCCTTGAAACTGAATCTGGCGCCCGAGTATCCCAATCCGGAAGCACCGATGCCAACGCGCCTGGACCCCGGTTTCGGCATCAGCATCAAATTCTAACCCCATTCGCCATACCCTACATTTTATTTGCCATGCGCGCGCCTCAATGATGCACTGCTCAACGCCATGAAAACCTTCTTCCATTTTTTGCTCCGGATGCTCTTCCATTTCCAGGCTTGCGACCTGCCTGCGCTGAAAACGCCCGGTCCGGTGCTTTTGATTCCCAATCACCTCTCCTGGATCGACTGGCTGTTTCTGTGGGTCTGCCTGGATGAGGATTGGAAGTTTGCCACTTCGAGCGTCTCGGCACAGACAAGCTGGCTGCATCGGAAACTGATGATCAATCGTTACACGCTGCCCATCGATACCAGTTCACCTTACTCGGTGAAGCGCATGGCGGAGTTTCTCAAAGGCGGTGGGCGTCTCGTGCTCTTTGCCGAAGGCCGCCTGTCGCGCACGGGCACCTTGATGAAACTCTTCGATGGCACCGGATTCTTGATCTTCAAAACGAAGGCGAAAGTCATCACCGCTTACCTGCGCGGCGCCGGATGCCTGCCGTTTTCCCCCAATCCAGGCTGGAAAAAATATTTCCCCAAAGTCACCGTGCATTTCAGCGCCACACTGACGGCGCCCGAATTGGGGGACATCAGCACCGGTCGCGCGCGGACGCTGCTCACCAGCTGGCTCCGGGATCAGATGGTGCGGCAGCAGTTCGAGGTCGAAATGGCTTTCGGTGCGCCGAATGTCCTCTCCGCCGTGATGGAGATCGCCCGCCAACACCCCGGCCACATCATCCTCGAAGATGCGACGCTGCAGACGCTGTCCTACCGGAAGCTGATGGTTGGGGTGGATCTGCTGGCGCGCGTCCTGCGTGGCCGGGTTGCGGACCATGAACGGGTTGGCCTGTTGATGCCCAATGTCAACGCCACTCCGATGGCCATCCTCGCGTTATGGAGTCTGGGCAAAGTACCCGCCGTGCTGAACTTCTCCTCGGGCACCCCCACCCTGCTGGCGTGTGCCGGACTCGCCGGATTGAAGCACATCGTCACCTCGCGCGCCTTTTTTGAACGCGTCCGACTTAAGGAGGACGATTTTGTGAAAGCGGGTGTCAGTCTGGTTTACCTCGAAGACCTGCAAGCCGGCATCACCGGTTCAAAACAATTCCTCGCACTGCTTCGGCACGTTTTAATTCCGGAATCCGTCTGCGCCAGTCCGCCAGCGGCCGTCTCCACGGCGGTGATTGTTTTCACGAGCGGCTCCGAAGGCGTGCCCAAGGGCGTCGAGCTGACGCACCGCAACCTCCTCGCCAACATCCGCCAGATGCTGGCCGTCACCGATATCACCGCCGGCGACCGGCTGTTCAACTGCCTGCCGCTCTTCCATAGCTTCGGTCTCACCGTGGGGGCGTTCCTGCCGCTGGTGCGCGGGATCTACGTCTTCCTCTATCCTTCGCCCCTGCATTACCGCACCGTGCCGGCCGCGCTCTACGAACATGACTGCACGGTGTTCATCAGCACCAACACCTTTTTGAACGGCTACGCGCGCAAGGCGCATCCGTACGATTTCCGCAGCCTCCGGTATCTGTTTGCCGCCGCGGAAAAGCTGCAGGAAGCCACCGCGCTCGCCTGGTCGCAGAAATACGGTGTGCGCATCCTCGAAGGTTATGGCGCGACGGAATGCGCTCCCTGTGTGAGTGTCAACACGCCGCTCGAACCCCGCTACGGTTCCGTGGGCCGTCTCCTGCCGGGCATGGAATGCAAATTGGAGCCGGTCGAAGGGGTGACCGACGGCGGACGGCTCTTCGTGCGCGGACCCAACGTGATGAAAGGCTACTTGAACGCGGAAGCGAACAAAAAGTTTCAGGCCCTCGGCGGCTGGTACGACACCGGCGACATCGTGGGCGTGGACGCCGAAAGCTATCTGCACATCCTCGGGCGAATGAAACGTTTCGCCAAGGTGAGCGGCGAGATGGTAAGCCTCACGGCGGTGGAGGACGCGCTGGCGGGAGCATTTCCGCAATATGGCCTGCACTGCCAGGTCGCCGTCCTCACGCGCCCCGAGGAAAACAAAGGTGAAATGCTGATCGCCGTGA
>Ga0265338_10003758_pt1 | contig 21091 bp, 22 predicted proteins | sample 42126metaG_FD_193579 | JGI IMG/M metagenome (GOLD analysis project Ga0265338, IMG submission 193579) | Rhizosphere microbial communities from Carex aquatilis grown in University of Washington, Seatle, WA, United States - 4-21-26 metaG | ecosystem: Host-associated > Plants > Roots > Rhizosphere... | reverse complement strand
CCATCAGCGGTCAGCCATCAGCCATCAGCCATCAGCCATCAGCCATCAGCCGTCCACCGTCAGCTTGGAGGGCCAGGTTCGAGCTGACGGCTTAGAGCTGAAAGTTGTTGTCAGGATTTCTTCGCGGTGAGGGATGCGCCACGGCTTCCATCGGAGGCGCCGAAGTTGACGTCGAAAGCGCCCTTCCGGATGCCGGAGATTTGCGGGGGCGTTGCGGCTGGGGGTGCGGCGGCTGGCTCGGCGGCGGGTGCAGCGGGCGTTGCGGGGGGCGCGGCTTCGCGTTTCACCGTCACCGTGGTGCTCCAGGCGCCGTCTTCAGTGCCGAAGCTGAAATCAACCTGGTCGCCGTTGACCTTGCCGGTAAAGACAAGCTTGTAGGTCTGGCCCTGGTAATCGGTGTTGGCCCAGAACGTCACGCCGTCGGCGGTAATCTTGCCGTCGTGGATGTCAGTGGGCGTGGTGGGCAGGCCTTCAATGGTGCCGGTAAGCGTGGGGCCGTCGGCCTTCAGGTTGATGGTGACCGGAATACTGTCGCCGTTGAAGTCGAATGCACCCTTCCAGGCACCGGTCAGATCGGCTGCATGGGCCGGGGCAAGCGAACAGACAAGGGCGAACAACGGAATCAAGCGAAGCACAGCTTTCATTTTTGAACGGTCTCCTTCCAGATCAATTGCAGAGTGTAGCATTTTGCGGGCGATGAACGGAATGATGCGAAGGGCTGTGCCGGCGGGTCGGTTACGATCGAAACATGCCCAGGATTGCGCCCGGACAGACGCTGCTGATTGACGCCGACGACACGCTGTGGGAGAACAATGTCTACTTCGAACGCGCCATCGCCGCGTTCATCAGCTACCTGAACCACCACGCGTACACGCCGGGCGAGGTGCGCGCGCAACTGAATGCGGTGGAGCGGGAGACCATCCTCTCACACGGCTACGGACTGTCCAGCTTCACGCGCTCGCTGGAGACGTGCTTCGAGCGGCTGAGCACCGCGCCGGTAACGGACGAGAAGCGGGAACGGATTCGCGCGCTGGCACAGGCCATCGCGGACCAGGAAATTGAGCTGCTGCCCGGAGTAGCCGAGACCCTGGCCGACCTGTCCGCGCGGCACCGACTGATCCTGATGACCAAGGGCAACCATGCCGAGCAGGCAGACAAGCTGGCGCGCTCCGGCGTGGCCCAGTTCTTCTCCGCGGTGGAGATTGTGGGTGAGAAGGACCCGGCCACGTACCGCGAAGTGATAGCGCGCCAGGAGCTCAAGCCGCACACCAGCTGGATGATCGGCAACAGCCCCAAGAGCGACATTAACCCGGCGCTCGAGGCTGGGCTGCACGCAGTGTTCCTGTTTCATAAAGACACGTGGGTGCTGGAACATGCCGAGGTGACCCAGGCGCCCGCGGGACAGAAGCTGATTGAGCTGGATGCATTTTCCAGGCTGGCGGAAATCTTCTGACGCAATTGGGAACACCAGCATGGCCTGATGTATTCTTCCCACCATGAAGACGCTGCTTCGCTCGCTGCTCTATCTGTCGCTCATTGTGTGGCTGGGCGCCGAGGTGTTCTTCCCGGTGGTTGCCGCCGTCACTTTCATGACCGTGCCGGATACTCACGTGGCGGGGACGGTGGTGGGTCATGCGCTGCGTATTCTTCACTCCATGGGAATCGTGGCCGGGATGGTGGCGCTCATTCTGATGGCGCTGGCGCCGGCGTGGAACATCTACCGGTCAAAGGCGGTGCTGGCGCCGATGGTGCTGCTGGTCGTTATGCTGGCCTGCACGGTTTATTCGCAGTGGGGCATCATTCCCGCCATGGAGCGCGACCGTGTTGCCGCCGGCGGGGCCATCAACACGCAGGACCGCGCCGACCCGCTGGTGAACGACTTCAATCGCCTGCACAATCGCAGCACGCTGGTGGAAGAGACGGTCCTGGTGCTGGGCGTGGCCACGGTGGTGCTGGTGGCGTACGCGGAGTCGACCCGGCCGGCCTGATGGCGTTAATGCCCGGGTGGTTCCGCATGAGCCGCCGCTCCAATGACCTACACTGCTCTTTCGGAGGTTTCCCCTGTGCGAGTGGGATTGATGACGCGCGAGTACCCGCCCAACGTTTATGGCGGGGCCGGTGTGCATGTGGAGTACCTGAGCCGCGAACTGGCGAAGAAGATCGAAGTGGAAGTGCATTGCTGGGGCGATCAGCGATCCGACCAGGGCAACCTGCATGTGTTTGGCGCGGAGCCGTGGCCGCTGATCAGCGAAGGCACGCAGGAGAAGTTCAAGGCCGCGCTGGAGACCATGAGCCTGAACCTGGCGCAGATGGTCACCGTTTCCGACATCGACATTGTTCATACCCACACCTGGTATGTATCGATGGCCGGCTTGATGGCTAAGAAACTCTTCGGCATTCCTTTTGTGATGACCACGCACAGCCTGGAGCCGCTGCGCGCCTGGAAGTCAGAACAGCTAGGCAGTGGCTACGCCATGAGCTCGTGGATGGAGTCGGTGGGCATCCATGATGCCGACGCCATTATCGCCGTCTCAAACGGGACCAAGGCCGACATCCTCGCCGCCTATCCTGACGTGGACCCTGCGCGCATTCGTGTGATCTACAACGGCATTGACCCGGACCAGTACGCGAAGACGCGCGACACAACAGCGCTGCGCAGCTACGGCGTGGATCCGGACGTCCCTTATGTGCTCTTCGTCGGCCGTGTCACGCGCCAGAAGGGCGTCACGCACCTGGTGGACGCTATCCGCTACCTGCCGCGCGAGACGCAGGTGGTGCTGTGCGCCGGCGCGCCGGACACACCGGAGATTGCCGACGAGCTGCGCCGGAAAGTGGACGAAATGCGCGACCTCAACCCGCGCATCATCTGGATTGAGAAGATGGTGACTAAAGAGGAGACCATCCAGCTCTACTCCAACTGCGCGGTCTTCTGCTGTCCTTCGGTTTACGAACCCTTCGGCATCATCAACCTTGAGGCCATGGCCTGCTCCGCGGCGGTTGTGGCCAGCGCCACGGGAGGCATTCTTGAAGTGGTTGTGGATGGGGAAACCGGCTGGCTGGTTCCGTTTGAGCAGGACCCGGTGACGCGCTTCCCTTCCCAGCCGGATGTGTTTGCGCGGGCGCTTGCCGAGCGCATTGCCGATCTGTTGGCCGATCCGGAAAAGGCTCGCCGATTTGGAGAGGCGGGACGCCGCCGCGTGGAAGAAAAGTTCGCGTGGAACGCAATTGCGGATCAGACCATCGCGCTTTATCGCGAGCTCATCGCGGGCACAAATGCGGATCTCTGAGAGTTACGCCGCCGTCCACCCTCCATCGATGGCGATGCACGCGCCATTTACAAACGCCGCCTCATCCGACGCAAGATAGCGCACCATCCACGCCACTTCTTCCGGCCGGCCCAGCCGCCCCACCGGCTGCCGCGCACGCAACTCCGCTCGCATCTCTTCCTTGTTCTCCTTGTGGAATTTCTCCAGGTACCCCTCCACGAACGGCGTCTCCACTGTTCCCGGGCACACTGCGTTGACGCGTAGCGTTTTGGGATACTCCACGGCAAGCTGCCGCGTCATGGCGATGACCGCGCCCTTGGTGGTGCAATAGGCAAAGCGCTGCTTGATGCCTACCTGCCCCGCCACCGACGCGATGTTGACGATGGCGCCCACGCGCTCGCCTTTCTGCGCTGCCAGCAGTAGCGGCAAGAACGCCCGCGTCGTCCGGTACACGCCGCGCACATTCACGTCCAGCAGCCGGTCAAAATCCTCCGGCTCGGTAGTCTCAATCGACCCAACATGGCCGATGCCCGCGTTGTTCACCAGCAGATCCAGCCGGTCCACCTGCGCTCGCGCGGCCGCAACCGATTCCGCACTGGTTACATCCAGGCGGATGGCCCGCGCCGCGCCCAGTTCGCCCGCCAGCTTTTCCGCCGCGTCCAGGTTGATGTCGGCAATCCACACAAACGCACCCGCGCGCACCAGCTCCCGCGCCGTCGATTCGCCAATCCCGCTGGCCGCGCCCGTTACCAGCGCGTGGCGTCCATCCAGCCTGAACGGCTGGGCCTGATTTCCCGTTCCCGATTCAATGACTGTGGCCATTCCCATTCGCTCTCTCGCAGCGCCGTTCGCCGCGTATCCAGCATAGCCCGCCAACTGGGCCAGTTTTGTGCCCACGGGCACAATATTGCGTTGCCATCATCGGGTCCGCATGAACGATACTGATAAGTTGCCGCATGGCATACCGAAGGGAGAAACCCCGAGTGGCACTGCTCGACGAGGACCGGTTGTTTCCCGCTGACGATCGTACGCGGGCCATCGCGCGCCGCCTCTATCAGGAGATCCGCGCGCTCCCCATCGTGAGCCCGCACGGCCACACCCAGGCCTCGTGGTTCGCGCGCAATGAGCCCTTCACCGATCCAGTGAAACTCTTCGTCCAGCCCGACCACTACGTCTTCCGCATGCTTTACAGCCAGGGCGTCACGCTGGAGGAACTCGAGATCGGCGAGGACGAGATTGAAGAGCCGCGCGAAGTGTGGCGCATCTTCGCCAGCCACTACCACCTCTTCCGCGGCACGCCTACCCGCCTCTGGCTCGACCACGCGTTCCAGGAACTCTTCGGCATCACGGAGCGCCTTTCAGAAAGCACCGCCGATCACTACTACGAAACCATCGCGGCCAAGCTGGCTGCGCCGGAGTTTCTGCCGCGCGCTCTTTATGATCGTTTCGGCATTGAGGTGCTGGCCACCACCGATTCGCCGCTGGACATGCTGGCCGACCACCAAGCTATCCGGCGCTCAGGATGGGCGGGCCGCATCCTGCCCACCTTCCGACCCGATCCGGTAGTCGATCCGCAGTATCCCGGCTTTATTGACAACGTGAGTGCGCTGGGCGCGCTCACCGGAGAGGACACCTTTACCTGGCGTGGCTACCTGAGGGCGCTGGCTGACCGGCGGGCTTACTTCAAGGAGATGGGCGCCACCGCAACCGATCACGGCCACCCCACAGCGTTCACGGCCGACCTGAGCGAGACCAGCGCCGCCAGCCTTTTTGAGCAGGTAATCAAGGGCAGCGCTTACGCAGCCGATCTCGAGATTTTTCGCGGCCAGATGCTGACGGAGATGGCTCATATGAGCCTCAACGACGGCCTGGTGATGCAGATCCATCCCGGCTCAATCCGCAACCATAATGCGCCGCTCTATGCGCGTTATGGCCGCGACATGGGCGCCGATATTCCCGCGCCCACCAATTACGTTGAAGGCCTGCGCCCGCTGCTGAACCGCTTCGGCAACGAGCGCCGCCTCACCATCATCCTGTTCACCCTGGACGAAACCACTTATAGCCGCGAGCTGGCGCCGCTGGCCGGCCACTATCCCTGCCTGCGCCTGGGCCCGCCGTGGTGGTTCTTCGACAGCCCTGACGGCATGAAGCGCTTTCGCGAGCTGACCACTGAGACCGCCGGCTTCTACAACACGGTGGGATTCAATGACGACACCCGCGCGTTCCTGTCCATCCCGGCGCGGCATGACGTGGCCCGCCGCTCCGATGCTGCCTTCCTCGCACGGCTTGTGGCCGAAGGCCGCCTGGATATGGACGAGGCTGAAGAGCTCGCCCACCAGTTGACAGTGGGACTGGTGCGCAAGGCATACAAGCTGGAGTGAGGACAAATGGCTTCAGGCGGCAAAACGAAAAACATCACTCTAATCGCGGACGCCGCACTTATCGAAAGGGCGACTGCGGTTGCTCGCACCCGCGGTAAGTCACTGAATCAAGCATTCCGCGAATGGCTTCTGGAGTTCGCCGGCGACACTGATAGCGCCAACCAATTCGACGTGCTGATGGAGGAATTGCGATACGTCAACAGCGGTCGCCGTTTTTCGCGTGAGGAATGCAATCAGCGCTGAGCGGAGACTCAGAACGGATCTTGAAACTGACAACTGAAAACTGACAACGACTTCCAGCCTCCGTCCAACCGTCAGCCTCGATAAAATACGAGCTGAGGTACCCTGTGCATCGTCCCGCAATTCTCGCGCTGTTTCTTGCCTGCGCGCTCTCTGTTTTCGCTCAGAATCCTCCCGGCACTACGATCCCCGACGCAGACCCCGGCTCGTCCGGCCTCGATCCTGCCGTAGCCGAGGCGGAAGCAGCTATCGTCAAGTCCGATTGGGCAACAGCGGAAACCAAACTCGCTCCATACCTCGCTTCCCACTCCACGGATGCCCGCGCGCTGTTCGACGCCGGCTACGCCTCCGACGCCGACAACAAGCAGGATCAGGCCGAGGCCTATTATGGCCGCGCGGTCCAGGCCGATCCCAAATCCTTTGAAGCGCAGCTGGCTCTCGGCTTGCTCCTGGCGCGCGAGGGCAAGCTGGACGACGCCCGCGCGCATCTGGCGGCCGCCACAACTCTCGACCCCAGCCCAGCCGGCGCCGCCACCAAAGCTCGCGCGTGGCGCGCCCTGGCCCAGATTGACCGCCGCACCGACCAATCCGAGGCCTCGAACGACCTGCTCGAAGCCCTCAAACTCTCGCCGGAAACACCCCAGGACACGCTCCTGGCCGCGGGACTGGCTGAGCAGAACGGCCAGCTTGAGGCCGCGGAGAAGGCCTACCGCCGGGTGATTGCGGAAGACCCCAACAACACCGAGGCCGCCGCCGGCCTGGGCCACATTCTGCTGGTCCGCAAGCAATACGCTGAAGCCGAAACCCTGCTCCGCGCCGCCCTGGATAAGAAGCCCGATGACCCAGTGCTGACCGCGCAGCTTGCCGCCGCGCTTACCGCCCAGGATGACGCTGATGCGCTGCCGCTGCTCCAGAAGCTCCACGATGCGCATCCGCACGACGAGAACATTACCCGGATGCTGGCTGAAGTGCTGTCACAGGCAGGCAAAACGGCCGACTCCGACCAGCTCTATACCCAGCTGATTGCCGCCCACCCCGGGGACGCCGGGCTTTATACCGCGCACGGGGAGAACCTGATCAGGCAACAAAAGAACCAGGAGGCCTTTGCAGCCTACTCCCGGGCCACTGAGATTGATGCTACGGACGCCGACGCATGGAGCGGTTTGGCATTTGCGGCATCGAAAGTGGGCCAGCCTTCCGTGGCACTACACTCTCTTACAATGCGATCAAAGTATCTTCCTGAAAATGCCTCTACGTACTTCCTCTGGGCGACATCCTACGATAAGTTGCACGATCGGAACGCGGCCATAACGTACTATCACCACTTTCTGGAGGCATCGGCCGGAAAGTTCCCGGATCAGGAATGGCAAGCCCGCCAGCGTCTTCTCGTGCTCGAGAAGAAGCCATAAACGGGCGAAGATCTAGATACATTGGAGCAACCTGCCGTAGTTTGAAGAGCTTGGGTAACATGCCGGCAATTTTTCGCTTGCAAATTGCTGTTAAAGCTCCTATATTCTCGGCCCAAGAGTGCATTCAGTTTCCGCGAGATGGCTGGGGACAGCATTCGGAGTGTTTTTGTCCAAAATGAGCCGGATTGCACAGCAGGATGCCAACGGACTGTGGGAACTTTAGCGAACCGCGATTGCGGAGGTTCGTATGCGTATTGCCCCGACGGTGTTGATCTTCTTCACGGCACTCTCCATCCCCGCGTGCGCGGCATCCTTTGACGACAGCAAGATTCCCGACGAGCAGATGATCACCGCGCTTGAGCAGCGCGCCGAAACTGCTCCGGCCAAAGAGCAATGCTTCCTCTACGCCGTTCTGGTGCGCGACATGGTGGAAGTGAGCGCCCAGCGCTACCAGGCCGGCGACGTGGACAAGGCCAACAGCTTTTTGAAACGTGCGCAGATGTTCACTCACAAGCTGCACGCTGCGCTCGCGGTCAACGACAAAAAGCTCAAGGACGCGCAGATCCTCCTGCGCCGGGCCGCATTCCGGCTGACTGAGCTGTTGCACTCGTCCGATTTTGACGATCGCCCCCTGATGCAGGAGACCCTGGCCCAGCTCAACCAGGCCCAGGCCGACGCCATGATTCAGGTGTTCAAGAAGTAGAGTTCAGGCGACAGGGTTCACAGTGTTCCGCAGAGAGCGCCGAGCTTACGGCGCTTTCGCTTTTTCCGGTTCGGTAACGCACTGCTAGGCCAGGTCCCTACTACAATCAACCCATGTTCACCGGCATCATTGAGCAGACCGGGACCCTCATCGCCGTCGAGCCGCGCGGCGGCGTTCACCGCATTACGGTCGAGGCTCCGGGTGTCGCCGGCCGCCTGCGCGAAGGCGACTCGCTCGCCGTTTCCGGCGTGTGCCTCACCGCGCTCGATCCCGATCCGCTGTATTTCCATGCCGACCTGGCCCAGGAAACGCTGGACCGCACATCCCTCGGGCAGCTTGCGCCCGGCTCCAAGGTCAATCTGGAGCTGCCCACCGCCGCGGGAAGCCCGCTCGGCGGCCACGTGGTCCAGGGCCACGTTGACGGCGCCGGGATTCTGGCCGCACTTGATCCGGTTGCCGACCCCTCGAGCCCCGGCTTTAACCGCCAGACCACCGACTGGACTCTTAAAGTGGCGATTCCGGAAAGTCTGCGCAAATGGATGGTCCCAAAAGGATCAGTCGCCGTCGAAGGCATCAGTCTGACCATTGCCAGCGTTGAAGACGGCGCCATCTCCATCGCCATCCTCCCCCTGACTTATTGGCGCACCAATCTGCACGCCCTTGAGCCGGGTGCGCCGCTCAATATTGAAGCAGACGTCCTGGTCAAACTGGCCTACCAGCAGATGCACGAGCGCGCCAAGCCCGCCTTCGAGCTTACCGAGAGGTGGTTAGTCGCCAACGGCTACTGACCCGACCTGCCTCCTGGCCCCCGGCCCGCTGACACCTGAACCCTGACACCTGTCCCCTGTCCGTGAGACAATCGACCGCAGCCTCTTCCCCCGTTCAAATTTCCCCTTCAAGGAATGACATCCGATGCCGAATGCCACCGTCGCCGCCAAGACTTTGACTCTGGAAGTGGAACAGAAAGACAGCCGGGTGGTAGTCCACTGCAGTGGCCGCCTTGTCTCTGAAACCGGCAACATCCTTTACAACAAGGTCCGCGAGCTGGTCCCGGGAAACAAATGCATTGTGCTGGACCTGACCGGCATTGCCTACGTTGACAGCATGGGTTTGGGATCGCTGGTCCGCAGCTACGTTTCCTGTAAATCCGGCGGCGCCACGCTGCAACTCATCAACCTCGGCAAACAAATCCGCGAGCTCCTCGGCATCACCAACCTGTTCTCAGTCTTTGCGGACATGTGCGAGCACGGCATCACGCCGCGATTCTGAGGGGCACCCGGCTCGGCGGCAGTATACTTGGGCCGAAGTAATTCAGCCCGCCATGCGCTCGACTCGCGAAATCGGCCTGAAGATCACCGCCGCCCAGCGTGAATATTTCCGCTACACCGGCGTCTCTGCTGAAGTGGAGCGTCGCGGCGCCAGAGCCTCGCGGCCTGAGCTGGCGTGGATACGGCGGGGAGAATTAGCAGGCAGCGATCTTACGGATTTTGCGGAGTCTTCGGCGGTGCAGTCAGATACTCGTCTCCCGCCCGCGCCAGGATCTGCGCCCGACGGTCGGTCAACAGCTTGACGCGGTTGGTCAGCTCCACAAACTCCTTCTTCTGGTCGGGCGTAAGCCCCTGCGTGGCGCTTCCATTTCCAGCAGACGCGGGCGCGGCGCTGCCGCTCTGCTGGCCGCCGGCGGCCTGCGTCAACGCATCCAGTCGCGCCTGCAAAACAGGCAGCTCGCGATCAATCAGCACCGGCCGGATCACTTGCGTTTTTGTGCGCCCCGCGGCAACGTCGTTGCGGTTGTTTTCTTCCCACACCGGCAGAATGCACACATGGCCCACTTCCACGCGAATCCCCGCCGGTCCGTAGTCCTTGCGTACCGCGGAAAACAGCGCAATCAGCGAATCGCGCGGGTCGCCGTTCGAGTTGGGCATCAGGCCGTCAATGTAGGTGCGCGACTGGTTCGACAGGAAGTTGCCGAGCGAGTAAAGGACGACCGTATTGCGCCCATCCACGGTGCGATAGGTTTCAATGAGCTGCAGCACATGCGGGTGCGCGCCCACAATTACAGACGCCCCCGCGTCCATCATCTTGTGCGCCAGTTCCACGTCTTCGGGCAGCGGCTCGGTGGCGTATTCCACGCCCCAGTGAACGGAAATCACCAGCAGATCGCACTGTGCGCGGGCCGCCGTGACAGCCGCCAGCACCGCGGCCTCGTCCGCTCCTGGCGCGCCGCCCGCGTCATGCGGATAAGGAAAGAAATTCACGTGCGGCTGATCGGCGCCCTCGGGATTGCGGTTGCCGTTGAGCCAGCGCGTCATACCCAGCCAGCCCACCTTAATGCCGTTCGACTCCACAATCACCGGCTGCCAGGCCTGAGCGGCGTTTTCAGATGCGCCCACGTCTGGTAGCCCGATCTCTTTGAGGTGATCCAGGGTCTCGGCAAACCCCGGCCAGCCCTGGTCCATCACGTGATTGTTGGCGAATGAAACCAGCTTGATTCCAACCGCCTTCAGCGCCTGCGGCAGCGCCAGCGGCGCGTTGAACAGAAACGCCTTGGTGCCGTGCGAGTGCTCGGGAGCCACCGGCGTTTCCATGTTCACAAAGCCAAAGTCGGCGCTCTGAAACACGTCGCTGACGCCGCTGAACAGCGCCTCCCAGCCTGCCTCGTCTTTGCCCGCAGCCGACGCGGCCTGCCGCACAGGCTCATGCGGAATCACGTCGCCCGCCACCGCAAAACTCACCTGAGCCAGGTCATGCGGATAGGGCGGCAGGTTTACCGCAATTTTGCCTGACCGGTGCGCCCCCACTGAGGCTCCCGCAAAAAAGGCGGCAAGCACCAGCAGGACTGCGCCTGCGGCCACCCGGGAGCGCGTGCCCAGCCCGGTCCAGGCTCCCGACAACGACTTAAACTGCGGCCAATGTGCGGTGGGATTCAAGCAGATTTCCGTCCCTGTTCGTCGATAGCGGAACCCATCAGCATACACGGAGGTCTGGCCAGCAGGCTGGAAGGAACGGCCTGAAGGAGAAACCTGAATCGCGAATGCCAAAGGGTGCTATAATTTGACTGGTCAAACGACTGGTCAATCTATGCGAACCTTCGCAGCCTCCGAAGCAAAAACGCATTTTCTCCGCATCCTGGATGACGTGGAACGCGGGCAAAGCATCCTCATCACCCGGCACGGCAAGCCCATTGCCCGGATTACTCCCGAAGCGGAGATCGATCGCGAAAATGTCCGCCGCGCATTTGAGGGTATGAGCGCGCTGCGAAAGCGCATTGGAAACCTTTCGGTTGACGAGATTCTCTCAGCCCGTGATGAGGGCCGCGAGTAATGACGTTCGTCCTCGATGCTTCCATCACGGCCGTTTGGGCGCTGGTAGATGAGTCCTCGACCTTTGCGGACGCAGCCCGAGCCAGACTTATGACCCACACCGCCACCGTCCCTCATATCTGGTGGTACGAAATCCGCAACATCCTGTTGATCAATGAGCGCCGCCAAAGGCTCACCAATGCCGACTCACTTGAGTTTCTAAAGAACCTGGCTCTTATGCCGATCCAGATTGACTACGCCGGTTCTGAAGACGCTATCTTCCGGCTTGCTCGCAAATTCCGACTCTCCTTCTACGACGCAGCATACCTGGAATTGGCCGAGCGGCTCTCCATCCCACTCTCCACGATCGATACCGCTTTGCAGGCTGCCGCCGCTGCTGCCGGTGTTCCGTTATTGGCATAGGGCGGATGTGCCTCTCAACCGCGAACGCTCCGCACCACCCCAGCGTCTATTTCTGTGCAGGCGCTGTTACCCTTGAATCAGAAAGACTTGTAGAGGACCGTCGGGCCCAGGCGCGCGCCGGCCCGATACTGAGACAGCATGGCAGAGTTCGTCATCAAACTGGCCGATGAACGCGGCCGCATACAGGAGCAGGTGCAGACCGCGGCCAACGCCGAGGAACTGCGCACCCGCTTCATCCATGCCGGCTATCACGTCTTCTCCATCAAGGCCCGGGGCGGCTTCGGCGGCGGCAAACGCCGCAAAATAAAGCTCGAACCCTTCCTCATCTTCAACCAGCAGTTCCTCACCCTCATCCGCGCCGGCCTGCCCATCCTCGGCTCCATTCAGATGCTGGCCAAAACGCAGAAAAATGCCTACTTCGCCGGCCAGCTTGAGGACGTCTCCACCCGCGTCAAAACCGGCGAATCCCTTTCCGCGGCATTCGAGGCGCAGAGCGGTTTCCCGCTGATTTACACCACCACTCTGCTGGCCGGCGAGCGCTCCGGCAATCTCCAGGAGGTTCTCGAGCGCTACGTCAGCTTCCAGCGCATCGCGCTCAGCGTCCGCAAAAAACTCATCTCCTCGCTCATCTATCCCACCGTCCTCGTCGTCCTCGTGGTCGCGCTGCTGACGTTCATGTTCACCTTCGTCATCCCCCAGTTCGCCCAGCTCTTTGACCAGCTCGGCAACAAGCTCCCCACCATCACCCTCTATCTCATCTCCTTCGGCAAGTGGCTCCAGCACGCCATCCTTTACATCCTTGCGGCGGTCATCGTGGCCGGCTTCGCCTTTTGGCGTTTCTCCCTCACTGACCGCGGCCGCGACGCCATCGACGGCGTCCGCATCAAGTCGCCCGTCCTCGGCACTATCTGGCAGAAGTACCAGGTGGCGCTGTTCGCCCGCACGCTCTCCACGCTGCTCACCGGCGGCCTGCCGCTGGTTCCTTCGCTTGAAACCGCGGCCCGCTCCATCTCCTCGCACCGCATCTCCCAGGCGGTTCTCACATCCATCACCACCATCCGCGAAGGCAAGCCGCTGGCCGACTCGCTGCTGCAAACCGGCGTCTTCCCCGATCTCGCCGCTGAGATGATCGCCGTCGGCGAGCAGACAGGCGCTCTCCCCCAGATGCTCAACTCCGTCGCCGAGTTTTACGAGGAAGACGTCGCCACCGCCACCACCATTGCCCTCAACCTCATCGAACCCATCATCCTCGTTGTCATGGGCGTCGTTGTGGTAATCGTTCTCATCTCACTTTATCTGCCCATCTTCTCCATGGGCCAGGCTCCAACCGGGGGCTCAATGTAACGCTATGGCAGATTCCGTACTCGTAGTTCCGCTTCCCAACGCCCAGGACGAGCGCGTCACCGCAGAGCAGCTCGCCCGCCGCTATCGCGCCGACTTTGTCGACCTGAAGAACTTCCGCATCCAGCACGATCTGCTCCGCACCGTGCCGGTCGAGCTGATGTTCCGCTACAACTTCGTCCCCATTGAGCAGCAGGCAGACGCGCTCATCATCGCCGTCTCTGACCCCTCGCAGCTCATGGTCCTAGACGAGATTGCAGGCCTGCTCGGCCACAGGATCATCGCCCGCGTCGCCACGCTCTCGCAGATTACCGACCTGCTCAAGAAGACTGAGCAGTCGCAGCGCGTTCTCGACGAAGCCAGTGAAGGCCTCACCTTCGACGTGCTCAGCGGCGACGAAAACGCCGACGAGAACATCTCCATTGAGAAGCTCACCCGCGAGGAAGACATCAGCCCCATCATCCGCCTCGTGGACACCACCATCTTCACCGCCCTCGAGCGCCGCGCGTCCGATATCCACATTGAAACCCTCGACGATTCCGTCATCGTCAAGTACCGCATCGACGGCGTCCTCCAGATGGCCATGGCGCCCATTGCCCGCGAGCACCACCAGACCATCCTCTCCCGCATCAAGATTATGAGCGAGCTCGATATTGCCGAGCGCCGCGTCCCCCAGGACGGCCGTTTCCGCGTCCGTTACAAGGGCCGTCTCATTGACTTCCGCGTCTCCATCATGCCCACCGTGCATGGCGAAAACGCCGTCCTCCGCGTGCTCGACAAGGAGTCGATGAGCGAGAAGTTCAAGAAGCTCACCCTCGACGTGGTGGGCTTCGCCGAGTCGGACCTCAAGCGCTTCCGCCGCTACATTCGCGAGCCCTACGGCATGGTGCTGGTCACGGGCCCCACCGGCTCCGGCAAAACCACCACCCTCTATGCGGCGCTCAATGAGATCAAGTCCGATGAAGACAAAATCATCACCATCGAGGACCCGGTCGAATATCAGATTCGCGGCATCACCCAGATTCCGGTGAACGAGAAGAAGGGCCTCACCTTCGCCCGCGGCTTGCGCTCCATCCTGCGCCACGATCCCGACAAGATTCTCGTGGGCGAAATCCGCGACCAGGAGACCGCGCAGATCGCCATCAACTCCGCGCTCACCGGACACCTGGTCTTCACCACCGTCCACGCCAACAACGTGGTAGACGTCCTCGGCCGCTTCCTCAACATGGGCGTTGAGGCTTACAACTTTGTCTCCGCGCTCAACTGCATCCTGGCCCAGCGGCTGGTTCGCACCATCTGCGAGTACTGCGTCCACACTGTCCACTACGACGACGAAGCGCTGCTCATCGCCGGCCTCGATCCCGCCGATTGGCGCGGCTTCGATTTCCGCGAAGGCACCGGCTGCATGGAGTGCGGCGGCACCGGCTACCGCGGCCGCACCGCCATCCATGAGCTGCTCGACCTGACCGACCCGATTCGCGAAATCATTCTGGAAAAGAAACCCACGTCGGAAATTCGCAAGCTGGCGCAGAAAGAAGGCATGACCTTCCTACGCGAATCCGCCCTGGACCGCGTCCGCCGCGGCCTGACAACACTTAAGGAGATCAACAAGGTCACCTTCATTGAGGCGTCAAGGTGAAGCCGGTACGATCTTTCTCTTTTGCCTTTGCTTTTGCTTTTGCTCTTGCTTTTGCTTTTGCCTTTGTTCTTGCCGTTGCTTTTGTTCTTGCTTTTCTTTCTGTCATTCCCGCAGGGAATCTGCTTTTGTCTTTGGCTTTGCCTTTGCTCTTGTCTTTGACTTTGCATTTGCCTTTGCTTTTGTCTTTGCCTTTGCTTTTGTCTTTGCTTTTCTTTCTGTTATTCCCGAAGGGAATCTGCTTCTCCCTCCGGCCGTCACCTGACTCCGTTTGAAGGCCGCGGCCTTAAGCCCGTAAGTTAGTAGCAACACCAGTCCTGAGGAAACCTTGATCAAGGGCGTTCCATTTCGCAATCGCAGCACCGCGCAGCAGCACGTCGCCCGCCCGCAAACGGCCGTCGAGCTCGCGCCCGAAGGCGCCCTCGCCGCGACCCTCCCCACCGCCGGAGCCGCGCCAACTTACGCCTTCGCCCCGCTGCCCCCGGGCGCGCTCGTCCCTGGAATTGCAGAGCCAAACATCAAGGCTCCTGAAGCCGTCGCCGATGCCCTCCGCATCGCGCTCGACCAGATCGAACCCAAAAAACGCTCCGTCTCCCTCATCATCCCTGACACCTCCGCCCGCGTCTTCGTCCTCGACTTCGATTCCTTTCCCAACAAGCTCGCGGAAGCCCTCCCAGTGCTTCGCTTCCGCCTGCGCAAAATGGTGCCGTTTGACGTTGAGCACGCCGCCGTCAGCTATCAGATCCTGGCGCGGAATGGCTCCTCAGCGGCCGGCGGCGAGCTCAGGACACTGGTCACCGTCATGCCCGGCGCCATCCTGGCCGAGTACGAGGCCGCCGTCCGCGCCGCAGGTTACGAGCCCGGCGCCGTGCTGCCCTCCAGCATGGCTGCCCTGGCCGCAGTCGACTCCATTGAAGCCGTTCTCGCCGTCAATCTCTCCAGCGTCGCTCTCACCACGTCCATCACCGCCGGTGACGACCTGCTCCTCTACCGCACCATCGACCTGCCCGCCGACAACGCCGCCCGCCTCGATGAAGTGCAGCGCAGTGTCGCCGTGGCCGCCGCCTGGTTTGAAGACAAGCTGCAGGCGCCCGCCCGCCTCCTCCATTACGCCGGCGCCGTTCCCGTCTCCGAGTTCGCCCGCGCCATTTCTGACGCCAATCTCGAAGTCGTCGAAATCGCATCCACTCCCCAAACCGGCGCCACCACCACAGCCGGCCCCATCAGCTTTGCCGGCATCGCCGGCGCTCTCACGGGGGTGGCCTGAGCCATGCGCGTAGCTATCAATCTCGCCACCCGCCCCTTTGCCGATCTTGGTCCGGCGCTGCGCCGCCTGCGCATCGCCATGGGCGCGCTTGCAGTCGCCGCCCTGGGCCTCTGGCTCGGCCTCCATCTCCTCCACGGCCGCGCGGACAAGGTGCGTGCCCAGGAGCGCACCCTCGACGTCGATATCAACCGCTACAACCAGGAGCAACAGGGCTACCGCCGGCTCGTCGCCCAATCGCAGAACGCCGCCATTGTCGATCAGGCCGGGGCGCTCAACGCCCTCATCGACAGGAAAACCTTCTCCTGGACCCTGGCCATGGAAGACCTTGAGACCGTCCTGCCCGGCGGCGTTCAGGTCACCACGCTCGAGCCCATCGTCGACAAGAAAGACGGCCACGTCGCGGTTCATATGCGCGTCGTGGGACCGCGCAACAAGGTCGTGGAATTCGTCGCCAACCTGGAGCACTCCCGCCGCTTCCTTCAGCCGCGCATTATCGGCGAAGCCGCGGAGAGCACCAACAGCGCCAACCCCAACCAGCAGCTTGAACCGGTCAGCGCGGCCAGCCGCGAGAATTTCGATCTGCTGGCCGACTACAACCCAGCAACGGCCAACGAGCGCGAGCCGTCCGTCAAGAAGCACCACGCCGACCAAAGCACGGATGCGCCGCCGCAACCCGCGCCGGCTGAAACCGGCCGAAACATGGTCCCGGCCCGTCGCGCCACCCCCGCCGTGCGACCCGCTCCCCCTCCCATGAGGCCCGATCCCAGGGCGCAGCGTCAGCCCTTCACAGGCGCGCCGCCGCAAGCTAAACCGGTCATTCAGGACACGCTTCCCATCCCGCCCAAGGCGTTCAACGGAGGCCCGCAATGACCGCCCAAACCACCACCTGGCGCGAACACCTTGCCTCGCCGCTCACCTGGCATTACGCCGGATTCGCCGTCCTTCTCGTCGCCGTCGTCGCCATGGGCGCGCGCTTTGGCCTCGACTGGGCCGCCATCAGCGCACACACTCACGACACCATCCTCGATCGCCAGATTAAACTGCACCTGCTCAAGTCTGAGACCGAGCCCCTCCGCGGCATCGACAAACGTCTGCTCACCACCAGCGACCAGATCAAAACGTTCTACGCAACCCGCATCCCGGCCAACTACTCCACCCTCGCCGCTCAAATCGGCAAACTTGAGGTGGATTCGGGTGTCCGCCTGTCCAGCGTGCGCTATTCCCAGCGCCCGCCGGCCAATAACCTCTCTGAAATTGTGATCGACGCCGGCATCAATGGCGAGTACCCCCAGGTCATGAAGTTCATCAACTCCGTCGAGCGCGACAAGATCTTCTTCGTCATCGGCGGCATGAGCCTTACCGGCCAACAGGGCGGAATGGTAAACCTGCGGCTCCAACTCTCCACCTGGCTGCGCCCCGCAGATGCCGCTGCCAGTGGATTGCCTCCGGCGGAGGAACCCGGCCAGCAAAAGGAAGCAAACTCCCCCGTCTCTCCGGCCGGAACTCCTGCAAGGGAGGGCCAGCCGCAATGAAGATCGGAACCGAAGACAAGAAGAAAGTCATCATCGCCGCGGTAATGTTCGCCATCATCGTTCCCGCCGCCATCTGGGAGGGGTACGGCTATTTCTCCACGCCCACCCCGGCCCCGCGTCCCCCAGCAGCCGTAGCCCCGGCGCCGCGCGCGCCAGTCGAACACACCAATCCCGCTCCAGCCCCGGTCCCCAACGCTCCCGCCGCGCCTGAGGCCCAGCGCGTCGGCGGCATCGTGATTGACCCCACTCTCCACCTGGATAAGCTGGCGCAGAGCGAGGATGTCGAGTACGAGGGCACCGGCCGCAACATCTTCTCCGCCGAATCCGCGCCCGTACACATTGAAGAGGCGCAGGCCTCGGCTCGCCCTAATAACCCCAATGTCTTCGTGCCTCCTCCTCAAGAGGTGCCCAAGGCTCCCAACATCGATATCAAGTACTTCGGCTATGAAGAGGCGAAGGACAAGTCCATCAAGGCCTTCCTCATCCACGGCGAGGATATCTTCATGGCGCGCCCAGGCGACGTAGTCGACCACCGCTACAAGGTGGGCATGATCACCCGCGGAAGTATCCAGATCACCGATCTGTCCTACAACAACATGCAGACCCTGCCCATGAGTCCCGAATAAGGGCCTGCTGTCAGGAACGTTGAGCCCGCTTCGCACGTCCAATACCTGAGTGGTCAACCACCCTCCAACCCGCGCCCGCAAGCCCTCTGAGGACGGCTTCATCCTCCTTGCCGTGCTCATCCTGCTGGCCTTGTTCGTCATTGCCATGGCCGTGGCCATGCCCAAAATCGCCGCCGACATCCAGCGCGACCGCGACGTCGAGACCATGCGCCGCGGCAAGCAGTACGCCCGCGCCATCCAGCTTTACTACCGCAAGTTCCACGCCTATCCGCCCAACCTGGACGCACTCAACAAGACCAACGACATCCGCTTCCTGCGCAAGAAGTACATTGACCCCATCACCGGCAAACCGGACTGGAAGCCGATCGCGATGTGCCAGAACAAGACCCCCATGGCGATGGGATTCTTCGGTCAGCCGCTGGGAACGGCCGGCTGCGGTCCTGCCAACGGCACCGGTGTCATGGGCGGCTTGCCCGGCAGCACCACTCAGGGTGGAACCGGCCTCGGCACATCCAGCATCTTCAACAACTCCCAGGACGGTGGAGCGACTTCCAGTGGAGGAGCCGCCGTTTTGCCAACAGCCGGAACCGATACCGGCGACCAGTCCGGCTCAGGCAGTTCCGGAGGGTCCACCGACGCTTTCGGCAACCCCACCCAGGGCCAGACCATGGGCGGCGGAGGCATTGTGGGTGTATCGCCCGCCAGCCCGAAGCAGTCCATTTACGTTTTCAAGAAGAAGAACCACTACAAGGACTGGGAGTTTCTTTACAGTCCGCTCCAGGATCAGCAGCAGATGGGCGCGGGCGGCAATCCGGGCGGAACCGGCCTGGGCCAGCCCGGCTTTGGGCAGCCGGGGATCGGACAACCGGGGATCGGGCAACCTGGCATCGGGCAGCCGGGTAGCGGGAATGGCGGCTCCGCACCAACCCAGCCCACTCCAACGCCGCCACCGGATCCGCAGTAGCTTTGCCGAACGAATTTCCAGATGGGCTGCCCGTGCTGACGTAAAAAAAAACGGCTATGTCTTGTGGATTCATGGAATTACGCCCCAAATCTGCATTGATTGTCCGTTTTTGGACAGTTGTCTGGCGGTTTGGGCAAATTCTCTGATTTCAATGGTTTGAGATCCTCGCGGTTTTTGCAGTTCTTGCATTGGCTGCAGTTCTTGTTGCACATGGCTGAATGCTCCTTCTCTGTCCAGAAACACGAACGCCCGCCGTTGCCGGCGGGCGCGTTTTCTCTGACTGAATTGAGTATGGCAGACGCGGAACTTAAGACTGCAGTTTAGGCCAACTTTTTTGCGTTGATGATAAAGGGGTTACAAACTATTTTCGGTTGGGGGTCTTGACAAGATTTCCACAGGCCGCAAAGTTACCACAATGCGATACATGCTAAGGGGCAACTAACGCGGATCAGGATCTGGATTCTCACCCAGCTTTAACCTGAATCTCCGGCACATTCAGGTTTGGCCGGGAAGATGTCGGAGGCCGTTCGGGTAGTCTGGAGCCTCGGCGCGGACAGTTTTTATGCGTTGTGAGAAATGCAGGGCCAGGGCAGATCACGTCTGTGGAAATGTGGAAAACTTGGGACAAAACCCATAGGGAAATGCTCAAGAAACGCATTAGCTTCTTGTTTTCTCAGGATTACCCTGTGGGAAACCTTCAACGGCACGGACCTCATAGCAGCTTGCTGGCCTCGGGCTCGAAGACCGGCACGGTGTAGTTCTCGCCGGCAAAGCGCTTCACGGCCTCGATTGATTCGAAGTAGTTTATGACCATGAACTCGCTCTCGTCCTCGAGGTCACGACGCAGGATCTCTGCACCGCGGTGGCCTTCAATGGAGCGGAGCTGTGGAATGATGTTCTGCTTGAGGAAATTCTCGTAAGCATCTGCGTTGGATGGAGTTGTCCACCAGCGTTTTTGCGCCATCTCAAGAGTTCTTCCGCAGCCTGTAAAACCGCGGGGGTTAAAACCCCCGCCTACCGCAGTTGCGGCGGGGTGGAACATTATTGCGCGGCGTTCAGGGTCTGGGCAGCACGGTCGAGCGCGGCGGTTAGAAGATCGATCTGCTGGGCGGCGCGGGCGCTGTCTTTGGAATCGAGGGCCTCATTGACGCCGGGAATCACGACGGCGGCGTAGCCGGTGAATTCGCCGGGAGCGAAGATGAGGTGCTTGTACCAGGGACGGTTGGGTAGGCCGGCGTCGGAGATGAAATCGGTTTCCACGGCGCGGAGAGCGTCATTGAGGCGAATTGCGTCGCCGGTGGGATGGTCCTGAAGGCTGCGGATGCGCTCGGCGGCGTGGGCAAAACGGTCTGCGGCGGCTTGAGCCGGAGCGAAGTCGAGGGAGAGCTTTGCGTCAGAGGCTTTTCGCTTCGCGGTATCGATGTAAGAGGCGATGTCGCGGGCGTAGGTGACGTAGTCGAAGGGAAGCACGTCGGCATCGGCCATGCGGATGGATTCAAGGCCCAGGACCTGAGCCATCTCCTGAAGATAGTCGAAGTGCGGATCGGCGTTTGCGGTGTACCAAGCGTAGTTATCGAAGACGGAATGATAGACGCCGTAGGGCCCCTCAGAACCGATGTCAGTGGAGGGCACGCCGATGTGCTGGAGGAACGGGGTGAAGTCTGAGCCGGAGCCGAGGTCGCCTACACGAACTTCTCCGGAGGGCGGGGAGTTGGAGGGACGGTGCTCATTGGTTTCGTTGTGAGAGCGCCAGACGTCGTAGACGGAGCCGCCGGCGGGGCTGGGAACGGACTGCGCGACCTGGCGGATGAATTCCTTGAGCGAGGGAACGGCGGCGGCGGAAAAGTTGGGGCCGGAAACAGCGACATCGACATTGAAATAGGCCACGGCTTTGGTGAGCGGCTGGGCGTGCTGCTCCACCCACTCGGTGGAGCCGATGAGTCCTTCCTCTTCGGCGTCCCAACTGCAGAATCGGATGGTGCGTTTGGGACGCCAACCGGT
>Ga0265338_10003756_pt1 | contig 21096 bp, 22 predicted proteins | sample 42126metaG_FD_193579 | JGI IMG/M metagenome (GOLD analysis project Ga0265338, IMG submission 193579) | Rhizosphere microbial communities from Carex aquatilis grown in University of Washington, Seatle, WA, United States - 4-21-26 metaG | ecosystem: Host-associated > Plants > Roots > Rhizosphere... | reverse complement strand
ATGCCGGCTTGGTGTAGCTAAGTACTTGCGATGGTTCAACCGCAACCCCTCTTCCAATGTATGTCTCATCAACCGGTCTGGCCTGCTGTCGAATGTATACACGGAAATTACCACTAAATGGCCCTTTATCTACCGTTTGATAGATAAAAGTAGGTGATTCGATGCGGGTGCCATAATCGGCGGTCTGCGTCAGTGTCCAGCTGCTTGGGTAGGTCACACTGTAAGCGAGCAGAGAATTGCTAAATGTTTTCATCGTGGTCGCCGGCGCTACATCAGTTAGTTTAGATGGCGCGAGGCTATCTTGCGCTACCGGGCTATCTTTTTGACCGGTCGGTTGCTTATGGTGGTGTAAGAGGACATACGCGCCAAAACCACCGGCCCCTAAGAGAGCTACTGCGCATACGACGGCAACGAATTTCTTTAGCGGAAAACGGCGTTTCTTATGGTTCGTTGACCGCTTGGGTGCATCGGGTAATTCGAGGGGTTCATCAAACGGTATATCGTCTTGGGCCACGGGTTTCTCCGTCCTATCTATGTACTAGTATCCTATGATGTCCAATTGCTTGCAACTAGACTCTAGTTCTTGTGGTCCCATAATGGTGTTATCATGGATAAAGCCTATGTTTATCTACACACGAAAGACTTCCCCCCAGCCATGAACAGAAACCGTAATCGGCCACGCCGACGCCCCCGTAGTTTTAGTCAAAAATTCTGGGAAGATCCTCAGGGTAATGTGGTGATTTGGCAAAAACCCAACCGCTTTTTACTCACCTGGCTCATCGGCACCATACTAACCTGGGTGCTCCCTTTTGGCAGTCTGACCAAATTCATTGGCCTCGTAACGCTTATAGCTTTGATCATCTGGGCAGTGCTTGAAGTCTACAGCGGAGCAGATTATTTTCGCCGCCTACTCGGTCTTTTAATTTTACTAGCCCTGTTGATTGTTCACACACTTTAGAGGGGTGAGGATTTTGACGACCGGAGCCAAAAAGCGTACGCTAGAATATGTTTAACTGCTTAAGCTAAAGAAAGGATCGTTATGCAGATACGAAAAATTAAATCGACGGCCGGTTTTGCGGCAGTTGAAACCTTGCTACTGGTAGTCATCCTTGGCTTGGTTGCTGGTGTTGGTTACTGGGTGACCACTCAACGACACAAAACTACCGCCTCCGTTACGTCCCTAACACCGAGTACTGCGACTAAAGCCGCCTCGGGTACCGCTACAGCCATTGATCAGTTGACGGCTTCAGACGCGCAAGCTGAAACAACTATTTCCACCAAACACGACGCCACAACGCAGGCTAATGCTGCGAGCAGTAATGCTGCCGCTAGTAACATCGGAGGTGCCTACAATGAATCGAACTACTAGACTTTTACAACGATTCAGCCTAGGTGTTAGTGTCCTAGTACTTGGGGCGGCCTTCGCGGTCCCCGTAACGGTTAACGCGATCGCCACAACAACAAATGAGAGCGCTTTTTGTACGGCCCTACCGACGTATCAGCCTAAGATTACGTCGAATATTAGCGATCTCACTGCAAAACTCACGACTGCTCGCTCTCAGCAGGATCAAAAGATTGCCAGCGATCGAGCTACCGAGGATCAACAGGTCGCCACAAACCGGAGTCAGTGGGACCAGGATAGGCAGACAAACTTTACAAAACTGATGGCCAAGGCAACCACTGACGGTGAGAAAAGTGCTGTTACTACGTACGAAAGTGCCATCACTGCGGCTGTGACGCTTAGGCGCGGCACATACGATAACGACCGCGCAACCTTTCGAAGTGGTGTCGATAGTGCTATCGCCGCACAACGAAGCACGGTAGATAGCCAAGTCGCTACCTTGAAAAGCGCTGTGAATGCAGCAGTAACAACCGCCCAGGCGAGCTGCAATGCAGATTCTTCAGCCGCAGGCGGACCAGCGATTCGAAACACCTTTGTTGCTAGCCTAAAAACTGCTCGGACTGCCTTTGTTGCAGATCGTAGCTCAGACGCTAAACTAAAGGATGAAATCAACCAATTGGCCCAGACTCGTGACACTGCCTTTAAGGCAGCCGACACAGCCTTTGAAGCCACCGCTAGCGCAGCTCGCACCACTCTCAAGGCTGCCTTTGGCGCCAGCGCCAGCAGCGTTCAGTAAAAGGCTTGAAAAAAACTTTTAACAAGCTTAAGCTAAAAAAGGAAGTGTGAGGCTTCCACAGAATCCCGGTTCTCCCGGGATTCTTTTAGTAGTATTGCTATAATAAGATATATGCTTGGTGCACTCATCATCTTGGGGGTTGTCTGTCTTGGTCTTTTGGGCCTGGTTATCTTCTTTTTGCTGCAACGGAAACCAGATACCAGTGACAGCAACTTGATGATCAAGCAAGACCTGACTCAGCTTTCTGAAAGTGTGAATCAGCTTAAAGATGGCCTACAGGCGAAGCTAACCGAACATATGGGTAAGAGCCAGGCTGGTTTACTCAAACAATTTGATACAAGCAACCGGATCGTGGCTGATGTTAGCAAGCAGCTCGAGTCACTCAAAAATACCAATCAACAAGTGATTAATGTAACCGATGAGCTGAAAACCCTCCAACGCATCCTTACCAACCCCAAACAACGCGGCAATGTTGGTGAATTCTATCTTGAATCAGTGCTTGAGAATGTATTACCACCCGGTATTTTTCAGATGCAGTACGCCTTTAAAAATGGTGAAAAGGTGGATGCGGTGGTCTTTATTGATAAGCAAATGGTACCGATTGACTCAAAATTCAGTCTCGAAAACTACAATCGTCTGATTGAGGCAGCCGATGAGCCAGCTAAAGTATTGCTGGCAGCTGAGTTTAAAAAAGACGTTAAAAAACGGATTGACGAGACTGCCAAATATATTCGCCCCAGGGAAGGTACTACTGAGTTTGCCATGATGTTTATTCCGAGCGAGGCAATCTATTATGACCTGCTGGTCAATAAAGTTGGCGTAGCCAATACCAGTTCTCGAAGCCTGATTGAGTATGCGTCTAGAGATAAAAAAGTCATTATCGTCAGCCCCACGACGTTTTTAGCCTATCTGCAGACCATCTTACAGGGGCTACGAGGCCTCAAAATAGAAGAACAGGCTCAAGAGATTCAAGTCCGCGTGCAAGAGTTGGGACGGCATATTGCTGCCCACGAGAGCTCCATGCAAAAACTAGGCAATAGTCTCGGCGCTACGGTTAATCACTTCAACTCAGCTCACAAAGAGTTTAAGAAAGTCGACAAAGACATCATAAAAATTACTGCTGCAGAAGCAAGTGTTGAGCCAATCCTGCTCGATGGGCCTTCTCGTGAAGATACTGACTGAGCAAGCGCTTAAAAACGACTAACAGTCTCCGCGTAGGGCAAAGGCCAGCATGCCCTGTCTATCGGTAATCTCATTTTGCGGCTGAGTGTTTAGTGTATGGCTCGTTGATGAACTTACACTTGCTTCTTTTGGTTCAAGGATCAATCTATTGGGTAGGCTGTCGCTCTCTTGCACGGTAAATTGTGGGTCACAACTGCCGACGTCTAGTTCCAATACGGGTAACCCATATGAGCCGCCGTTATCGACTCGTGTAACTGTTACAATTCTGCCTACGTTATCTCGATATGGTGGCTGCTGTTCTATGCGCGCAACGAAAGCATCTATAGAGAGTCCACTGGTTGTTGGATCGGGTTCGGGATTATCTTTACCACGGGTTCCGCCATAGACAATAGCGCCTAGAAGCACTGCGGACAATGCTACTAAACCCAAGACCTTTAATCGTCTATGTCTTGGTTCGGGTATTTCACCTGTTTCACCGGCCATACTCATATAACTAATTTAAACATAAAGACTAACGAAAAGCAATACGTTTCAAGGAGATAAAAGGTCAATAATGAGCGCTGCAGTCCAGGAGAAGTTGTGTGCGCCGGCGGGCTTAGCGTCAAGGGGCGAGAAATACTCACTAAAGCTGGATTGGCGGACCATCTCAAGTGTTTGCTTGATAAGAGCGGCTGCTTCATCGTGAAAACCATACCGTTTCAGCCCATCGATAATCATCCAGTTCGTGTTCACCCAGGTGGGCCCCTGCCAATAATCCATTGGCTCAAACCAGGAAGAGTTGACGGGGACACTTGGCGCAGGATAACTGCTAGCGAAGAGGTGTTTATTGTGCAGTAATCCAACGAGATGCTCGGCTCTCTCCTTTGTGATGGAGCCGGCATAGAGCGGCAACAACGTGGCAATCGTTGGCTCTTTAATAAGTTTGTGGGTGACGAAGTTACGCGAGTAGTATTGACCCGAATAACCATCCCATAGTTGTTCGTAGGCTCTTTCGGTCTTAGCCATTCGTTCACCTAGCTCTGGTGGCAACTCTTGTCGAATGGTGGTCGCAATGTGACGCAAACAGTGGTTGGCGCGTATAAAGATGGCGTTGAACGTAGCGTCTTCGATTGCAAATAAAGAACGAGTCAGAATCGCATCAATATCATATCGCTTACGACGTAGTCGCCGGATAACGTCATAGTAGATAAGGGCATCAACGGTTTTCAAGCGTTGTCCGGGTGGAAGATGTTTTGTATCTCGACGGAACAGATTCACGACAATGTCCAGATGCGTTTTCTCAAAAACAGCAATCCACCACGGTCGACTGTGTTCATGCAACTGATCGAGCCACGGTGGTGTGTTGTCAAGGCCAACTTCGTAGGGGTGAATTTGCAAAACCAAGCCTTCTTCATGGGGGTCGCGCTCTTTATAGAGCCACTGATGGTGAGCTAATATCCCAGGATAAATACTATGGTACCAGCTACGTCGTTCGGGCAAACTAAGCTTTTCACCGATACGGACGACGGCTTCGGCCAGCATTGGTGGTTGTGTTAGCCCACTAGTGGTCACGTCGTCGGGTGCATAGGGATTGACCCAGCTACGCCAGAGGTTACGGTCTTCCCGGTAGCGAAGGTCTTTATCAAAAATCATATGCGGCAACATGCCATTCGCCCATTGTCCACGGAGTAAACTCAATACCTCTTGTTTGGCTCGTTCGGTGTCATAGTGACGTAGCCCAATTGCAATAAAGCAGCTGTCCCACAGCCATTGGTGAGGATAAAGTCCTTCGGCAGGAATTGTGAAGCTGCCCTGGTCATTATTCTCAAGTACAGTCTTGGCTTGATTCAGTAGATCATCTTCAGGTTTGTTATCTTCCACCGTTTTTGCCATGTTATATCCAGTATACAGCAGACCAATATTCTCATGCTTGCGCCCAGCATGAGCGCTCAGTATAGTGAGCCATAACCTAAGGGGAAGACATGGCGCTCGAACAGCTAGACAAATATAATTTTCAACTCGAACCCGGTTTAGCTGATGTTCATACCCATCCACGCATATTTGATGTGATCAACCTAGAAGAGTTCGTACCTGGCAATCGAGGGCGAGAAGGTAAGGCTGGTCTGATGGTATATACGGAAGTAGCGCTAGAGTCAGGTATTACCCTTATGATCGCTATGCCTAACGAATCGCTCAGGCGTTTTGATAAAAATGCCGAGGATCCCGAGAAGACATTACTTATTCCGTATCCAATTGCGACCTATGATCGTCTTCTGGCAGCAGAGTCACTCATATCTCATGAGGCTAACATTCCTACCGCATTGCACTTTGGTGTTGACCCTCGTCTTATGTTTCTCGACCATGACAAGCAAATTCTTGATAGAGAAGGTTTGTACCGGCATTTTACATCAGCCCGTGAAGAGTGCATGAGTCTCAAACTTTATGGCGCCAAAACAACGGGCGGATACAATATTGAGGCCAAACATATTCCGACTGTGGCTAAGATTTGGCACGATGTTAACCCTGAAAAACCTGTCGTACTGCATCTTGAAGACGATAATATTGCTAAGGTTTTAGCTGAGATTAATCAACTCGAGAAGGGTAAGGATATACCCATTCACATTGCCCATGTGTCATCAAAACAGGAGCTTGAAGCTGTTATTGCCGCTAAAGAGGCGGGCATGAACATCACGTGTGAGGTAACGCCCCATCATCTCTTTATGAATGACATTGACGGCAGCTCACTTGCTGGGTATGGCTGCATGAAACCAACCCTCAAAAGCCAGGAAGATGTTGATTTTCTTTGGTCCCACCTTACATTCATAGATATGATTGCCAGTGATTGTGCTCCTCACCGCAAGGTAGACAAGGAGGCAGTAGACCCAGCTTACGGCGTCACTAATCATAAACAAATGTTACCTCTACTGCTTGGCGCCATCGCTGACGGTAAGCTTAGTTATGAGCAGTTATATCAAATGCTATGCATTGCACCGCGTAAGCGTTTTAATCTTCCCCAAGCAGATGGCTCAATTACGAAATTTAACATACACCAAACAGAAAACGGCGCCCTACATGATCCTGAACGCTACGGCTACTCACCATTTAAACGGCTAAACCGCCAGTTTCACCTCGTTGGTAACGTCGTTGAAGTGAAAGCCGGACGGTCTCACTATAATGCTTATGCACCTTCCACGTTTGACGTCTGGCCTAGCTATACGCATCTCGTACGACCGGATAGCTTAGCTGCCTAAAGTTAACGATAATTCGTAAAGCTAAGCGGAAAGTCAAAGTCCTGGGCTCGCAGTAATTGCATAACTGTCTGCAAATCGTCTTTGCTACCGCTGGTAACCCGAACAGCATCACCTTGAATCTGCGTCTTCACTTTAGGTAATGTATCTCGCACCAGACTGGTTATCTTCTTAGCCTTATCTTGATCGAGTCCTTGCTTAAACGGTACTTCCTTGGTTGTCTTTAGATTTGAAGTGGTAGGATCCTTGGTTGTGTCTAATACTTTCTGGCTTTGGTTGCGGGCTGCCAGTTTTTTGCGAACTATGTCGAGGATAGCATCGATTTGCCAATCACCGTTGCCAGTTACCTTAAAACCCTGCTTGTCAGCATCCAGCCATTCAAGTTCGGCTGGAGTGCCTTTAAAGTCGTAGCGACTGGTGATTTCACGCTGCGTTTGGTCAAAGACGTTATTCATCTCCGCTTTGTCGTACTCACTGACTACATCAAAACTAAATTGAGCCATATCTAGATTATACCTTACGCGTCTCTTTGCTATAATCTAAGGAACATATGAGCTATCAAAATCCGCAGATTGCCAAAGTGGCCGAGACTCTGAAAAAAAGGCTATCAGATAAGAAAGACGCTTCGTCTATATTGCGTGCCCCTGAGCTAAAAGCACTGTACGCTGAAATCCCTAAGCTCGCAGAGGATAAGCGGGCAGGTTTTGGTAAAGAGATTAACGAGCTCAAAAAAGAACTTGAACAGGCGATCTCACTGCAACAAGAGGCGGATGAGGTGGTTGAGCCAATTGATATTACCGCTCCTTTTGCGCCAAACACACCAGTGGCACTACGGCCAAGATTACTCACTAGTGACGCCGGAAGTAGGCATCCCCTCATGACCGAACTTGAAAGTGTACTACATATCTTCTCTCGAATGGGCTTTACCGCTATCGAGTCACGCCAGCTTGATGATGACTACAATATGTTTAGCGCCCTTAATTTCCCGGCTGGACATCCAGCCCGCGATGATTACGATACGTTCATAACGACCGAGGGTTTGATTGCACCTGCCCATACTTCAACCATGCAACACCGTGTCTTGAAACTGTATAAAGCAAACCTCGAATCCGGTGAGGGTATACGAGTGGTCATACCAGGCCGCGTGTTTCGGAACGAAGATTTAGATGCAAGACACGAACACACGTTTTATCAGCTCGAGGGGGTCTATGTAGATAAGGGTATACACGCTGGACATCTTATTGCCACGCTTAAAGCATTCTTAAGCGAATACTACAAACAAGATATTGAGGTAAAAACCCAGCCGTTCTATTTCCCATTCACCGAGCCGAGTTTTGAATTTGCGCTGAGCTGCCCGTTTTGCAAGAAGCAGGGCTGTAACGTCTGTTCATACTCAGGTTGGATCGAGCTGCTTGGCTGCGGCATGATTCACCCTAACGTCCTTAAAGAGGCCGGTATTGATCCTAACCTCTACAGTGGCTTTGCCTGGGGCGGTGGTATTGATCGATTGGTCATGATGAAATACGACATCGAAGACATCAGACACTTCGAAGCTGGCAAATTAGACTTTTTGAGGCAATTCTCATGAAAGTATCATTAGATTGGGCCCAGCATCAGAGTAATGTTAATCTTCAGCCGAATGGTAAAGAGGCACTACTTGAGAAAATTGGTTCTCAGCTTGGGGCGATCGAAGAGGTTATTGAGTGGGCGCCACGCTTTGACGGTATTGTAGTGGTCAAGGTCGTTAGCTGTGAGCCTCATGATAATGCTGACAAACTGCATGTCTGCAAGGTTGATGACGGCGGTAAGACGGTGGGCGTGCAACGTGATGAACGAGGCTTTGTCCAAGTGGTCTGTGGAGCGCCTAATGTAGCTCAGGATATGCTGGCTGTCTGGATTCCTCCTGGCGCAACCGTACCGAGTACACTTGGCAAGGATCCGTTTAAGCTTGAGGCCAAAGAACTACGCGGTCAGTTGAGTCAGGGCATGATGGCGACCGGCAAAGAACTTGGCATTAATAATGATGAGGCCGGGCTTCTGGTTATCACGGCTGATGAAGTTGGCGAAGAGCTAGCCCGCCCAGGTACACCCTTCAGTCAGTTGTACGGATTAAGTGACATGGTTATAGATATTGAAAATAAAATGTTCACACACCGTCCTGATTGCTTCGGCGTACTGGGTGTCGCTCGTGAATTGGCCGGTATCCAAAATGAAGCGTTCGTCAGTCCAGATTGGTATCATCATGCGCCAAGCTTTGGCACGGCCGATGAGTTGCCACTTGAAGTTAGTAATGCTGCCGCTGAGCTATCACCCCGTACTATGCTCGTAGCGATTAACAATATAACCATTGGGCCGAGCCCGCTGTGGATGCAAGCCGGACTTACTCGCCTTGGTGTCCGCCCGATTAATAATATCGTTGATATCACGAACTATGTCATGCATCTGACCGGACAGCCTTTGCACGCCTTTGACTACGACAAAATCAAAGAACGCTGCAGTGGGGGTGTCGTGCTCGGTGCTCGACTTGCTAGTGAGGGAGAAGACTTAACTCTTCTTGGCAAAAAACAAATAAAACTAACCAACCAAGACTTGGTCATTGCCACAGATAAGCAAGCCGTTGACCTTGCTGGTGTGATGGGTGGGGCCGAGACAGAAGTGAGTGAGCAGACGAAAGCAATCATTTTGACCTGTTCGAGTTTTGATATGTACACCATTCGTCGGACAATAATGCGTCACGGTATTTTCACCGATGCAGCTACTCGCTACACCAAGGGACAGAGCCCGCTACAGAATGACCGTGTCCTGGCCTTTGCTATGCGATTGATCCTGGACTACTCCGGTGGCAAACAAGCTAGTAATGTTAAAGACACCTTGCCACAAGCTCCACAGTTGCCAGCAGTTAGTGTTAGCCCTGAATTTATCAATAGCCGACTTGGTCTGAGCTTATCAACAGAAACGATCACTACACTGCTTACTAACGTAGAGTTTGTCGTCACGCCTCGTGCGGATCAACTTGCTATCTCAGTCCCTTTTTGGCGAACTGATATAGCGATTCCTGAAGATATTGTCGAGGAAGTTGGCCGACTGTATGGCTTTGACCATCTGCCGCTAGATTTACCTACAAGAACGCTCAAACCCGCGGTCACCAACCCATTGCTTGATCTAAAGTCCACCATTCGGCGCGTCTTGCGTGCGGCAGGAGCCAATGAGGTTTTAACGTATAGCTTCGTTCATGGCGATCTGCTCGATAAAACAGGCCAGAATCGAGACGATGCGTATCAACTAGCTAACGCGCTTAGTCCCGACCTGCAGTATTATCGTCTGAGTCTGACGCCGAGCTTATTAGACCGCGTGCATCCCAATCTTAAGGCAGGCTATAGTGAATTTGCCTTGTTTGAGATGAACCCAGTGCACGCAAAGGGCTTTGTCGATAAGCAAACCGGACTACCACTTGAGGACCAGAGACTAGCATTTGTCTTTGCGGCTGACGCAAAACTTGCTCAGCATGCCTACGCCGGCCCTGCCTATTACCAAGCAAAATACTATGCCGCTAATCTGCTAGCCGAACTTGGTATTACCCATCTCCAGTTTGAATCGGCTTCGGCGCATAAGCCTACAGCGGGCATTAGTCAGGCAGCGATTGCGCCTTTTGAAACAATGCGCTCGAGTATTATTAAAACTGCAGACGGTCAATTCATTGGTGAACTGGGAGAATATCGAACACAAGTCCGTAAGAACCTTAAATTGCCACCATTCGTTGCGGGATTTGAATTAGATCTTCGCCAACTTCTGAAGCTACTGAGCTCCGATTCGCCATACGTGGCTCTGCCACGCTATCCTAAAGTTGAGCAGGATATCTCACTGCGATTAGCGGAAGATCTCAGCTATGGGAAGCTATTTGATTTTCTGCAGCAAAACGTCGTAACTCCTGCCAAGTCGGCTTTTTGGTTTGCGCCTCTTGATATTTACCAAGACGAAAAGGATAAGACACATAAGCATGTGACGCTACGCTTTAGTATTGCGTCGTACGAGCGAACGCTTACTTCCGAGGAAGTTAACGGACTACTTGATAAGGTCGCTGCGCTTGCTAAAAGCAAACTCGGTGCTGAGCGTCTCTAACTTGAAGCAGAATGCTTAACATGTTAAGCTTTATCTTATGAAGAATCTCTGGCGAATCGTCGCCTTCACCAAAGAACTCTGGCGATATTACATCGTCATATCACTATTCACCATCCTGCTGGCTGGCATGAGTCAGTTGACGCCGATTTTTACGAAAGGCGCCATCGATCAAATCACTCATTTACTCAAAGGTGGCCACGTTGACGTAAAACTAGTGGCTATTTTTGCTGCCTTAATCTTTCTGACCGATGTGGGACAGACGATCTTTGGCAATATTGGAGGCTACCTCGGCGACATTATGAGCGCCAAGTTAACGCAGCTGTTAAGTAACCGGTACTACGAGCACCTGCTATCCCTACCGCAGCACTATTTTGACACTGAACTATCCGGCAAGATTATCAACCGTATGAACCGTGGCATAAGTCAAATTGGTGACTTCATGCAGACGCTTAGTAATAATTTTTTGCAATTTGTCTTTAGTACAGTCTTCTCGCTCATTATCGTCGCCTTTTACTCCTGGCCAGTCGCACTCATGCTCCTAGCGATTTATCCAATCTTCATCTATATGACGATGAAAACCAGCACTAAATGGATGAATTACCAGCATAAAATAAATGACCACCTCGACGTTGGCATTGGACGGTTTACCGAAAGCATCGGCCAAATTAAGGTTGTCAAAAGCTTTATCTCCGAAACCAGGGAGCTAGACTTTTTTAAAAAACATATGCAAAAAACCGTAGATACTACTTATCCTCAAAGTAACTATTGGCATTGGCAAGACGTTCGCCGTCGATTGGTACTTAACGTTATCTTCTTTGTTGTCTTTGCCTATATTTTTATCGAGACCGCCCATGGAGTCTACAGCATCGGTACGATGGTCTTGCTTATCCAATATGCCATGCTTATTCGCATACCAGTCTTTACTATCAGTTTCCTTGTCGACCGTACCCAGCGAGCAATTGCAAATACCAAAGACTACTTTGAAGCCCTTGATGAGAAGCCCGAGATCACTGATCGGCCAGAAGCTGAGCCACTCCAGGTTTCCCAAGGTGAAATAGCCTACCAGGACATTACGTTTAGTTATGGCGATAGTGAGGTCTTAAAAGGTCTCAATTTTACGATTAAACCAGACACCAAAGTGGCACTAGTTGGTGAGAGTGGAGAGGGTAAGACAACTATCACCAATCTCTTAATGCGCCTGTATGAGCCACAGAAAGGACGTATTACCATTGATGGACAAGATATTAATCACGTAACGCAGGAGAGCCTTCGCTCGCGAATCGGCGTCGTCTTTCAAGACCCAGCCCTGTTTAGTGGCACAATCTTTGAAAATATTGCCTATGCGCGCCCAAATGCCACTATGGCAGACGTCGTAGCAGCTGCTCAAGCAGCCAATGCCGATGAGTTTATTGCTAAGTTCGATAAGAAATATCAGACGCAAATTGGCGAACGAGGTCTTAAATTAAGTGGCGGACAGAAGCAGCGGATCGCCATTGCGCGAGCTCTTTTAAAAGATGCCCCCATTTTAGTCCTGGATGAGGCTACAAGCAGTCTTGATAGTAAGAGTGAAGCTATGGTGCAAGAGGCCTTAGAGCGGCTCATGAAGGGTCGTACGACGCTTATTATTGCGCACCGACTTAGCACTATTCAGCATGTTGATGAAATAATTACTTTGCAAAAGGGACGGGTGAGTGAAATTGGCTCTCCAGCGGAACTGGCGCAAACAGGTGGCATTTACGCCGAGTTATTGAACCTACAGCGGGGCGGCAGTGAAGCTACTAAGAAAAAGCTCAAAGCTTTCGAAATTGCCAGCTAAATAGGCTATACTTGAGCTACAGCTAAAAGAGTGATAACACACGAAGGAGTTACATGACAAAGCGAATTATGTTTGTTTTCATTGCACTACTTTTCTTGTTTACATCACTCGGTTTTAGTGTGCTTGTCATCTGGCAAATGCACCAACAGAGTCAACAAAATAAGCAAGCGACCGCTGCTCAAACGGCAGCGCAAGCTATCCAAAGCAAGGGGGCTACATTGCAAGGAAAACCACTCGCTAACTTCACACCAGTTAGCCACATAGATTCCCTCCAGACGGTTGATACAACCGTTGGTACAGGAGAAGCAGTTAAGGCCAGTGATACGGTCACCGTCAACTACACTGGCGCGGTAGCTGCCACCGGCATTGTCTTTCAGAGTTCGCTAGACAGCGGGCAACCGGTAGCTTTTCCACTTAATCAAGTCATTGCGGGTTGGACGCAGGGAATTCCTGGCATGAAAGTTGGTGGCACGCGACGACTACTCATTCCGGCTGCTATGGCCTATGGCGCCAATCCACCGGCCGGTTCAAACATTCCCGCCAATGCCGATCTCGTCTTTGACGTAACACTCGTCAAGATTGGACAGTAAGCTCCATCAGGGCTAAATAATGGTAAAAAACACAATATATAGTGCCATTGACATAAGCGTAAACGCTAGGGTACACTAGAGGATAGCAAGCAGTAGCTGGGCAAAGCTTTAAAAAATAAACAAAACGAGAAAACTATAAAGGGGAAGATTCATGACCAAAAAAATCACTATCTTTACGACTAATACCTGCGCCTACTGCGGTATGGTTAAGAAATATTTAGGCGCCAAGGGATTTTCGTATGAAGAGGTAAATTTGGATCAGAACCCTGAACGCCAAGCCGAGGCTATGGCTTTAAGCGGAGCCCTAACCGTGCCGGTAACCGTTGTAACGAAGCAAGACGATAGCCGAGAAGTTATAGTGGGCTTTAACCTTGCCAAACTCGCCCCGGCTGTTGCCTAAGAACCGGTTGTTAGATCGCCGCTGTTTATTAAAGACGTATCAGACTTGCCAGTTTGATGTGTCACCATTTAAGATAGTAGGACTATTATGAGTGAGCCAACCGACCAAAAAGCTAAGCTATGGGACGTCGTGATGATTGGAGCTGGTCCAGCAGCCTTATCGGCGGCTATTTATACCACGCGCGAAGACATCTCTACGCTGCTACTAGATAAAGGCCCGGTCGGCGGTTTAGCGGCAGTTACTGATTGGGTAGATAACTACCCTGGCTTCCCCAAAGGTATTGCCGGACTTGAGCTATCCGATCTATTCCAAAAACAAGCTGAACGCTTTGGGGCTGAATTCGATTTTGGTGAGGTAACGGAAATCATCAATGAAGGTGACCATAAACGACTCAAGACAACCGGTGACGATGTACTCGCTAAAACGGTTCTAATAGCCACGGGGAGTGACTATAAGAAGATCGGTGTTCCTGGAGAACAAGAGTTCTATGCCCGAGGTGTCCATTACTGTGCAACTTGTGATGGTGCGTTTTACCGTGATAAGAGACTCGTAGTGGTTGGTGGCGGTAACTCGGCCGTGCAAGAGGCATTGTTTCTCACGAAGTTCGCCAGTCACATTGATATGCTCGTACGCTCTAAGTTGAGTGCGAGTGATGTGCTGAAACGCGAACTCACCAACAACAAGAAGATCACCGTCCATCTCGGCGTTACCACTGATGAGATTGTTGCCGACAAACCTGCGGATGAGGCTGGTAGGGTCATTAAAGTCGTTGGGACGGATAAAGCAACTGGTAAAAAGATTGATTTTCCAACTGATGGAGTCTTTGTCTTCGTTGGCCTTAGTCCCAATACAGCCTTTTTGCACAAAACAGCCGTTGAACTGGATGAGATTGGTTTTATTAAGACGAACCGCGAGCTACAGACTGCAATGCCTGGCGTATTTGCGGCGGGCGATGTACGTAGTGGAGCTACTATGCAGATTGCCAGCGCCACTGGTGAAGGTGCCACTGCGGCTCTCATGATCAGACACTATCTCGAAGATAGAGAACGCGCCCCGGAAGACGCAAACAATTAAGTGAGATTTGCGCTGTAACCAGGGAAAAAGTCACTCACTAACTGCGTCCGCTTGACCCCACTAGACAGTAAGTCTTTTTCTAAAGTCTCAACCATCGGTTCAGGTCCAGATGCGTAGATACGTTTGTGGGTAGGGGCACCTGTAAGCGATAGAATTTTTTCAGCTGTCAGTCTACCAACTTCACCCTTCCAACCTGGTGAGGGTTCGGAGACAATCAACGTAACGTCAGCACCATAGTCCCGAAATAGTTTTTCAAATAAAATATCGCTAGCTTGATTAGCAGCTAGTAGTATCTGTATTTTGCGCTGTTCGCCGGATGCAGCTAGATAGCTGACCATGCTGTGGAATGGGGTCACCCCAATACCACCGGCTACAAAAACGAGTGGAATGCTGAGGTCTTTTGGTAATACGAAATCACCCATTGGTTCAACGATCTGGAAGGTCGCTCCTGGCTTCAAAGAAAAGAGCTGTTTTTTAAAGCTGCTGCTCTTTGGACCGGCGTATTTTGTGGTAATCGACAGTAGCTCGTCGGACGGTGAAGACGATAGCGTAAACCAGCGCTTTATGCCTCGATCGTCAGGCATATCGTGTGGCAGATATAGTTCAATGAATTGGCCAGCGGTGTAGCGCAAAGATTGAGCTGGCTTAAACCAAAAAGTCTGTACCTGTTCATTTTCCTTTTGTATTTTCTTAAGCGTGGCAGTAATCATGGCAACTTCCTTATGTTCTTCATGATAGCACGTCGTTACCGGTGATGAATGAACCGATTAGGGTAGTTGCTACAGATGTGGACGCGTGGATAAAAGAAGCGAATAAACCAAAAGATGAGTGGACTGTTTACCGTATAGACATAGATATCAAGTTTTTGTAAGCGTGCCCGCCAGTAGGTTAGGGGGTTAAGCAGCCAATGATTGAGGCCGATACCGCTAAAACCAAAGACTTTTGCGGCATGCAAGATATCAAGTGGTTTTGTTTGCTCCAGACCATAGAGAGGTAATGAGGGGCTTAGTTCGCCGATATGCGCTAGTTCACCAAACTTAAATGATGCAACACTGATAGATGCGCCCGGAAACTCCTGGAGGAGGTTAGTGAGTACGCGTGCACAGCCATAATCTTTAATATCAAGTATTGTCGGGGTCTTGCCAATGAGCGCAAGCGCTTCTTGCAGGCTAAGGAGATGCGAACCATCGAGCAGTTTAACGGATTGAAGCTGCGCAAGCGTGGCCTCGCTAATCTTGATAGGTTGTCCCGACATGCGTTCTAGATTGTTATCATGGCAAATCACTAGCTGGTTATCTTTCGTTTTTCGCACGTCAATCTCTATATAGGCCACACCCAACGTAAGTGCTGTTTTAATAGCGGCTAGGCTGTTTTCGGGCGCGAGTCCAGCAGCGCCCCGATGACCGATAATTTGCACTTTCATAACTGTCTTCTAGTGTACAATAGTGCTATAAGATCAAGGAGTAGATCATGCCTGACTTTAACAAGGTACTTAAACCTGGTGATTACCAAAATGGCCAAGTCACAACCGTCGTAGAGATTCCCAAAGGATCGATGCTTAAAATTGAGTGGGACCGAAAAACGGCATCGTTTGCGCTCGACCGAGTCGAACCGGCTATTTTCGCTAAGCCCTGTAACTATGGTTTTATTCCGGGCACTATCGACGAAGACGGCGATGAACTTGATACGCTTATCGTGACTGACGAACCCTTGTTTATGGGCATGTACCTTGAAGCAAAAATCATCGGCGTATTGAACTTTGAAGACGACGGCGAGATGGACCACAAAATTGTTGTCGTACCTGCAGATGATCGTAACACCGGCGATAGCATTAACTCGCTTGATGATCTTGGAGTGCGTTGGAAGCAACAGATTGAACATCACTTCACTCACTACAAAGATCTCAAAAAACCAGGTAGCACAAAGGTTCTTGGTTGGGGTGATATTGCGGCGGCTCAGAAAATTATTGCCGAGTGTATCGCTCGCTTTAAATAGTAATCGTCATGAAAAAACTGGTTCCTGATGATGCGGTTTTAGTGCCGGAAGAAGCAACACTTGTTTTTTCGGGAATTATCTATAGCGTCTATCAGTGGCAGCAAACACTGTTTGACAATAGCAAAACAACATTCGAGATGCTGAAGCGACCAGATACAGTAGCGACAATCTGCATTGTCGACGATAAGATTTTAGTGCTTGAAGAGGAACAACCGCACAGTGGTGTCCGTACGAGTTTCCCGACCGGCCGTGTCGATACGAGCGATGAATCGACACTAACAGCTGCGAAACGAGAAGTGCTTGAGGAGACTGGTTATAGTTTTAACTCGTGGAAGCTAATTGGCATCGAGCAGCCACATACCAAGATAGAGTGGTTCATCTATACCTACGTTGCATGGGGTGCTAGCAATCAGACGACACCACATCTGGATGCCGGTGAGAAGATAGAGCTCAAACAGCTACCGTTTGAAACGGTCAAACAGTGGTCACTGAAGCCACATAAAAATAGCTACATGGGTGAGAGTAGCGCCTATTTTGAACCGAGTAAAAGTATTGATGATCTTCAGAAAATAGCAGAGTTTCAAGGTCAAAGTGTTGATCGCTAGCTGAACCTAAGAAACACTTGTCGACTGGTGTTTGTATCTATACAATAAGCATTAACACTATGGTATAGACATAACACGAGGGTATACACATGAAAACACGGGTGGCAATAAATGGATTTGGCAGAATTGGGCGCAACGCTTTTAAAATTGCCTTTGATCGAGCTGATCTCGATATTGTAGCGATCAATGATCTTACCGACACAAAAACGCTTGCCCATCTCCTTAAGCACGACAGTAACTATGGCGTGTATGAGCAAGCAGTGAGCTTTGATGACAAGCATCTGATTGTCGCAGGTCAAAGCATCATGGTGTTAGCAGAAAAAGATCCGACCAAGCTACCCTGGAAAGAACTCGGTGTTGACGTTGTGATTGAGTCTACTGGCTTTTTCACCAAACACGACCAACTAAAGCAACACATCGCAGCCGGTGCTAAACGGGTTATTTTGTCGGCTCCAGAGAAAGATGATGCAACCCATGATACCTACGTCATGGGTGTTAATGAACAGGATCTTAAGGCAGAACATCAGATCATCTCTAACGCCAGCTGCACAACCAACTGCATTACACCGGTTATGGCCATTATTGAAAGTAATTTTGGTATTGAGAAAGCTATGATGACAACCGTACATAGCTATACGGCAAGCCAGAAATTGCAAGATGCGCCGGCCAAGGACTTGCGCGAAGCACGCAATGCGGCTGAGAATATTGTTCCAACTACTACCGGTGCTTCAATTGCCGCCGCTAAGGCACTACCAGCTCTAGTTGGTATCTTTGGAGGACTTAGTGTTCGAGTACCCACGCCCGTTGTGTCACTGAGTGATTTTGTGATTATTACCAAAAAGCCAGTTACCGTTGATGCGGTCAATGAAGCTTTCAAAGCAGCTGCAAAAAATCCGTACTACCAGGGGATTTTGGATGTGAATGACGAGGAGCTGGTTAGTAGTGACTACATTGGTAATAGCCACTCTGCCATCGTTGATCTACCGCTTACAGCGGTGATTGATGGAAACATGCTCAAGGTAGTAGCGTGGTACGACAATGAGTGGGGCTACAGTAATCGATTAGTTGAAATGACAGCTGAGGCAGGCAAACAACTACAAACGTCATGAGAATTTATGTCGGTGCAGACCATCAGGGGTTTTCTAGACGGACCGATCTCATCAAATATCTACGGCAGGCTGGCTACGAAGTTGAGGACGAAGGTGATAAAAGTCTAAATCCTGAAGACGATTATCCTCAGTTTGCCGGCCGCGTTGCAATGGCCATACTAGCTAGTAAAGATTCTGAGCCACGCGGAATTATATTATGTGGTAGTGGCCAGGGCGTCTGTATGGCTGCCAATCGTTTTAAGGGGATCAGAGCTTGCGTTGGCTATGACGAACAGACTATTCATGCTGCGCGTAATGATGACGATAGTAACGTTCTTTGCATACCGGCTGCACGTCAAACACCAGAAGAAACCTATCATCTGACTCAAACGTGGTTAACGACACCGTTTTCTGGGGCCGTTCGCTATACGCGCCGCAATCAAGAGCTTGATGAGCTAGGTTGATATATGGCTATAGTCTGCCCCACGGTGACCGCGCAAAGTGAAGCCCAGTATAAAAATCAGTTGGACCGGGTGGTTCCTCTTGCCCGGCGACTCCACCTCGATTTTATGGACGGAGAATTTGCACCCGTTACCTCACTACCCCTTGATAAGGCCTGGTGGCCCACTGGAATGCAGATTGACCTGCATGTTATGTTTCAGCGACCAGCCCAACACATTGCACAATTTATCAGGTTAAGGCCGCGACTTGTAATCGTGCACGCTGAGGCTGATGGTGACTTCTACGAGCTTTCCCAGAAACTACAGGCTGCTGGTATAAAAATTGGACTGGCACTCTTACAGCAAACGTCTGTTGACAAAATTGCGAGTGTTTTACCAACGCTTGACCACGTACTTATTTTTAGCGGTGATTTGGGCCACTTTGGTGGTACGGCGGAAATGAGTTTACTAAACAAAGTACGTCAGATAAAGTCAGCTCACCCTGCTCTAGAAGTCGGTTGGGACGGTGGTATTAATGAGCGCAATATTGAATCCTTGGTAGCTGGCGGGGTGGACGTACTCAATGTCGGTGGTTTTATCCAAAAGGCTGACAATCCGGTTCACGCTTATGCTACACTTAAAGAGGCAATTACCAAAAAAGCAAACAGATATGAAAAAGCTGACCGTTAAGGAACTTGAACTCAAAGCCAACGCAATTCGGCAGGATATTATTCGTATGCTTGAAGAGGCGGGCAGTGGACACAGCGCCGGGCCACTTGGTCTTGCCGATATCTTTACTGCTCTTTATTTTGATATTTTAAAGCATGATCCAAAAAAGCCCGATTGGGATCAGCGAGATATCTTAGTTTTAAGTCAAGGTCATTGTATACCGGTTCGCTATGCAGCGATGGCTCATGCCGGCTATTTTGACCCAAAAGAGTTACTGACACTGCGTAAATTAGGCTCTCGGTTACAAGGACATCCTGAACGTCTTCGCCTGCCAGGGCTAGAAACTACGAGTGGACCGCTTGGCAGCGGACTTAGTCAAGCAGCTGGCATGTCCCTTGCCATGCGAATGGACAAGCAGCAGTTTCGCTGGGTCTATGTGGTTATGGGCGATGGCGAACAGGACGAGGGCAATGTATGGGAAGCAGCTATGCTTGCGTCCAAATACAAGCTCAACAACATCATCGCTATCACTGATCGAAATAATATCCAGCTTGATGGTCCGACTGAAGTAGTTATGCCGCTCGATGATCTGAAGGCCAAATGGGAGGCCTTTGGCTGGTACGTCATTGATATTGACGGCAATAATATAGAAGCTGTCATAGATGCCTGTGCTATGGGTAGAGCGATCGTTGAGAAACCGATTATGATTATTGCGCACACCGTACCAGGCATGGGCGTAGATTTTATGGAATACGATTTTCATTGGCACGGTTCTCCGCCCAACGCCGAAGAGGCTAAGAAGGCTTTGTCTGAACTTCGAACACTGGGTGGCAAGATTCGGAGTGAGCATGAATGATGCCCATCTTGTTCACGATATTCTGGCGAAGGATCTGATGAGCGAGCCAATTCGAAAGGGCTTTGGTCGTGGGCTCCTAACAGCCGGTAAGATAGACGAATCAGTAGTTGGTGTTTGTGCCGATTTAGTAGGTTCAACTATGATGAATTTATTTGCTGAAGCCTTTCCGGAACGATTTATTGAGGCTGGGGCCGCTGAGCAAAATCTTGTAACGGTTGGTTCTGGCTTGGCCGCTATGGGCAAATTACCGTTCGTGAGTAGTTATGCGGCATTCAATCCTGGTCGTAACTGGGAACAAATTCGCACAACCGTTTGCCTCAATGATCAACCCGTTAAAATTATCGGTTCACACGCCGGCGTGTCAGTTGGGCCCGACGGCGCAACTCACCAGATGCTAGAAGATATAGCGCTCATGCGCACCTTGCCGAATATGATAGTTATTGCACCAGGTGATAGCCTGGAGGCTGAACGAGCGACTATCGCAATGGCGGCCGATAAACAACACCCCACCTATATGCGCTTGGCACGTGAGGCAACGCCAATTATTACGACACCAAAGACTCCTTTTGAGATCGGTAAGGCCTACGTGTACGCGCCGGGCAAAGACATAACTCTTATTAGCACCGGTACCATGACCTACCACGCCCTGTCTGCGGCAGAGCGCCTGTTTAAAGACGGTGTAGATGTTGAAGTTATACATTGCCCGACAATTAAACCGCTTGATAGTCTAACCATCTTGCATAGTGTTAAAAAAACTGGTGCCGTCATTACGATTGAAGAGGCACAGATTAATGGTGGTCTTGGCGGCGCAGTGGCGGAACTATTAAGTGAGGAATTGCCGGTTCCCATGAAACGCCTGGGCATGCGTGATCATTTTGGTGAATCAGGTGAGCCAAA
>Ga0265338_10003755_pt1 | contig 21099 bp, 17 predicted proteins | sample 42126metaG_FD_193579 | JGI IMG/M metagenome (GOLD analysis project Ga0265338, IMG submission 193579) | Rhizosphere microbial communities from Carex aquatilis grown in University of Washington, Seatle, WA, United States - 4-21-26 metaG | ecosystem: Host-associated > Plants > Roots > Rhizosphere... | reverse complement strand
GCGCGCGCCGGACTGTCGGAAGTCTCGGTCTCTGACATCCAGCAGGCCAGCAAGGTCTTTCCCGTGGCCACAGTCCAGAACAGCTACAATCTTGCCGACCGCGACAGCGATGATGTGGTGGATTACTGCCAGGCCAATGGCATCGGCTTTATTCCCTACTATCCGCTGGGCGACGGCGACCTGGCCCGGCCCGGCGGGGCCCTGGACAAGCTGGCCAAGGCCAAGGGCGCGACGCCGGGGCAGGTGGCCTTGGCCTGGCTGCTCAAGCGTTCGCCGGTGATGCTGCCCATTCCCGGCACGTCGAAAGTGGCGCATCTGGAAGAGAATACCAAAGCCGCGAGCCTGACCTTGACGGAGGAGGAGTTCGCCTCTCTGGACCGCAAACGCCGCTGAGTTATGCTCTCTTAAAAATGGGAGAGCGGGGATGAAGCTCAGGATCGTGCTGCTGGCCTGCATTTTTGCGGCGCCAGCGAATGCAGCCGTAACCAGCCTGACTGTTGAGAAGATCGGTCCCATGTCGGGCGGCTATGAGCTGCTCGAAGGCCATTTCAGCGGCGCGCTGGACCCGAACCACCCACGCAACGCCATAATCAACGACATCAAGCTGGCGCCCAAGAATGCTGCCGGCAAGGTTGAATACACAGCTACCTTCGCCATCGCCCGGCCTACGGGAGAAACGTCCGGCGTGCTGGTCTATGACGTGTCCAATCGCGGTCGGGGCGCTGCCACAGCGCTGGGCGATGGCCATATCGATGTCCTCAGCGGCTGGCAGGGCGATCTGGATGACAAGCCCGGCGTTCAGCGCATCGATCTGCCCTCAGCCCCGGTCACCGGCCCCGCCACGGTGCGCTTCATGGATATGCCGGCCGGCACCACCACCATGCTGGTCAAGGATGGACCGCAGGGGACCTATGGCAGTCGGGGTTTCGAGGCGGCGACGGCCGATGGCGCCAGGCTTTATACCGGCGTCTCCGACGATCGGCCCAGCGAGCAGAAGGAAGTGCCCAAGAGCGACTGGGCTTTTGCCGATTGCTCTCAGATGCCATTTCCCGGCAAGCCGGATCTGACAAAGCTCTGCGTCAAGGGCGGCTTTGATCCGAAGCTGGCCTATACCCTGGCTTTCACCGCCAAGAATCCGAAGGTGTTCGGCATCGGTCTTGCCGCCACCCGCGATCTGGTCGCCTTCCTGCGCTATGACGGTGGTTCCTCCAATCCGCTGGCTGGCCAGGTGCATTGGGCGATTGGGCGCGGGGTTTCCCAGTCGGGCAATTATCTGCGCAGCCATATCGCCCTGGGATTCAACACCGCCGAGGATGGCCGCATCGTCTTTGACGGCCTCAATCCCATCGTCGGCCCGCGCATGCTGCCCATCAACCACCGCTTTGCCTCGCCCGGTGGTCTGGTGAGCCTTTACGAGCTGGGCAGCGACGGCCCCGACTGGTGGAGCAGCTATGACGATGCGGCGCGCGGGCAGGGCAAGCACAGCCTGCTCGACCGCTGCCTGAAGGACAAGACCTGCCCGAAGATCGCGGAGATTTTCGGCTCGACGGAATTCTGGGACCTGCATGCCAGCCTGGATTTTGTCGGCACGGACGCGCGCGCCGATATTCCGCTGCCGGCCAATGTGCGCCGTTATTTCAATGCGGGCGCGCCGCACAATGGCGGCCGCGGCGGCTTTGATCTGGTGACGCCGGCGACCCAGGCCTGTGTGCTGAGCTCCAATCCCAATCCCGCGTCCGACACCAACAAGGCGGTGTTCGCAGCGCTGGTAGACTGGGTGACCAAGGGCACCGAGCCGCCGGCCAGCATCTATCCGACCTTGGCGTCCGGCGGGCTGATCACGCCGGCGGCTTACGATCGCGCCTTCCCGAAGATCGCCGGGGTGCCGCGGCCAGCCTGGTCGCCGACCTATCAATATGATCTGGGCAAGAGCTTTGATTATACCGACATGACGGGCGTCATCACCGCCGCGCCACCGCGCATCATCAAAGCCGTGCCGCAACTGATGCCGCGCATCGATGCCGACGGCAATGAGCTGGATGGCATCCGCTCACCGCTGATTTCGGCGCCGCTGGGCACCTACGTCGGCTGGAATGTCTTTGCCGCCGGGTTCGAGAAGGAGCGCTTCTGCAACAATATCGGCGGCTTTATTCCCTTCGCCGCCACCAAAGCCGAGCGCACTGCCAAAGGCGATCCGCGGCCATCATTGGAAGAGCGCTATCCCAGCCATGCGGCCTTTGTCGCCAAGGTGAAGGCTGAGGCCGATAAGCTGGTGGCACAGCGCTATATGCTGCCCGCAGATGCGGCGCGGATTGTGAAGGAAGCGGAAGCCAGCAAGGCGATGCCATAAACAAAAAGGCCCGCTGAACTAGCGGGCCTTTTTTATTCACTTTGATTGAAGCTACTTAACACCCACCCGCACATCTTCCAGGATTCGACGCGCGCGCGTGGTATTGAAGATGCCGCAGGAGCAGAAGCGGGCCATGGTTTCGGCCGCTTCCTTGGGCGTGCGGCGGTTTTCCTTGACGAAGCTCATCATCTTCTGCGCCAGGTTGATGGACAGCATGCCGTGGCCGCACATCGTGGACAGCATGATGGCCTGCTTGCCCGGCGTGTTGTCGCCCACCTTCTCGAAACCCAGCGAATAGGCGACCGAGTGGCGCGGGATGCCGGCGAACTTGCAGGCATTCTTGGCGTTCTCGATGGAGGAGGAGATGTTCACCGACAGGCCGAGCTGCTCTTCCTTGATGCGCTTGACGAAGGCTTCGGCATTTTCGCGCTTGTCGAACACCGCGGCCATGGTGCCGGCCTTGGTCATGCCCGCCAGCACCTTCTTGAAGTTCGGCTTGTTGCGCTTGCCCCAGTGGCCGAAGATGCTTTTGCTCTTGGTGGGGCGCAAGCTACCGCCATGCAGCGCGTCGCCCAGGCTGCAGGGGCTGTATTCCGCCGCGATCTGCATGAAGCGCTTCTGGGCCGCCAGCGCGTCGCCGGTCTGGCCCGCCGCCTTCGACTTCGCCGGCAGCGAAAAGACGATGTAGTCGTCGACAAAGCTCTCGGCCTTGCCATAGCGGTGCAGGGTATTGGTCATGCGTTCACCATTTCTTTCGGCTGCGCGATGGGCGCGGCATTGGTCAGATCGCGGATCACCTTGCGGCCGAGCCCGATATTGGTCTTGGCGCGCTGCGGGTCATAGCCCAGCTTCTGCAAGATCGGCAGGACGATGGTTTCCTCGCCATTCTCGTCGCAACGCACGCCCACGCCGATCACGACCTGGGTGTTGATGCGCTTTTCCACTTCCCAGATGATGCGGATGATCTCTTCGGTGCGCGCCACCTCGACCTTGATCTCGATGATGGCGCTCATCACCTTTTCGTTCAGGATGTCGGCGCGGATGTCGCCGGTGGCGACGTCGGTCATCAGGGTGGTGATGGGATTGTTTTTCTCGAACGACACGCCGGCCTTGGCGAGTTCGCGGCTCATTTCCTGGAAGTCGCGGAAGCGGGCGCCGATACCGGGGCGGCCGAGCTCGATGGTGAAGCCGACCTGGCCGATGCCGACACGGTCGGTGACATCGTTGGTCTTCACTTCCTCGGTGCCGCGGCCCGATATGCCGGTGGATTCATGGGGCACGCGCGGGTCGGAGAAGGCGCGGCGCACCACGCGCGGCCATTCCAGCTGATCCGGCTCGAAGGCGGTGGTGGGGCAGACGTCGGGCTCGGGCTCGAAGCGGACGCGGAAGTTGGCCAGGGTGCGGCGGACGAAGCGCACCGTGCTGGGCGGCAGCACTTCTTTGCTGAGCCCGTTGTAGCAGGCATAGCATTCCACACATTCGTCGCGGTTGATGGTGGCCCGCTTCAGCTCCGGATCGACGTAAATGGCGCCCATGGGGCAGACATACGTGCAGTTGCCGCAGGCGACGCACTTGGCGGGATTGATCTTCATTGTATTTCCTTTCCGGAAAAAACACGCCCCAAGCAGGGGATTTCGCGGTTGGCCGGGATTAGAAGGACTCCATTTCGCAAGTGCAAGCCTTTTCCAGATTTCGGCTTTGAAGCGGCTTGCTGTTGCGAGCCCGTCGCAACAAAGCGTCCCGAAACGACCCGTTTCATGTCTTTATCGCGTAAAAAGTACAAAAATTCGTGCTTCCGAGAATCACGCTACCTGCTGCTATCGTGACACCAAAAAGGGGATCCCAGACGATGATCAAGTCCGCCGCTCTTGTCCTGTTTCTGGCCGCGCCGCTGGCGGCGCTGGCCCAGCCGACCGATCAGCCCAAGGCGGCGCCCAACCCCACGACCAACCGCTATGTGGAGGTTCCCGGCTTCTTCAAATTGCCGCCGGGCCGCGCCATGGGATCATCCAGCGCGGTGGCCGGCGACAGCAAGGGCAATATCTGGGTGGTGGATCGCTGCGCCGCCAACAGCTGCGTCGGCAGCAAGCTGGATCCGGTGATGGAGTTCGACTCGAATGGCAATTTCGTCAAGGCGTTTGGTTCGGGCCTGCTCCAGTTCGCGCACGACCTCTTCATCGACAAGCAGGATCACCTGTGGGTTGCCGACAATGTTCCCACCGACGGCACAGGCAGCAAGACCCAAGGCCAGGTGGTGCTGGAGTTCGACACCAACGGCAAGCTTCTGCGTACCATGGGCAAGCCCGGCGTCGCCGGCAGCGGCCCCGACCTGTTCAAAGAGCCCAACGCGGTTCTGGTGGCGCCCGACGGCACTCTCTTTGTGGCCGAAAACCATACCCGCGATCTGAAGGGCCATCCCCGCATCATCAAGTTCGATGCGAATGGCAAGTTCATCAAGGAGTGGGGCACATCCGGCACGGGACCTGGCCAGTTCGGCATGCCGCACTGCCTGGCGATGGACTCCAAGGGCAATCTTTATGTCGGCGACCGCGACAATAACCGCATCCAGGTCTTCACCCAGGACGGCAAGTTCCTGAGCCAGTTCACCCAGTTCAGCCGGCCCAGCGGCATCGTCATCGACAAGAACGACATCCTTTATGCCAGCGACTCCGAATCCAAAAACAAGGAGGGCTATGGCCATCACCCCGGCTTCAAGCGCGGCGTGCGCATCGGCAGCGTCAAGAACGGCGTGGTGACAGACTTCATCCCCGACGACGTGGTGGATGCGGAATTGAGCTCGACCAGCGGCGGCGAGGGCATCTGGGCCGACGGCAAGGGTGCGGTCTATGTCGCCGAGGTCGGGCAGAAGCGGGTGCTGAAGTACGTCAAGCGCTAGCGGATCACCCGCGCGCCCTTGCCCTTCATCACCGCTTCGACTTCCGCGACATTGACCATGGAGGTATCGCCCGGCGTGGTCATGGCCAGCGCGCCATGCGCCGCGCCATATTCCACCGCCGCCTGCGGTCCCTTGTTCTCCAGGAAGCCATAGGCCAGGCCGCTGGCGAAACCGTCCCCCCCGCCGACGCGGTCATAGATCTCCAGATTCTCGCGCATCATCGACTGGTAGAATTCCCCGCCCGCATAAAGAATGGCGGACCAGTCATTGACGCTGGCGGTCTTGGCGTTGCGCAAGGTCGTGGCGGCGACCTTGAAGTTGGGGAACTGCTTGACCGCGGTGGCGATCATCTTTTTGAAGTTCGCCGGGTCGATGGCCGAGATATGCTCATCCAGGCCCTCGACTTCAAAGCCCAGGCAGGCGGTGAAGTCTTCCTCATTGCCGATCATCACATCGACATATTTTGCGATGTGACGGTTGATCTTCTGGGCCCCTTCCTTGCCGCCCTGGCTCTTCCACAGGCTGGCCCGGTAGTTGAGGTCATAGGAGACGATGGTGCCGTGCTTGCGCGCGCATTCCACCGCCTCGATCACGGCTTCAGAAGTGTTGGGGGCGAGCGCCGCGAAGATGCCGCCGGTATGGAACCAGCGCACGCCTTCCTCGCCGAAGATTTTTTCCCAGTTCACTTCGCCCGGCTTGATCTGCGAGGCGGCGCTGTGGCCGCGGTCCGAGCAGCCGAGCGCGGCACGGATGCCGAAACCCTTTTCGGTGAAGTTCAGGCCGACGCGGGTGTTGCGGCCCAGGCCGTCGAAATCGCGCCAGATGATGTGCGAGGTGTCGACGCCGCCCTGGCAGATGAAATCCTCCACCAGCCAGCCAAGATCGTTCCTGGGCAGGGCGGTGACGACGCTGGCGCGCTTGCCCCAGCATTTGCGCATGGCGCGGGCGACATTGTATTCGCCGCCGCCTTCCCAGACCTGGAACTGACGGGCGGTGCGCACGCGGCCGAAGCCGGGATCGAAGCGCAGCATCACCTCGCCGAAGGAGAGGCAATCCCACTTCACGTCGGCCGCAGGACGGATCTTCAGGATGTCGCTCATGGCTTACTTTCCCCGGATGCGCTTGATGAGGGCGATCGTCTCGGCGACCTTCTTCTCGATGCCGGCATAATCCTTGGCCGCCAGCAGTTCCTTGGTGATCAGGTTCGAGCCGATGCCGCAGGCGACGATGCCGGCGCCGAACCACTTCTTCAGCGACTCTTCGGAGGTATCGACACCGCCGGTGGGCATGATGCGGGTCCAGGGCATGGGGCCCAGGACGTTCTTGACGAATTCCGGTCCACCGACGCTGGAACCGGGAAACACCTTGACGATCTCGCAGCCCAGTTCCTCTGCATAGGAGATTTCCGAGGCCGAGCCGCAGCCGGGGCTGTAAGGGATCTTGCGGCGGTTGCAGACCTTGGCCACGTCGGCGTTCAAGATCGGTCCGACCACGAACTTGGCGCCATTGGCGATGAACAGGCCCGCCGTCGGCGCATCGACCACCGAACCCACGCCCATGATGACGCTGGGGTCGGCCTTGGCGAAATGGCGCGCGACCTCCAGGAAGGTCTGGGCGGCGAAGTCGCCGCGGTTGGTGAACTCGATGCACTTGGCGCCGCCATTGGCGCAGGCCTGGATCACCTTGAGGCAGACCTCGGTATCGGGATGGAAAAAGACAGGGATCACGCCCTGGCTCACCATTGCCTGCAGCACCGCCATACGATCGTGAGTCATTCGCTCATCCCCAAGGGGCCAATCCGGCCCGTTTTTGCGGCGCCATTATAACCGAGGGGCCCCGGGGCCCGGTAGCCAAAAGCTCTGGCTTCGCCCCGGTGGAAATTGGGCGAAAATCCTCGCTTTTTGGAGCGGCGCCCAAGGCTTTCACGGGCGGCCCCGGCGCAGGAGGGGGGCAGCCCGGGCTGGCGACAAAGCCAGCGCCGTTCCCGGCGGTTCCCGGAACTGGCGAGCATTAACCACGGTCGGGAGGCCACCCAGCGTGTGGGGCGGGCCCGGCAATCGTCTTGATGGCATCCGGACGCGGACGGTCTTTGGGCCGCCCGGGGCCCGCTCCACAAGCGCTTCGGTTTTGCGGTGCGACATGGCCCAAGCTCTTGATCCTGGGCTGCAGAAACGGCCCCTGACGCCCTCATTTTTTGGGCAATCCCGGGCGCGCGCCGGCCTGTTATGTGACTGGTTTACAACGTTTGTTTCCGTACACGGATTGCCCGGAAAAACCCTGTAAAATCTGGCTTTTCTGGCCCCCCGCGACGCCCCGCCACGCGTCTTTCCCGGGCTTGCGCGCTATGCTTTTGCGCCTACTTTAGCGGTGTCATGACAGGGCTGCCCCTCACTCCGGAAATGCTCGAAGGCGCGTATGAATATCTGCGCGTCAGTGCTCCTTTTTGCAGCTGGGGTTTGCCGCACGCCGATCATGTGAGCTTTCGCGTGATGGGCGCCAAGGATCGCTTCGGTCACTTCCGCGGACGGCACAAGCGCGCCGACGGGGATGATTTCAGCGAGATCGCCATTTCCGCCGGCCTGGTGAAGACAACCGACCTGCTGCTCTCCACCATGGCGCATGAGATGATCCATCTCTATCAGGACGAGACCGGAACCGCACGCGGCCATCACAATCCGAAGTTTCGCAAGCTGGCCAAACGGGTCTGCAAGATCCACGGCTTCGATCCGGAAAGTTTCTAGGTGAGAAGCGGTTTGCCGAAGGCAAACGAATTGGTCCAGTGGACCAATTCGAGCGACGAACGCCCGGAGCTTAAGCGACGGGCCGTCTGCCTCGTTACGGACCCTCAGAGTCCTTTCTCGTACACCCGATAGGTCTTGTAGGGCTTGCCGCCCACCATCTCGATCACATGGCGAACCCGGTCGTTGCGTTCCAGGATCCAGGACAGTTCGCTGTCGATAACGCCTTGCGAGAAATTGAAATCCCGGACCGAATGCATCACCGACAGGGCCAAGGCCGCGCCGATGGGCGTGGCCTGCAGCGCCTTCCTCACGCCCATCATCGGCATGCGCGCGGTTTTCGGCCGTTTCACCTTCATCCGCCAGAGCAACTTGATCCAGTTGAACGGGAACAGCCGGCCCTTCATGTCGCGAATGGCTTCATTGAGATTGGGGAAGATGGCGGTGAAGGCGGCCGGCTCGCCCTTGTATTCGGCAATGGCGACATCGCCGGGCCGCAACAGCAGTTTGAGGATGCCGGCCAGATCGTCGATCTCGGCCTTGGTCATCGGCACATAGCCCCAATTGTCGGACCAGGCATCGTTGATGATGTCCAGCAACATCGCCACTTCGCCCCGGAAATGCGCCTTGTCCATGCGGATATTGCGCAAAGTGACGTCGCCACCGCGCAGGGCGCGCGCCATCAGCTTCTCCCAGGTTTTGGTCGAGGCTTGGGGGTCGTAGGCGTAGGCGATCAGATCCTCGGCCTTGGCATAGCCGGCGGCGGTGATGCGGCCGGCATAATAGGGCCGGTGATGGTTCATCATCACATAGGGCGGGGTGTCGAAACCGTCGACCAACAGGCCCGGCTGGTCCCACAGGGAGAAGCTCACCGGCCCGATGGCGCGCTGCATCCCTTGCGCGCGCAGCCAGCCTTCCGCGGCTTTCAGCAGTGCGTCGAACACCTCCTGATCGTCGACCGCTTCGATAAAGCCGAAATGGCCGGAGGCGTCGCGATACCGTTCCTGATGCAACCGGTCCACCTGGGCGGTGATGCGCCCCACCACTTCGCCGCCTCGCCGGGCGATGAAGAACTCGGCCTTGGCGTGCTGGAAATAGGGATTGTGCTTGGGGTCGAAGTGAAAGCGGCGCTCCAGCAGCAGCGGCGCAACCCAGTTGGGGTCATCGGCATAGATGCGATAGGGCAGGTGGTGGAAGGCATGCCAATCGGCTTTGCTTCGTACCGGGACAATTTCGATAGCTGCGCTCAAGGCCCGGATTCCTTTGATGAAAGCGGCGGAACCATAGCCTCGGCAAGCCTGATTTGGTAGGAAGCATTTGCCGCATTGGGGCGGCGGGCTAGTGTCGTGGTTTCGAAGTTCGCTACAGCATTGATATCAATCTCCAGGCGAACTTCGAAACCAAACGACACTAGCAATCAATAGGTTGCTAGTGTCCTTCGATTCCGAAATTCGCTTAGAACCCGATATCAAGATCGGACGAATTTCGGAATCGGGACACTAGCGGACGTCCATGGGGCAGAAAACCATCCTGATTACAGGCGCCTCCAGCGGCATCGGCGCGGCCCTGGCGCGGGCGGAGGCGCGTTCCGGTGTTACGCTTCTGTTATGGGGGCGCGATAGCGCACGCCTGGAAGAGGTGGCGAACGCATGTCGCGCGCGGGGAGCCGAAGCCCGTGCGGAGGTGTTCGATCTTAGCGATAGTGCTGGTTTCGCTGCCGCGCTGGCGGCGGCCGATGCGGCGACGCCGATCGATCTGGCCATCTTCAATGCTGGCCTGGGCGGCACCGCGCCCGACGACGCGGTAACGGAAGGCCCAGAGACCGCGCGCGCGATCGCCGAGGTCAATTTCGTCGCGCCGATTGTTGGCGCGCATCTGATGGCTGAGGCCATGGCCAAGCGCGGCGGCGGCCAGATCGTGTTGGTGGGCTCGATCGCCGAATCCTATCCCTTGCCAATGGCGCCGACTTACTCCGCCACCAAGGCGGGCCTTCGCATGTTCGCCGAGGCGCTGCGCCTGCGGCTCAAGAAGCATCGCGTGACCGTGACCCTGGTCTCGCCCGGTTTCATCGACACGCCGATGAGCCGCAAGGTGACCGAGCCCAAACCGTTCCTGATGACGGCGGATGCGGCGGCGAAGATCATCAGCCGCCGCGTTGCTCGCGGCAATGCGACCATCGTGGTGCCTTGGCAATTCCGGGTGATACGCGCCGCGACCAATCTGCTGCCGCGCTTTGTCCTGCACTGGGCTCTGGCCCGTTCATGAATGCCCCCGATGTCGCGCCCGAAGCGGGCCTGTTGTCGCGACTGAAGACAAGCCTTGTCGGCCGCCTCAGCCTGATGCTGCTGCAATGGGGAATCCCGCTGCTGCTGCTGGCGGTGATCGGACATCGGTTGACCCTGCTGGGCTGGCGGCAGATCTGGCAGGCGCGCCCGGCCAACCTGGGCTTCTATCTGCTGCTGGTGATGCAGTTCTTCCTTCAGCCCTTGGGCGACTATCTGGTCTATCGCAATCTGTGGGGCGAAAACCGCCCGCCGCTGACGGTGATCCTGCGCAAGCGGCTGATGAATACCTTCATGCTGGATTATTCCGGCGAGGCCTTTTTCTTTCTTTGGGCCAAGCGTCATCTCAATGTTTCGCGCGCGCTGTTGGTGCATGCCATCAAGGATTCCAACATCCTTTCAGGCGGCGCGGGTCTTGCCATGGTCTATCTGCTGCTGCTTCTGCTGCTGGCCAGCGGCGGGTTGCATGTACCGGCGGTGATGGGCGCTCATGTGGCGCTCTATGTGCTGGCGGGAACGGTGCCGCTGATCCTGTCGGCCATTCTGGTTCTGGGCCACCGCAAGCTGACCGCGCTTTCCCGCCGCCAGATCGCCACGACCTTCGCCATCCATTTTTCCCGCGCCGCCGCGGTTCTGGCAGTCGAGTTCGGGCTATGGGAACTGTCGGGCGCGTTGCCGTCCGCCATTGCCTCGCTACAATTCGTCACCCTGCGGCTGGTGGTGACGCGCTTGCCGCTGGTGCCCAACAAGGATCTGATCTTTGTCGGCGCGGGCATCGCCACCGCGGGCCTCGCCAAGATCGCGCTGACGCCGGTCGCCACCGTGCTGGTGATCCTGGCGGCCGCCGACCTGGTTCTGGCCGCCAGCGTGGCGACGATCACCTGGTTTCTGCCGCCGCGCGGCGAATGGCAGGCGCGATGAGCCGGTTGCTGCGCTCACCCATGTTCTGGATTCTGATGCTGGCGGCAGGTCTGAGGCTGGCGGGCCTGGCCTGGGGCTTGCCCGCGGCCGATGGCTGGGACGATGACGGCTTTGCGCCGCGCAATTTTCTCACCGCCCTGGCGCTGACCTGGAAGCCGGGCGCCTATTTCACCTATCCGCCGCTGCACGCGTTGCTGCTGGCTCTGCCGTCCCTGCCTGTGGCGGCGTGGGCCTTGGCGCATGCGCCGTCGCTTTCCCAGCATGACGTCATCGCGACCATCACCCAGCCGCGCTACATGACCTATTTCGCCATGCTCGGCCGTTCGGTCAGTCTGGTGATGTCGCTGGGGATCATCTGGACCATCGGTGAGATGGCGCGGCTGGCCGCCGGCCGGCGTGCCGGATTCTTCGCCGCTGGCGCCTGTGCCCTCAATTTTGCGCTCACCTACTACGGCCAGGTCAGCAATCTGGACGTGCCCTACTTGTTCTGGGGCTTGCTGTCCTTGCTGTGGTGCATGCGAGCCGTGACAGAGGAAACGCCGCGCCGTTTCTGGCTGGCGGGACTGTTCGCGGCAGCAGCGGTCGCCACCAAGGACCAGGCCTATGCGCTGTTCCTGCTCAGCCTGCCGCTGTTTCTGCTTTTGTGGTTTCTCTCAGACCGCTGGCCGCGTGCGAATCCGGGGGAAGTGATCAAGGCGCTGTTGCCCGCCGCGGTGATGGCGCTTCTGCTGCTTTTGCTGGTGGATGGCGCGATCACCAATGTCAGCGGCTTTGTCCGCCGCGTCGCCTTTCTCGCTGGACCCGCCAGCCGCGACTATGCCGAATATCTGCGGGGACCCAGCGGCTGGCGCGCATTGCTCACCGACATGCTGAGCTATTTCGCGCGGGGCTATGGCCTCTTGCCCATGGCACTAGCGGCGGCCGGGCTGGGGCTGCATTTCACCCGCGCCAAAGGCACGCAGCGGCTGGCCGGTGCGCTGCCGCTGCTGGCGGCGATCTCTTTTACGGTCTGCTTCAATTTCGCGGCGCTACGCAGCGATGACCGCTTCCTGCTGCCGCAAGGCGTGCTGGCGACCTTCTATATCGGCATCGCCGCCGACGCGTTGGCCTTCGCGGCACAGGATTGGTTGCGGCTCGCAGGGCGGGCGCTGCTGGAGGTGACGGCGTTGCTGGCTCTGCACTGGTGCGTCGCGGTCAATGCGGCGCTGCTGCTCGATCCCCGTTACGATGCCGAAGCCTGGCTCGCGGCGCATGTGAAGCCGGGCGATGCGGTCGAGACCTATGGCCAGAATTGTTTTCTGCCGCGCTTCCCGCGTGGTGCGGTGGTGACCCGCATCGGGCAGACAGATCTGCGTTTGCGCAATCCCTTGCCGGGCGTGACCGAACGGCAGGAGCCCTTCATCGCGCCGCGCCAATCCCGCTTCATCGTGCTGAGCCTGGCCTGGGCCCGGCGCTATCTGCGCGCGGGCGTGCCGCTGACCGGCGGCCGCATCTATTCTCCGCTGCAGCAGGCCGATTTCGCCAATGGCGATGCCCATCTCTATTTCAAGGCGTTGACCAGCGAGAAGCTGAACTATCGCCTGGCCTATGCCGCGTCCTATCGGGGACTGTGGCCGGTGGTGCATATCCATGACAGTCTGGACGAGACTATCTGGATCTTCGAGCGCGACCGATGACGGCGCGGCGCATCCTGATCTGCCTGCATGACTTCCACCGCGGTGGCACGGAGCGAATCGCGCTGGGCCTGGCGCGTGCCTGGACGGAAGCCGGGCGCGACGTCACCATTCTATGCGGCAGCACTGAAGGCGGTTTGCGCGATCAGGTGGATCCACGTGTAAATGTCGTGGCACTCGATCCGCCGGTGCGGCGGGGTTTGTTCTCGCGGCTGCGCCTGGCGCGCGCTATGGCGCGGCGGCTGGACGGTTTGCAGCCGGACATCATTTTCCTGCCTGGCAATTTTCATGCCGCTCTTGCCAATGGCCTGCGCGCGGCGACGCAGGCGCCGATTGCGCTGAAGATCTCCAATCCGCCCGTGCCGGATATTCCGCTGGCGGGTGGTGTTTTCCGCTGGCTCTCACGGGGCGTCACGGGATTTGCCGCCATGAACCAGGGATTGCAACGCCAACTGCAAGCGATGCTGCCGGACCGCAATATCGTCGCCCTGCATGATCCGGTTTACATCCGGCCGGCCCCGGCCGGCGCGCGAACCGGCAAGCGCGCGCTCTGGATCGGGCGGCTGGAGCGGCAGAAAGATCCGTTGCTGGCGCTGGATGTCCTCGCCGCTACGAAGGGATTTCAGCTGACCATGCTGGGTGAGGGAAGCCTGCGGCCAGCTGTGGAGCAGCGCATCAAAGCACTGGGCCTGCAGGATCGCGTCATGCTTCATGGCCATGTCGCGGCCATCGAGCCTTTCCTGGCAGAAGCGGACGCGTTGCTGATCACCTCACGCTACGAAGGCGGCCCGGCTGTCGCCGTGGAAGCGCTGGCGCAGGGCGTGCCGGTGGTCAGCACCGACTGTTCCTTTCTGCTGCATGACCTGATTACCGGGCCAAACGCGGGTCGCATCGTTCCCTCGCGCAGTCCGGCACAGTTGGCCGCAGCGCTTGCGCAGATTCTGGCGCAACCTTCAACAGCAGAAGATCTGAAAGCCCTGGCCGCGCCATTCGAGCCACGCGCCTGCACCGAGGCTTATATTCACTGGTTCGACGAGCTCGCGCATGGATAGAGAGCTGCGCCGCAGTCTGTTGATCCTGACCGGCGTGACGATCGTCACGGCCTGGTTCAGCAATACCTTCTATTTTCCCGATGAGCATTACCAGGTGCTGGAGTTCACGGGGCTGAAGCTGGGCATCACGCCGGCGTCCGAATTGCCCTGGGAATTCGCCGCCCGCATCCGGCCCTGGTTTCAGCCGCTGGTCTATTTCCTGATCGCCAGCCCGTTGCGGGCGCTGGGCATGACGGACATGTTCACCGTTGTTTTTGTGCTGCGGCTGTTGACTGGGCTGTTCTCGCTGGCGGCATTGGCCGCCTTTGCCCGCGCCATCCTGCCGACCATCGAAGGCCAGGACGAGAGGCGGGCCTTTGTGCGCTATCTGCCGCTGTTCGGCTTCCTGCCATACCTGTTTGTGCGCACCTCGTCGGAGACATTTTCGGCGGCTTTCTTTGCGCTGGGGCTGTCGGTGGCGCTGGGCGCAAAGACCGTGCCCCGTCTAGCGCTGGCTGGGCTGTTGTGCGGCCTGGCGTTTGAGTCCCGCTATCAGACCGGCCTGATGGGCCTTGGCCTGTTCGCCTGGCTGGCGGTCATGGCGCGGGTTCGGCCCACGGGTCTGGCAGCGTTTCTCGGCGGTGGTCTTGTCGCACTGCTGATCGGAGCGGTTGCCGATCATTGGGGTTATGGCGCCTGGGTCTTTCCGCCGCTGGGCTATGTCGACGTCAATCTGGTCCAGGGCGTGGCGGCGCACCAGTTCGGCCGCGAGCCGGTCTTCGCCTATCTCTACCTGCTGCCGGCGCAGATCTTCTTTGCCGTTACCCTGGCGCTGATGGCGGGCATGGCGGCGATGTGGCTGCGCAATGCGCGCCATGTTGTGACCTGGGCCAGTTTGCCATTCGTGCTGGCGCATCTGTTCATCGCGCACAAGGAAGCACGCTTCCTGTTTCCGCTGGCGATCCTGGCCACAGCTTTTCCGGTGCTGGGCTTTTCGCCGCGCCTGCCACGCTGGCGCGCGACGTTTGAACATATGTGGGGTTGGCGAAAGAGCATGGCGTCGAAAGTGGTCAGCGTCATTTCCGTGATGGCGATGATCTATTTCGCGCTTTATCCCTTCGGCGTGCGGCCGCACATGCCGATGGCGAAATATCTCTATCGCCATGGCCCTGGTGCGGTATACAGCCTGAGTGCGCCATTCCAGTCTTATCCGCTTTACCGGCCCACCGGCTTCTCATCCCAAAAACTGGATGCCCCGCAGCTCCCATCACTGCTGGATCGGGGCCCCGTCTATCTGATCAGCGACAAACCGGTGCCGCCGCCGCTGCCGCCGGGCGCGCGCGCGACATTGCTTTATTCCGAGTTTCCGCTGGCGCGCTTTGGTTATGGACAAGTCGGTGCGGGCTATATCGCCGGCTACACCAGGTTTGCGGCACGCCACGGCTTCCTGAAGCTGCTGCCGCTTTATTGGTATACGCTCTACCGAGTCGAGCGGTCGGCGACGATCCGCTCATAGATCTCGAACAGCCTGGCGAAATGCTGTTCCACGGTGAAGACATGCGCGTCCGCCGCGGCCAGAGCGGCTTTGGATTGCGCCGCGCGGTCGCCGGACAGCAGCCGCAGGATCGCATCCGCGCCATCCGCCGCATCGCCAGCGCGATAGGTCTCGGCATAGCCTGGGCCCGCAAAGGTGGCGCTGGCCCCGGCGTCAGGGATCACCAGCGGCGTGCCGGAACAGAGCGCTTCGGCCAACACCAACCCGAAGGTTTCTGCCGCCGAGCCATGGATCAGCGCATCGGCCGATGCCATCACGGTGCCCAACTGGTCCGCGTCATTGATCTGGCCCGCGACATAGACGTTGCGCGCGTTCAACGCCCAGCGTTTCACGGAAGCGCGCAGGAAACCGTCACCGGCAATGTAAAGCCCGATCTGGCGCGTCCGCTGCGCTCGTGTCACAGCCTGGATGATGGTGCGCAGCCGTTTCTCGGGATGATGCCGTCCCACCGCGATCAGCAGCGCGGCGTCGTTGGGCAGGTCGCAGGTCGCCAGCATCTCGCGCCGCGCCGTCAGGTCGCGAAATGCCGGCGAGAACTTGCTGCGCTCGACGCCGAAGGGCGCCACCTGGATATTTTCCAGGCCGAAGCCGGCGAAACGGTCCTTGAGCGCCGGATTGGTGACGATGGCGGTGTCATAATTGCTGTTGAGGCGGTTGAGATATCTCCAGAAAAAACCGAACAGCCGGTCCACCCGTTCCGGCCCCAACAGGCCGCCCAGGAAGGTCTGGGGATAGACCGCCACCGGATCGGCATGCATGAAGAAGACTTTCACGGCCTTGCCGGGCCAGCGCGCCGCCAGCCAGCCGCCGCGCCAGGGGGAGGAGCCCTCCACCAGATCGGGCTGCAATTGGTCCAACGCCTTCCATACCTGGCGCGCGTTCCAGAACATCCGGTAATTGCGATCGAAGGGTAGGTGCGGGCTTTTGATCCAGGCAATGGTCCCGCCATGGGCTTTTTCCATGCGGGTTACCGCGCCCGGCGCGATCACGGTCAGCTGATGGCCGAAACGCTCCGCCAGTTCGAGCTTCTGGTTGATGTAACGGCGCACGCCGCCACCCGTTGGCGAATAGAACTCGCAAACATCAACGATCTTCAAGACTGAACTCCCGGAAGCTCGCGATAATAGCCCAGCAGCCGTGACATCGTCTCGTCCCAGGAAAAGGTGAGGGCGCGCGCCCTCGCCGCCGCGCCCATGCGCTGGCGCAAGCCCGTATCATTTACCAACGCTGTCATAAAGCCGGCAAAGGCGGCCGCATCGTCGGCAGGCGCGAGGTATCCTGTCTCGCCGAATACCACCAGCGATCGGCTGCCGGTGGCGTCGGCGCAGACGCAAGCAAGGCCGGAGGCCATCGCTTCCAGGGTGACATTGCCGAAGCTTTCGCTGTCGCTGGGAAAAACGAAGAGGTCGCAGGAGGCATAGGCCGCCGCCAGATCTTCGCCATTCAGGAAGCCGGTGAAAATGGCATGCGGCAGAGCGCGCGCGGCAAAGCCTCGGTCTGGCCCATCGCCCACGATCACCACGCGATGCGGCGCGGTGATGCCGTTTAGCGCCGCGGTCAGGGTATCCAGTCTTTTTTCCCGCACCAGCCGCGAGACATGCAGCACCACCGTCTCGCTTTCGCCGATGCCATGGCGCGTGCGCCAGGCGGTGCTGCGCTTGGCTGGATCAAAGCGCACCGTATCGATGCCGCGCGGCCAGGGTTTGAAATTGTCTTTCAGGCCGTCGGCCAGCAGCGCCTCGCGTACCGACTCCGACGGCACATAGACCTCGCGGCATTGGCCATAGAACCAACGCAGATAGCGCTTCAGCGGCTTTTCCAGCCAGGCCAGGTACCAATAGTGCCGCAGATAGGTCTCGTACCGCGTGTGATAGCTGGCCACGGCCGGAATGCCATGCTTCCGCGCCAGCTTCAGCGCCGCCAGGCCCAAAAGATCGGGCACCGCGATGTGGATCAGGTCGGGCTTGAAATCCAGCAACTGCCGCTGGACGAAGCCGGCCATGCCCAGCGCCAGCCGGTATTCGGGCCGGCCGGGCAGGGGGAAAGAGGGCACTGAGACAAGCTCGCCCTGATGCACGAAAGCCGGCTTGCCCGCGGTGGGCGCAAACACTTTGACGATGACGCCTTGGGCCTCCAGCCAGCCGACCAGCCGGTTCAAAGTCAGCGCCACGCCATCGGCAATGAAATTGTAGGAGCTTGTGACCAGCGCAACCCGTAACGGGCGGGCGTCTTTAACGCCGTTCACGCGCTATTCGACGCCGCGGCGCAGCTTTTCCAGTTGCTGGGCCACCACCGGCACCGTTTCCAGAATCTGCTCTTCGGTATGGTTGGCGGTGAGGAAGAAGCGGAGGCGTGCCGTGGTCGCCGAAACGGCCGGGCGCACGATCGGCTGCACCTCGATGCCGCGCGCCAGGAGGCCAGCCGACAGCGCCACTGCCAGCTTGTCGTCACCCACGATCAGGGAGGCGACGGGGGATTCCTCATCGCCGCAGACAGTCAGGCCATGCTCGCGCGCCACCTGGCGGAAGAAACGGGCGCGTTCACGCAGGCGCCGGGGCCGGTGCGGCTCCCGCTCCAGGATGTCGAGGGCCGCCATGGCCGCGGCGGTGTCGGCGGGTGCCAGGCCCACGCTGAACACCAGGCCGGGGCACAGATAGCGCATATATTCGATCAGGCCGCGGTCGCCGGCGATATAGCCGCCGCTGGAGGCCAGGGTCTTGGACAAGGTGCCCATATAGACGTCGATGCTGTCCACCGGCAGGCCGGCGGCTTCGCACACACCACGACCGGTCGGGCCGACGATGCCAAAGCTATGCGCCTCGTCCACCATCAGCAGAAGATCGTGACGCTTCTTGGTTTCCACGGCGCGCTTCAAGTCCAGGATCTGGCCGTCCATGCTGTAGACGCCTTCGGCCACGATCAGGCCGCGACGGAAGCCGGCGCGTTCCTTGTCCAGCATCTCGTCCAGCCCGTCCCAGCCGCCATTGGGATAGGTAAAGGTGCGCGCACCCGACAGGCGGGCGCCGGTGATGATGCTGTTGTGGGCGCCGCTGTCATAAATCACCGCATCCGGCCGGGCCAGGAGGTGGGAGATGACGCTGACATTGGTCAGATAGCCGCTGATCAGGATCAGGGCGTCTTCGGTGCCCAGAAAATTGGCAAGCTTGCGCTCCAGCTCGCCATGCAGGTCGATCTGGCCGGCCACGATGCGGCTGGCGGAGGCGGAGGTGCCGTATTTGTCTATGGCGTTCTTGGCGGCGGCGATGACAGCCGGATGACCGTTCAGGCCCAGATAGTTATAACCCGAAAAGCTGATCAGGCTCTTTTCATGGCGGCGGATGACGCTGTGGCTGACGCCGTCACGCGGCTGAAAGAAAGGGTTTTCCAGACCGGCGTGCTGCATGTCTTCGATGCGACGGCGCAAAGCGCGATAGCCCGCAAAATCGTCAACGACGCTTTTGCGCTTCGACTGCTCATTTTCAGCAGGGACCACCGTTTGTTCAGCGGCCGCGGAATGAGTCGTCATTGCCCCTCAATATTGTGCTGCTCGGTGTTTGCTCCCCGCGGCCGTTTGACCGCGAGCCGAAGCATAACGCGAAATCTGTATGCCACAACCTTCGCCATCACGGTAAGTGTCTCTACTAGGCCCTAAAAATCGTATTCATGGGCCCAGCACAACCACTGATTCGCCGATGATGGGTTAACTGGACTCGCATATTTCCCCGTTTCGCGCCAATCCTGGCGTAACATTCGGTAGCATTTCTTCAGGCGAGGACCGGTTCCTGGGTTCGTCTGTACACCCCAGAACCTGCGTCATAGTATCCTCACAAAGGCAAAAACAGCCACCGGTGACGGTTCCAGGGGGGGCTGCTTATCCGGCCGTCCTGCCTCATAGATTCGGCCTGAAGATTCGAAGAGCAAGCTATGCTTTCAGCGCAGCATCTGGTGAAGGCTTTCGCCGGACGCCGGGTGATCGAAGAAGTGACGCTGCAGCTGGAACGAGGCGAAGTGGTCGGGCTGCTCGGCCCCAATGGCGCGGGCAAGACCACCACCTTCCAGATGCTGACCGGCATGATCCGGCCCGATGCCGGCGTCATTGTCCTGGACGGCCACAACGTCACCGCCATGCCGTTTTATGACCGCGCCCGGTTCGGCATCGCCTATCTGCCGCAGGCCCCCTTCGTGCCGCGCGGCCTGACGGTGGAACAGAATATCCAGCTGGTGCTGGAGGCGCGGCTGGCCGATGACGTGGCCCGAAAAGCAAAGATGGACGACCTGTTGGCGGAGTTCCGGCTGGGAGACCTCAGGCGCAAGAAGGTGGGCGATCTGTCGGGCGGCCAGCGCCGCCGCTGCGAGATCGCCATCACGCTGGCCTGCGAGCCCAGCTTCGCCATGCTGGACGAACCGTTTGCGGGCGTCGATCCCCATGCTACCGAAGAGATCGGCCAGATGATCCATCACCTGGCCGAACGCGATATCGGCGTCCTGATCACCGACCACAAGGCGCGCGAACTGCTCGGCATTGTCCAGCGCGCTTATGTGATCGAAAGCGGCCGGGTGTTGGCGGAAGGCGATGTCGCCGAGATCGTCGCCGACCAGGATGTGCGGCGGGTCTATCTGGGCGAGGAATTCCGGCTTTGAGCGATATCGCCGGCGCCCCTCCAACCTCCGGTGTCACGCCCTTGGGCGTCATACCCTTGAAAGTGACTTTGGGGCATTTCCTGCGTGGCAAATACGCCAAGGGTTTCTTTCATCGCATCGCGAGCCAGGCGCTGGCGGTAATCATCCTGATCGAGGCCATTTTCCTGGCCGAGCATTTCACCTGGGTGTTCCGCGACGCCGTGCGGCACGAGGCGGACCTCTCCGGCATAGCCCTGGTGCTGGCCTGCACATCCACCGAGATCTTCGATCTGGCGTTGGCCGTCGCCATTCTGATGGCCAGCTACATGACTCTGCTCAGGATGCGGGAGAACCGCGAGATCCTGGTGCTGTTCGCCTCGGGCCTCGGTCCCTATCAACTGGGGGTTCTGGTGCTGATCGTGGCGCTGGCGGGCCAGATCACCAGCACCATCGGCTCCGGGCTGCTCGATCCCTTGTCGCGCTATGCCCAGCGCTCGATCCTGTTCAGTTCAGAATTGCGGTCGTTGAAAAAAGGCGTGGCCAAGAACGAGTTCTATTATTTCCCCTCCTATGTGGCCTATGCGATGGAGCGGGTGGAGGGCGGTGCGCCCCCACCCGCGGCGCCGGGCCAGGTGCCGATGATTGACGCGAGCGGTGCCGCCAAACCCGCGGCCCCGGCCAAGGACCGCACCCTGTTCGTCTATCAGCAGACCGGTCCCAACACCTCGCGGGTCGTGACCTCGGCGCAGGCGCGGCTGGATGGGCCCGATCGCAGCGGCCGCATTGTGCTCAACCTCAGCGATTTCACCTCTCATACTTTCGCCGATGCTCATCCTGCGGGGGGTGCGGGACCGGGGGGAACGGTCAAATGCGGCAACTGTCCCGGCACGCTGACGGACTCCCCACCCATCAGCATGAAGGTGCGGGACATGAGCCAGCTGATGATGGTGGATCAGCTGCTGCCTTTCACCGCCCGCAGCAGCAATACGGTGGAGCAGACGCTGTATGAGCAGCTCTTCGTGCCGGACTATCA
>Ga0265338_10003754_pt1 | contig 21100 bp, 20 predicted proteins | sample 42126metaG_FD_193579 | JGI IMG/M metagenome (GOLD analysis project Ga0265338, IMG submission 193579) | Rhizosphere microbial communities from Carex aquatilis grown in University of Washington, Seatle, WA, United States - 4-21-26 metaG | ecosystem: Host-associated > Plants > Roots > Rhizosphere... | reverse complement strand
GGCGTCGAACGCGACGGTGATCTCCGCGGGCGCGCTGCCCGATTCGGACGCGTTCTTGAGCAGGTTGATCAACACCTGCTGCAGCTGGGCGGCGTCGGCGAACGCCGGCGCCTCGGGCAGCGCGCCCTCGAGCGTGTACGGGTAGAGCCCGGCGACGCCCGCGAGCAGGGCCGTCCACGATACCGATCGCTTCGTCGGCAGCGGCAGCCGCGCGAAGCTGGCGTAGCCGTCGAGGAAGGTCTTGAGGTGCGTCGCGCGCTCCTCGATGGTGTCGAACGCCGCCGCGAGGCGCCGCTCGTGTCCCGCGGGGTTGGCGAGCATCAGGCGCGACGAGTGCAGCAGCGACGTGATGGGCGCGAGCGAGTTGTTGACCTCGTGGCTGAGCACGCGGATCGCCTTCTTCCAGGTCTCGACCTCCTTGCGCGCCAGCTCCTTCGTGAGCGGTTTGAGCATGAACAGCGTGTGCGGTTGCGTCGAGATCTCGAAGTGGTGCCTCGACAGCTGGAACGTCTCCGGCTCGTCGGAGCCCGGCCGCTCACAGGTGAACAGGACGTCGGTCACCGCACGCGCCGCTTCCTGCAGCTTGTCGGGCGCGAGCGCGATCAGATCGGGCAGCAGCCGCCCTTCGATCTTATGCCCGCCCGCGAGGAACTGCTCGGCCGACGTGTTGGCGTAGATGATCCGCCCCGCCTCGTTGACGATGACCGCGATCGTCGTGCTGGCCGCCAGCACGGTCTCGAGCAGCATCTCGCGCTGGTAGATGCCGCTGCGGTCGCGCCGCAACGTCTCGGCGAGCGTGTTGAACCGGCCGATGAGCCGGCCCACTTGATCGTTGCGGGCGACCGCCAGCCGCATGCCGTAGTCGCCTTCGCTCAAGCTCAGCAGACCGTCGCTGACCGCGAAGACGCCGTCCCAGACGAAGCGCGCCGCCGCCGTACGGTTGACCGCGAAGACCAGCATCGTCGAGACGATCGCGCCCGCGCTCCAGACGGTGAGGCCAGACGCCGCCGGGCCGAGCAGGCGGCGGCACCCCTCGCCCGCCGCCAGCGTCACGAGCACGACGACCAGCGACACCCCCAGCGTCGTCAAGAGGCCCGACGCAGGGCGCGACGGCCGGCTCATTTGGGCCGGCGCTCCATGGTGATTCCCAGCCGCTCCATGCGCCGGTAGAGCGCCTGCCGCGACAGGCCCATCTCGGCCGCCGCCTTGGCGACGACGCCGCCCGCGCGCACCAGCGCCTCTTCGATCGCGGCGCGTTCGCGGTCGTTCTCGCTGCTGACCGAGACGCCACTGACAACCGGCGGTGGTCGTCCCGGCGATGCGCTGGCGCCGGGAACCGCGCCGAAGTGACCGGCGCCGAGCGTCGCCACCGGCGTCGAGGGCGTCGGCCGCCGCGGGCCCTCGGCGCGCGCGGCGTTCGGCAGCAGCCCGAGATCGCCGGCGGTCGCCACCTCGCCCGCCTCGACGAGCACCGCGCGCTGAACGCGGTTCTGCAGCTCGCGCACGTTGCCCGGCCAGTCGTGATTGAGCAGCGCCCCCTTGGCCTCCTCGCCGAGACGCATGCCGGCCTTCCCCTCCTTGGCGGCGTATCCCGTCAGAAAATGCTCGGCGAGGGGCAACACGTCGTCGGGCCGATCGGCGAGCGGCGGCACGTAGATCTCGATGACGTTGAGGCGGAAGAACAGATCCTCGCGGAACTGCCCGGCCGCGATCGCGCGCGGCAGGTCCAGGTTCGTCGCGCTGATCAGGCGTACGCTCGCCTTGCGCGTCGTCGACGATCCCAGGCGCTCGTACTCGCCGGTCTGCAGCACGCGCAGCAGCTTGGCCTGCGCCACCAGCGGCAGCGTCCCGAGCTCGTCGAGGAACAGCGTGCCGCCGTCGGCCGACTCGAACCGCCCCACGCGCAGGCGCGTCGCGCCCGTGAACGCGCCGGCCTCGGCGCCGAAGAGCTCGGCTTCGAACAGGTTCTCGGGCAGCGCGCCGACGTTGACCCGCACGAAGGGCTTGTCGCGCCGGCGCGAGTTGGCCTGGATGATCTCGGCGAGCTTCTCCTTGCCCGAGCCGTTGGGTCCGGTGATGAGAACGGGCACCTCCGACGGCGCGATGCTGACCGCCAGGCGCACCACCTCGTGCATCTGCGGGCTCGTGTAGATCACGCCGCACAGATCGTGCTTCTCGGCGAGCGAGCGCCGCGCGCGGCTGCCCTGCGCGCGCAGGCGGATGTTCTCCTGGCGGAGCGCTCGCAGGTTGACCAGGTTCTTGACGGTGCGCACCAGCTTGTCGTCGTCCCAGGGCTTGGCGATGTAGTCGCTCGCGCCTTCCTTGATCAGCGTCACCGCCGCCTCGAGCGCGGTCCATGCCGTCATCAGCAGCACCGGCATGTCGGGGTCGAGCGCGCGAATGCGGCGAAAGAACGCGGTCCCCTCCGCGCCGTCGGTGTTCTCTTGCGTGAAGTTCATGTCCTGCACCACCGCGCCGATGTCCTCGGTCGCCAGCAGGTGCAACGCCTCGTCGGGCGACGACACCGACACCGACGGCAGGTCGTGCACCTCGAACAGCGTCTCAAGCGCGGTCCGCACCGCGGGTTGGTCGTCGATGATCAGGACCTTCAACATCACGGGGCCTCCAGGCTTCGAAGCACGCGCACTCCGGGAGAGAAAGGCCTCACAGGCTGCGCCCTGCGACGCTGGGTGAGACGCGCGCGGCGCGCAGCGCCGGGATCAACGTCGCGACGATGGTGCCGACCCACAGCGTCGCCAGCGCCAGCAGCATCAGGGCGAAGTTGAAACGGATCGCATGAAACACCGTTCGCATGACCGCGAACAGCGCGACCGTTGCGACGACGCCGATGATCGAGCCCATGACGGCGGCGATCGCGCTCTCGAGCAGGAAGTAGGTCACGATGTCGCCGCGTGTGGCGCCCAGCGCGCGCCGGATGCCGATCTGGCGCGTGCGTTGAGCCACCAGGAACGACGTGGCCGCGAGCGCGCCCAGAAGCGCGATCAGCGCCACCATGACCCCGAAGAAGCCCAGGAGGCGCAGCAACCCGAAGCCGATGCGGTGATGCGCGCCGGTCGTCGAGTCGAAGGCGCGCACGTCGGCGCGGCGTTGCGCGGACGCGCGCGCCAGCGCTTCGGCCGCGGCGGCGACGGCCGCATCACGTCGCCCCGGGCGGGCGCGCACGATCATGCGTGCCTCGTGATCGACGGGCGCGCCACCGATCAGGAACGCCGTGCAGCGCGGGTACGGCATCAGCGCCATGCGCATGGTGACGTCCTCGACCACGGCGCGCACGGGCACGTCGGCGATGCGGCTCGACGTCAGGTGCGCGCCCACCGCCGCGCGCGGGTCGCCGAATAGGCGCGCGGCCAGGCAGCGCGTGAGCACGGCCGCCGCCGGTCGCTCGCCGAGCGCGGGATCTCCGTCGGCATCGGCAATGACTGCACGCGCCGGCATCTCGCCCGCGAGAAACCGCAAACCGAGAGCACGCGCGACCTCACCGTCCGTGTAGGTCAGCCACGCGACCGCCTCCGGCGCGGCGGCGGACGAGCTTCTCGCCGCGGCCGGCGCGGCCCCGACCACCGAGAGCAACGTCGGGTAGGTCCAGTGGTCCTCGAGGATGGTGCTGGTCACCCAGGCCGCGGCCTCGACGTCGGGCAGCGCGCGCACGATCCGCCGGTCGGCGCGCTCTCGCGCGCGCACCGCGCGTTCGGCGGCGGTCGGATCGAGCCCCGCCGGGCTCGGCGTGTACGTCGAGATCAGAACCAGGTTCGGCTCGTCGAGGCCACTCGGCTGCTGGCCCCCCTCGCCGTACCACGCGCCGGAGATCAGCAGCGATCCGATGGTCGTGACGCCGACCGCGACCTCGAGCACCATGAGCGCCCAGATGCCGGGACGGCGGCGAATCGTGCGGACCAGCGGTCCGACGTCGAGCGCCACTGTCACGCCCTCCCCAGCGTCATCGTCGGCCGGCGCCGCGACGCGATCCAGCTCGGGTACAGCGCCGAGCCGATGCCCACCGCCATCGTCGCCGCGAAGATCAGCGCCACCGCCAGCCACGACATGCGCAGCGGGATGTCGTTGTCGCGCACGAAGCGGTTGTAGAACGCGGCCTGCGGAAACGCGAGCAGCGTCCCCAGCGCGGCGGCGATGGCCGACAAGAGCGTCGCCTCGATGATCTGACGCCAGAAGAGCGCGCCGCGCGGCGCCCCCAGCGCGCGAAACACGCCCAGCTCGTCGCCGCGGACCAGCCCCTTGGCCAGCAGCAGGCGCGCGACGATCAGCCCCGAGCCGGCGAAGATGATCAGCGTCAGCAGCGTGAAGAAGCTGATCACCGACGGCGGGATCTTCACCATCTCGCGCCAGTCCGCGAGGTCGCGCAGCCGGTAGCGCAGCCCGCGCCGGCCGAGCTCGGCGGCCAGGTAGCGCTGGTAGGCGGCGCGCTGCTCGGGAGTCACCAGATCGACCCAGAAGGTGACGAAGACCGCGTCGGACTTCAACAGCTCCTCGTGGTGCGGTCCGACCGGCGTCAGGTAGTACGGCGTCTCCGGCCAGGCCTGCAGGCGCTGCTGGTCGGCAAAAGGCAGGTAGACCGCGTCCTGGCCACCGCCGGCGGCAGCCGGGTCCCACTCGGCGTTGACCGGAGCGTCGTCGGCGAGCACGCCGCTCACGACGTACGGCCGGCCGTCGATGCGCACGGTCTGGCCCGTGCTGTCATCGCCGCTGAATAGATCCTCGTTCAGCCGCCGGCCCAGCACCACCCGCGGGCGGTCGGCGACCTCATCCTCGCGCGACCACGGAGATCCCCAGCGCAAGCGCTGGGAGAACATCGTGAAGAACGCGGCGTCGACGAAGCGCGCGTTGCGCGCGCAGGCGAGCTCGGACGACACGATGCCGGTCGAGATGGCGGCGCCGCCGTCGGAGGCGACCCAGAGCCGCGAGCGGAACGTCGCCATCTGGCGCGCGGGAATTCCGCTGGCCGCCAGCACCTGATAGTTGGAGAAGCTGACGCGCGTGTGCGGCGCCAGCCGGCTGGGCGCGGCGGTCGAGCCGACGAACGCCAGGCGCAAGGTGCGATCGTCGACGCCGATCTCGACCTGGTGCAGCCCGGGCGAGAGCTCCGGTCGCGGGCCGTAGAGCCGCAGGTAGTGGATCAGCGCCGTGCTGAAGATGCACGCCGCGACCGCGAGGACGATCACGATGGTGGCCGACAGTCCGGGGTCGCGCCGCAGGCTCCGCCAGGCGAGCCGCGTGTGGTAAGGGATCAGCCGCACGCCGCCACCTCAGCCGCGCGCGGGCGCCGCCGGCATGTGGGACCCCGCGGGCACCGCGCGCGGGTCGATCAGGGTGCCGTCGAGGATGTGGAGGCGGCGGTGGGCGCGCGCGGCGAATTCGTGATCGTGCGTGACCATCACGATGGTCATCCCCTCCTCCGCGTTGATGCGCGCGAGCAGGTCCATGATCTGCCGCGCCGACGTCGAGTCGAGGTTGCCGGTCGGCTCGTCGGCGAGCAGCAGCTGCGGCCGCCCCGCGAGCGCGCGCGCGATGGCCACGCGTTGCTGCTGGCCGCCCGAGAGCTGGCCCGGCAGGTGACGCATGCGCGCCACCAGGCCCAGCTTCGACAGCGTCTCCTCGATGCGCCGGTCGCGGTCCGCCGCCGGCAAGCCACGGTAGCGCAGCGGCACGTCGACGTTGTCGAACACGTCCAGGTCAGGGATCAGATTGAAGCTTTGAAAAATGAAGCCGATCTTTTGATTGCGCAGGCGCGACAGCCGGCGATCGTTCAGGCGGCGCACGTCCTCGCCGTCGAGGAGATAGTCACCGCCCTGGAAGTCGTCGAGCAGGCCGGCCACCGACAGGAACGTGGTCTTGCCCGAGCCCGATGGGCCCATGATGGCGACGAACTCACCTTTGCTCACGGTGAGCGTCGCGCCCGAGAGCGCCTCGGTCTCGACCAGCCCGGCGCGGTAGACCTTGCGCACGTCGCGCATGCGCAGCATCGGGGTTTCGGCGGAGGTCGCGTCGTCGATCATCGCGAGCGAATTTACGATGACTGGACCGTCAACCGGCACGCATAGTTCGTGTGGAAGAGGCCGATCGCCCGGCCGAGCGCCAGCGCGACCCCACCCGCCGACAGCCCCGCGAGGACCCACATGATGGCGAGCCCGCTCGTCATCGCGAAAGCGGTCAGTCTCTGCGGAAGGCTCATGGCGGTTCTCCGGGGCGATGGGTGGCGTAGGCGAACGACTTACGCCCCGCCTTCAGAGCACCGCGCGTGCCAAGGCCCAAACGCGCGCGCGGCGCGGACTTAGAGCGTCCGCGCCGCGCCATCAACCTCGGACGTTCCAGCTGTCCGCGGACAGGTGTCCGCGGCGCTGGCGTCCCTGGACTACGGGTAGCTCGGCGAGCAGCTGATGCAGCTGATGCCGGTGGCGTTCGTGACCGTCCAGACCGTGCTCTGCGAGTTGCTCACGAAGGTCAGTCCGGTGAACACGCCGGTGTTGAACTGATCGATCGAAGCGCCCTTGGTCTTGGTGAGAGTGACGTTGGTCAGGTTGATGTGGTTGTGCTGCATGTTCGACAGGCCGTGGATCCAGAGACCGTAGCCCTTGGCCGTCGACACGGTGATGTTGCTCAGGTTGATGTTCTGGAACACGCCGGGGATGCTGGCGGCGGCGTAGCCGCTGCCGGCCGGGTAGCTGCTGTCGAACAGGATGGCGTCGGTGGCGATGCTGGTCATGGTGATATCGCGCGCGGTCACCAGCGTGGCGCCGCCGCCGCGATCCGAGCCGGTCTTGAAGCGCAGGCCGATATCGGTGCCGTTGAAGGTCGAATCCTCGACGAGCACGTTCTTGATCCAGCCCGCGGTGAAGCTGCCGAAGACCACGCCGCCGTGGCCGCGGTTGGTGAGGACGTTGAAGACGCGGATGTTGTTGTCGGGCTTGTTCTCGGTGACGCCGGGGGCGCTGGTGCCGGCATTGAGGTTGACGCAGTCGTCGCCGGTGTCGAACGTCGAGTTGAAGATGTACGCGGTGTCGGTGGTGGCCAGGTCGATGCCGTCGGCGTTGTGGATGCCGTAGGTGCTGACGTTGATGCCGTTGACGGTGACGTTGGTGCTGTAGCTGATGAAGATCGTGTGCTCCGACGGATGCACGATGTTGAGGCCGCCGCCCAGGAACAGGCCGTTCACGCCCTTGGCGGTGATCAAGTCGCCGCGCGCGGTGTCGCCCTTGGCGTTGGTCTGCGCCGTCCCGAGCGTGGTCAAGCTGGCGCCGCTGCTGTAGGTGCCGCCGTCAATGGTTCCGGTGCCGGTGATGCGCACGTTGCTCATCGAGCCGTACGTCGTCGTGTACGCGTTCACGAGACCCATGTAGTTCGCGTTGGTGTAGTACGGGAAGCGCCAGCTCGTGTACGGGTAGTCCGCCAGCAAGTCGCTGCCCTTGAGCGTGCCGTCGATCTGCAGGGTCATGTTGCTCTTGAGCATGATGGCGCCCGACACGAACGTGCCGGCCGGGACCAGGACGGTGCCGCCCGCGGGGCAGGCGTTGATGGCGGCTTGAATCGCCAGCGCGTTGGTGGCGCCGCTGGCCGACGTCGACGCCGAGTACGGCGACGAGGTGATGTTGATGACCGTCGGCGCCGCCGGGGTGGTCACCGCCAGCGCGTTGCTGTCGGCCGAGAGCGCGCCGCTGCCCGAGACCGCCTTGACGGTGAACGACGTCGTGGTGCTCGGCGCGAGGCCGGTCACCGTGTAGAACAGCTTCGTGGTGTTGCCGAGCAGCGCGCCGCTCTTGTAGATGTTGTAGCTGGCGACGTTGGAGTAGGTCGACGGCTTCGACCAGATCAGCGTGGTGCCGGTGCTGGTGGTCGAGACCGGCGGGACCATGAGCGTCTGCGGCGCGCTCGGTGTGCCGCCGCCGACAGCGCCGCCCGTGCCGGTCGCGCCGCCCGTGCTGGTCGTGCCGCCGGTGCCGGTCGCGCCGCCGGTGCCGGTCGTGCCGCCCGCGCCTGCGCTGCCGCCCGCGCCCGACGAGCCGCCGCTGCCGCCGGCCGCGCCGGTCGCGACGGTGACGTAGTCGAACTCGGCGTTGGCGCCGTAGGTGCCGAACGCCAGCTTGCCGGCCGCGGTGACCTGGCTGCTGCTGGTGTCCGAGTAGGTCTTCTTGAGCACGCCGTTCAGGTACATGTTCAGAGTCACCGGGTTGGATCCGGTGATCGTGAGCCGAACCGTGTTCCAGGTGCCGGTGGTCAGGCTGGCGCCGACGCTGGTCAGCGTGGTGAGACTGCCGTTGTAGCGGCGATCGATCGCGATCGAGCCGCCACCGCGCACGACCGCCAGGTACGCATTGGCGCCGGTGCCGGACTGGATGCCCGAGTGGCGGCCGTAGACGCCGGCGAGGTAGGTCGAGCTCGACGAGCTGAACGCGTTGACCTTGATCTTGATCTCGATGTCCTGGTCGGCGCTGGACATCGCCGGTCCCATGACGTCGTTGTACGACGCGGTGGTCACGTTGCGCTCGAGCGCCTTGACGCTGCCGTCGGTGACGACTACCCACTCCGACGCGGTGGGCGCCGACCAGCCGTTGGCGTTGCCGTCCTCGAAATCATCCGAGAACGTGGCTGCCGCGTGGCCGCTGATGGAAAGCAATCCCACCGCCGCACCCGCCAACAACCCCGACGTCACCCGAGCTTGCGTCAATCGCATCGTTGATCCCTTTCGAGCAAAATTCGTTCCGTTGAGAGAACCGGTTCACGGCGCGCTAGTAGGTCATCCAGCTCTCGGAGCCGATGACGTCGCCGTTGGTGACCACAAAGCTGTCGAACGAAGCGTCGGTCCCGAACGTACCGACACCGACCTGGCCGTTGGCGATCCAGGAGTTGGCGTCGACGGCGGTGACGCGCAGAACGCCGTTCAGGTACGCGTTCAGGCGCACCGGGTTGGCGCCAATGACATCGAGGCGAATGCGGTAAAACGAACCGGCGATCATTCCGGCGGCCGGAAAGCTCGACAACGTCGTATTGACGCCGTTCGTGCGCTTGTTGATGCCGATCGAGCCGTCACCACGCACGGTCACGAAATAGCCGTTGGTGGTCGAGGGCGAATTGCCCGAATAGCGCGCGTAAACCGCGGCCAGGTAGGTTGGATCGCCGGCGACGAGCCAGCGGTTCACCTTCACGGTCGCCTCGACCGAGGTGTCGGTCCACGCGTACTGGCCGATCAGGCTGTCGTTCCAGGTCGCGGTCGTCGCGGTCCGGTGGTAGGTGAACTCGACGCCGTCGCTGTCGACCGACCACTCCGGGGCGTTGGTCGGCGTCCAGCCGGTCGAATTGCCGTCGCTGAAGTCGTCGGAGAACAGCGTCGTCGTCGTCGCGCGCGCATCGACGCTGGCGACCGCGATCGAGAAGCCGACGAGCAGAGCCAAAGCCTTCGAAGTCATCTGTGGGCGCGAGGCGCGGTCGTACATCCGTGGTCTCCTTTGTTGGCGAACCGCTTCCGCGGCCCGACATTGCTTCCAACTGAAGCAGTAAGTGGGCCAACGTTTCCTAACGCCGGAGATGGTGGTTTATTGCGGGTCTAGCGCGCTCATTACCGCTGCCCTGTTGTGATCACTGCAACTGGGACGAACACGCTGTTGTCGTGCCGGCGACACCCATGCAGCGCGTAGGCGTGGCGCGACAATCGGGTCCGGCGTGGGTCGTGAGGCGCGAAGGCGCGCGATTGGCGCGACTACTTCTTCGGCTTCTTCGCCTTGGCCGCGCCCGTCAACCCGGTATGGCCAGGGGCGTCAGCGCTCTTGCCAGGCGAGCTCGCACCGGCGCCGCCGGCCCGATCGCCAGACTCGAGCGCGCGCGAGAGCGCAGAATCGAGCGAGGCGCCGCGCGACCGCATGTTGCGGCCCAGCGCCTCGAGCGCGTCGGCGCGGCTCACCGTCTGCTCGGTGCGAATCGCCTCGAGACCGGCAACGACACGACCCAGCGACGGCGCGTCGCGATCGGCGATCTCCTGCACCAGCGACGCCGATGGGCGGCTCGGATAGCCGCGAACGGTCAAATCGGTCACGACCTCGATGGCGCGCGCGACCACCGCGTCGCCTTCGTGCGACGCCGCGAGCGGCGCGATCGCCTCGGGCTCCACGCCCGCCATGCGCGCCTCGGTGACCACGCGCACCAGCGCCAGTGATGGCGACGGCGACGGCGACGGCGACGCCGCGCGGTGGGCGCGCAGCAGCGCCGCCGACGCGCTCAGGTTCTGCGCCAATCGCTGCGCCACGTCGCGGATGACCTCGGGCGCGACGCCCTTGGCCAGGCCCTCGCGCACCTTGCTCACGACCATGTCGGCAGGCAGCCCCTCGTGCGAGACCCTGGACAGGGTCCTTTCCAGGTCAGCCCGTACCGGCCCCAGGCGCGGATCGGCGGGCAGCGCCGGCTCCGCCGCCGCCGTGGCCGCGAGCAACAGGGAAAAGAGAGCGATGCCCATGTATCGACGATGCCCCTTCCTCGAGCTACGACGCAACGTCATCGGCGATACACCGAATCGGCACCGACGGCCAACACGCCATCCTCGCCTCCGAAGCCGTCGGGCAGATAGCGCGGGGCATCGACCGGCCGCACCGACCGCCCGTCGACCAGGAAGTGGTAGCGGTGGTCGCCGGCGCCGACGTCGACCCAACCTTCCCAGAGATCGGGATCGCCCGTCGCGCGCAGCCGCTGCCGGGACTGATCGGACGCCCAGTCGTTCCAGGAGCCGATGACCTCGACCGTCGCCGCGCCACGCGCCCGTAAGCGAAAACGCACGCGGTCCTTCTCGATGAGGGGCGCCTCTCCGCCGTCGCCGACGGGCGCGGCTGTGACGCGCACCGGCGATGCGGCCAGGTGGCCCACCAGCGCCAGCGTCAGGACCTGGCGCGAATAGTCCGATGACGCCGAGACCGCGCGGTTGAGCAGCGCCTCGTAACGGCCGACCACATCGATGGCGGCGGCGGCGCGCACCGAGACGGCCAGCGTGCCGCCAAGCTGCCGGTCGGTCTCCACGCCTTCGGTGCTCTGCGTCCCGGCCCACACCGCCGCGCTCGTGGTGACCGTGGCGACCGGAATGTACGAGACGCTGGAGCCGCCGCGGAAGCGCCGCAACGACCCGGCGGTCTGCGTGGGATCGAAGAGGTCGGAGCGCAGCGACAGGTACTCGCCGTCCAGGCCGACGTCGACGCTCGCCGTCGGCGACCAGATCGCCGCCAGCCGCGCCGATTGGCCGAGATCCCCGCGCACCTGCAGCGCCGTCGCGTCGACGAACTGGCGCCGGTCGATCTCGTAGCTGGCCGCCGCGCGCAACCTGTCGCGCGCGCGCAACGTCAGCTGCGCGCGCCCGCCCCACGACCAGAAGCTGTCCGTGGTGAACTGCCCGGCGTCGAAACGCCCGCCCGTGGCCGCCACGCGCAGGGCGAAGGGCCCGATCTCGGCAACGATGAGCGATAGGTCGGCGTCCTGCAGATAGAGCACCCCTGCGCCAAAGGTTTGAATCACGTCGGCGCCGTAGCGCAGCTCGAAGCGGTAGTCGCTACCGATGACCGCGCCGGCCAGCATGGGATGCGCGCGAACGAACGCTCCCCGATACGCGTGAAAGTTCGGGCTGTCGGGGCTGGCGGCTATTTGCAGGAACAGGTTCGTGTCGTAGCCTGCCGCAGCTTCCATCTCGGCGCTGGCCGACCCATGAACCGGCGGGGCCGCCGAGGCGACGCTGCACACCGCGAGGAGTGAGAGAGCGACGCACGCACGAAGCACCGCGTGTCGAGAATATCATCAGATGCTCGTTACAACCGCAGCAGGGCGTTCTGGCGGCCGAACCCGTCGTCGCGGCGCTCGCCGGCGGCCGGGTCGGTGATCCACTGGCCGTCGACGACGAACATGTACTCGTAGTCGCCCGGCGGCAGCTCGAGCGTGCCGACGAAGACGCCGTCGGCGGTCGCCGGCTCGAGCACCGTCTCGTCGGCGCGCCACTGGTTGAACGAGCCGGCCAGCGCGACCCGCCGGGCGCCCTTGGCCAGCAACTGAAAGCGCACGCGCACCGGCGCGACGCCCGCGACGCCCGCGGGCGTGGCCGGCGCAATCACGACGGCAACCGGCTGGGCGGCGCGCGGCGGCGTCGCGACCCGCATCAACAAGACGGCCGCGAGCGCCAAGCCCAGCGTCGCGGCGCTCGCACCCAGCGGTGTCACGCGCAGGCGGATCACGAACGGCCGCTGCAGCCACCGCCAGACACTGGGAGGCCGCGGCTCCTCGATGCGCCGCATGACACCGGCGACCAGCGACGGCGGCGGTGTGACGTCCCGCAGCTTGGCGAGATCCGGATCCGGTCCCGGCTCGGCGAGATCGCGCGCGTCGCCCGGCGTTGCCTTCATGGCTGGCTGTCCTGGTCGAGCAGCTTCTGCATCATCGCGCGGCCCCGCACGACGCGAATCTTGAGCGTGGTGATCGGCAGGCGCAAGATCGCGTGGATCTCGTCGTAGGGAAGCTCCTCGACGTCCTTCAGGATCAAGACCTCGCGATACTTCACGGGAACGCGCAGCAGTGCGCGTTCGAGGCGCCGCACCTGCTCGCCGCGCAGCGCATGGGCTTCCGGCGTCGCGGGCTCGTGCGCGAACGACGCTTCGCCGCCGCCGACGTCGCGGTCCAGCGGCTCTTCGCTCCAGCGCTTCGACTTGAGCACGTCCTTTGCCCGATTGACCGCGATGCGGACCAGCCAGGTCGAGAACGCGTGCGGGCGCCCGTCGCCGCGAAATCGATCGAGCGCGTCGAACGCGTCGACGAAGGCCTGTTGCGCGACGTCCTCGGCTTCGGCGCGGCCGCCCAGCATGCGCAGCGCGACCGAGAAGATCAGCCGCTGATACCGCTGCACCAGCGGGCGAAAGGCGTCGGCCTCGCCCGCGAGGCAGCGGGCGATGAGCGTTTGTTCCTCGCGATCCGTGGCGCTGGCCGGCGCCGGCGCCGCCGCGGGCGCAGCCGCCGTCAGTGTGATCGCGCCCGACACGCCGGAGGTACGAGCGTTGGGGTCGTCAGGATGCACCTTTTTTAGAGTATTCCGATATGGGCGATCCGGGAATGCCGTCGCGGCTTTTCTGTATCGAACGCGAGCGCGAGTCGTTGTCCGTGCGACCGACGCGCGGGCACACGCGCGTCGAGTCGAAGGAGCATCCATGAAGGTCCAGAACCCGTTTTGGTATCTCGCCGTCCTGTCCGTGCTCGCGTTCGAGCTCTCTCCCAGCGGTTGCAACGATTCCAGCGCTCCCGGGAACGGCGGCAGCGGCATGGGCGGCAATGGTGGGACATCGACCGACGCCGGCGCCTCGGGCAACGGAGGCGATGGCCATGCCGACGGCGGCACCGACGGCCCGACGTTGGGCGTTGACGCGAGCGGCAAGCTCACGATTGGACATACCCAGTGCAGCGACGGCATCGACAACGACGGCGATGGCTTGATTGATTACGCCGATCCGGAATGCGTTGGCCCCAACGACAACGATGAGAGCTCGTTTGCGACCGGCATCCCCGGCGACAATGTCGACGCCTGCAAGCAAGACTGTTTCTTCGACGGCAATTCGGGCATGGGGGACGACCATTGTTTGTGGCAGCTCAAATGCGATCCGCTTTCGCAAAGCGCGAGCTGCCCCTACGATCCGGCCTACGCCGCGCAACACGCCACGGAGTGCTCGGTCTCGAGCTCGCAATCGCAAGCTTGCATCGACAGCTGCCGCAAGCTGGTGCCGAACGGCTGCGATTGCTTCGGCTGCTGTCAGATTCCGGGCGCGCCGACCGCGATCCGACTGGCGGCGACGTGCACGGCGGCCAAGTTCAACGATCCCACAGCCTGTCCGCCGTGCACGCAGGTCACCCAGTGCGCGAACACCTGCGAGCACTGCGAGATCTGCGTCGGCAAACCGACGCTGCCGCCCGATTGCGGCCCGGTCGTCGACGCCGGCGGCACGACGCCGCCCCCGCCGGTCTGCCCAGGGACGTCGCAGGCCTGTGGCCCGGGCGGCATCGATCCCGCGGCTTGCCCCACGGGGACCGGCTGCATCACCGGCTGCTGCCTCAATCTGGTCCCGTAGGCCGGGAGCGCTCAGCCACCGACGGGTGGCGGGTGCCGTGCTGACCCGCGGCGCGAGACCGGGTAGATTTCGCGCCATGCGATACCTCCATACGATGCTGCGGGTGCGCGACCTCGATGCCGCGCTGAAGTTCTTCGGCACCTTGGGCCTGCGTGAGACGCGCCGCCAGCCCAACGAGGCGGGTCGGTTCACGCTGGTCTTTCTCGGTAGCGGCGCCCCCGACGACCCGGCCGAGATCGAGCTCACCTACAACTGGGATCAGAAAGACCCCTACCCCACCGGGCGCTTCTTCGGCCACCTGGCGTTCGAGGTCGACGACATCTACCAGTTCTGTGAGCGCATCGAGGCGAACGGCGTCGAGGTGCTGCGGCCACCCCGCGACGGGCGGATGGCGTTCGTCAAATCGCCCGACGGGCACTCGGTCGAGCTGCTGCAACGCGGCCCGGCGCTCGAGAAGCGCGAGCCGTGGGCGTCGCGCGCCAATCGCGGTGAATGGTAGGCGTTGGCCATGAAGCTCGCCGAAAAGGCAGCAACGAAGATCCTCGAGCCGACGCAGCACCGGTTCGAGGACGACACCGTCTTCCCGAACAGCCGCCTGCCGGTGCTCATCTATCGCGCGGCGATCGTCGCTGACGTCGTTGCGGCCAGGGGCGCGGCGTTGGAGGAGCTGTTCGAGGCGCACGGCTGGTCGTCGGCGTGGCGCAACGGGCTTTACACCGTGCACCACTATCACAGCACCGCGCACGAGGTGCTGGGCATCTTCCAGGGCTGGGTGACGGCGCGGCTGGGCGGGCCGCGCGGCCAGACCGTGCGGCTGCAAGCGGGCGACGTGGTGATCATCCCGGCCGGCGTCGCGCACAAGAACGACGGCGCCAGCTCCGACTTCCGCGTGGTCGGCGCCTATCCCGACGGGACCGGGCCCGACATGCAGTACGGTAAGCCGGGCGAGCGTCCGGGCACCGATCGCAACATCGCCGCGGTGCCGGCGCCCGCCGCGGATCCCCTGCACGGCAGCGCGGGTCCGCTCATGCGACTGTGGCGGCGCGCGACGTAGGGGCTGACTCATGGGACGCAAGCAGAAGCACGCACGGAAGGCCAGAGCGGGCGGTGGCGGTGGCGGGGCGCTCACGCGCTTGCGCGGCGGCTTCCGCTCGACGGTCCACAGCGCGACCGGCGCGAGCAAGCCGCGGCCGACGACGCCCCTGCGCCGCACGATCACGAACCTGATCACGATCGCGCTGGTGATCGCGGCGGCGGCGTTCCTGCTGCGGCGGTTCGGCGTGCTCCACTAGAGTGCTGTCGTAGTTACGACGTATTTGTCTCGATGAAACCCGGCGTTTACCTGGCGTAGATACTATGCGGGCTGTCTCGCCCTGACGCTCGGGCGAAGAAGGAGACACATGCGGTCCACAACGCGACGGTTTGGGGCTCGGGATCTTTCGCTTCTCTTCGGCGGCATCGCCTGCATCGGACTGGCGACGGCCGGCATCGCCTGCCAAAAAACGGAGACCGCCGCGACCCCGCCGCCGGCCGCCGCACCGACGCCACCTCCACCGCCCGCACCCGCGGCCAAGCCGCCGTTGCGCATCGCCTACAGTGACTGGCCGGGCTGGACGGCGTTCGAGATCGCCATCCAGAAGGGCTGGTTCAAAGAAGCCGGCGTCGACGTGAAGTTCGACTGGTTCGAGTACGCGCCGTCGATGGAGGCGTTCGCCGCCGGCAAGGTCGACGCGGTGATGGTGACCGTCGGTGACGCGCTGGTGACGGGCGCCCCCGGCGCGCGCAGCGTCGGCATCATCGCCACCGACTACAGCAACGGCAACGACATGATCGTCGCGCGGCCGGGCATCAAGGATCTGAAGGGCCTCAAGGGGAAGAAGGTCGGCCTCGAGATCGGCCTCGTCGAGCACCTGCTGCTCCTCAAAGGATTGGAGAAGGCCGGCCTGAAAGAGACCGACGTCAAGCTGGTCAACGTGCCGACGCACCAGACGGCGCAGACGCTGGCATCCAAGGACGTCGACGCGATCGGCGCCTGGCAGCCGAACGCGGGACAAGCGCTCAAGGCGGTCGCCCATTCGAAGGCGATCCTGACCAGCGCCGACCTGCCCGGCCTGATCTACGACCTGGTGAGCGTCAGCCCCAAGAGCTTGTCGACCCGCCGCGACGACTGGATCAAGGTGGTCAAGGTCTGGAACCGCACCGTCGCGTTCGTGACCGATCCTGCCAACAACGCCGAGGCGGTGAAGATCATGGCCGGCCGCGCCGGCGTACCGGCCGAAGAGTATGCGAAGTTTTTGCCGGGCACGCGGTTCCTGAGCCCGCAAGAGGCGCTGGCGCGCTTCGAAAAGAAGGAAGGCCTGGACACGCTGTACGGGTCGGGGATGGTCGCCGACGCCTTCAACGTCGCCAACAAGGTCTACGCCAAGCCGCAGCCGGTCGCCGAGTATCTCGACGGATCGCTGTTGCGCGAGGCGCTGGGCGCTCCCCAAGCCGCCGCTCAATAACATGGCCGCCGGCCGGCGTGACTGGCTGCGGCCCTTTGGCGAGCTGCCGCGGCGGCGGGGGCTCACGCTGCGCGTGCTGGCGTTCGTGCTGCCGCTCGGCCTCTGGTGCGTCGTCAGCTACGTGCCGTTCATCTGGCACCCGATGATCCGGGTAACCGATCCAGGTGACGTCGACTGGATGACGCGCGACCAGGTGGTCGAGGGCGACGCGTTCCGCACGGAAAATCAAGCGATCGCCGCGCGCGGCGGGCACATCGCGCGCGGCGCGCCCACGAACCCAGTCTTCCTCCCCGCGCCGCACGAAGTGCTGCGCGCGCTGGTGACCGGCTTCACCACGCCACCGGCGCGGCCCGACGAGCCCTGGTTGCACGAGGCGCTCCTTCACAGCATCGGCATCATTTTTTGGGGCTTCCTCATCTCGTCGGTGATCGGCGTGCCGCTCGGGATCCTGTGCGGCGCGCTGCCGTCGATGGCGCGGCTCACCGAGCCGTTCATCGAGTTCTTCCGTTACCTGCCGGCGCCGGCGTTCGGCGCGCTGGCGGTCGCGGTGCTGGGCATCAACGACGCGCCCAAGATCGCGATCATCTTCATCGGGACGTTCTTTCAGCAAGTCTTGGTCATCGCCAACACCGCACGCCGGCTGGATCCCGCGCTGCTCGAAGCGGCGCAGACGCTGGGCGCGAAACCCCGCCAGCTGCTCTGGCGCGTGGTCGTGCCGGGCATCATCACCGACCTCTACAGCGATCAGCGCGTGCTGCTCGGCTGGGCCTGGACGTACTTGATCGTTGCCGAGCTCATCGGCGTCAGCTCGGGCATCACGTTCTTCATCAACCAGCAGGCGAAGTACCGTGCCTACGATCGCGTCTTCGCCTCGATCATCCTCATCGGCCTCATCGGCCTCACCACCGACGTGATCCTGGCCTCGATCGGACGCCAGATCTTCCCCTGGGTGCGCACCTCGCGCACCGGCTGGTTGTCGCAGGCGCTGCAGAGGCTCAAGCGCGGCGAGCGTCGCATTCCCGTGGCCGCGATCTCGGCCGAGGTCACCGACGAGACGACGACCCAAACGACGGCTAACGTCGCCGCGCGCGAGGCGGCGTCGTGACCGCAGCGGAACCCGTCGCCGCCTTGCCCGACTACCGCGCGCAGGCGCCCGAGGTCGCCGAGCGCTTTCGCAAGCTGCAGGAGCGCCCGGTGATTCTCGAGGTGCGCGGCCTGGTCAAAGACTTCACGGTGCGCGACGGCGGCACGACGCGCGCGCTCGACAACGTCAGCTTCCGCGCACACCGGCGCGAGATCATGTGCGTGATCGGCCCGTCGGGCTGCGGCAAGTCGACGGTGGCGCGGATCCTGGCGGGCCTCGAGGACGCGAGCGGCGGTGAAGTGCTGCTCGACGGCAAGCAGGTGCACGGCCCCGGGCCCGACCGCGGGATGGTCTTCCAGGGCTACACGCTCTTTCCCTGGCTCACGGTGACGAAGAACGTGATGTTCGGCCTCGAGCTGTCGGGCGAGCACTCGAACGCCACCGCCGAGGAAGAGGCGCGCGCCTGGATCCAGCTCGTCGGCCTGCACAAGTTCGCCGATGCTTACCCGCACCAGCTGTCGGGCGGCATGAAGCAGCGGGTGGCGATCGCGCGCGCGCTGGCGCCGCGGCCGCGGATCTTGCTCATGGACGAGCCGTTCGGCGCGCTCGACGCGCAGACGCGCGCGCAGATGCAGTCCTACCTGCTGCAGATCTGGAAGCAGGTCGACGTCACCATCATCTTCATCACCCACGATCTCGACGAGGCGATCTATCTCGCCGACCGGATCCTGGTGCTGGACGCGCACCCGGGGCGCGTGCGCGAATTGATGGAGGTCGCCGTGCCGCGGCCGCGCACGCCCGAGCAATTTCTCTCGCCAACCTTCATGGCGGCGCGCCGGCATCTTCAAGAGCTGATCCATCCGCCGGCAGCGCAAGCACAGGATCGCATTCCCATGATACGCATGACCGTCGTGGGGGACGACGTCGAATGAGCGCACCCAGGACCAGCATCACCACCAACCCCGCAGGCGCGACCGAAACGTTGCGCGGGGGCAGCGCCTGGTCGCGACGCATGCGCCGCGGGCAAGTGCTGCGCATCAGCGACCCGACCGGTCGCGCGGCGGTCGCGGCGCTGCTGTTCAACACCGAGGATCCGCTCGAGCGCTACAACATGCCCGACACGCTGAAGGCGCAGTACACAGCGTTTCTCACCACCGGCCGCGTGCTCTATTCCGACATGGGACGGATCCTGGCGGCGATCGTCGACGACAGCGCCGGCTGGCACGACACGATCTCCGGCTTCGGCGACGCGGCGGCGACGCGCGCACGTTTCGGTGAGGGCGGCTATCAGGAGAAGCGCAACGACTTCTACCGCAACACGCGGGACAACTTTCTCGTCGAGCTCGGCAAGTACGGCCTCGGCAAGCGCGATCTCGGCGTCGCCGTGAACTTCTTCGTCAAGGTGCGCGTCGGCGACGACGGCCGCCTGGCGTGGGCCGGCGAAGCGCCGCGCCCGGGCCGCAGCGTCGCGCTGCGCTTCGAAATGAACACGCTGCTCGTGCTGTCGAACACCCCGCACCCGCTCGACCCCGCGACGACCTACGCGCCGCCCGACATCACGTTGACCATCGGCCACGCCGCGCTGGTGGGCGACGACGATCCCTGCCGGCTCTCGCGGCCCGAGAACGCTCGCGGTTACGCGCTCACCGAAGCGTACGTCGAAGCCGACGTCGAAGCCTCCTTCCGGCAGGAGATGCCGTGACCGCCTTTGCGCTCAACGCGTGGACGGAGCTGGCCTTGCCCGAGCGGCGTCCCGCCCGAGGGTTCCCATGTTGAAGGAGAGCACGCTCGATCCGGCGCGCGCGATCTTCAACCAGGTCGTGCCGTCGGGCCGTGGCTTCACGCGCGATCTGCGGCGCGGCCAGATCTTCCGCATCGTCGATCTCGAAGGCAACCAGGCCGTCGACACGCTCTTCTACGACGCCCACAACCCCGACGAGCGCTACAGCTCGTGCGACACGATCCGCGCGCAGGGTGGGATCTACCTGACGACGGGAACGCGCCTCATGTCCAGCGAAGGGCGCGCGCTGCTGACCATCATCGCCGACACCTGCGGGCGCCACGACACGCTGGGGGGCGCCTGCTCGGCGGAGAGCAACCAGGTGCGCTACGCGCTCGAGAAGAAGTACATGCACAACTGCCGCGACAGCTTCCTGCTGGCGCTGGCCGAGCTCGGGCGCGGCATGAACAAGCGCGATCTCGCGAGCAACATCAACTTCTTCATGAACGTCCCGGTCACGCCCGACGGCGGGCTGTCGTTCGCGGACGGCGTGTCGGCGCCCGGCCGCTACGTCGAGATGCGCGCCGAGACCGACGTGCTGGTGCTGATCTCGAATTGCCCGCAGCTCAACAACCCCTGCAACGCCTACAATCCGACGCCGGTGCGCCTGCTGGTCTGGGATCCGCCGGCCTAGCCCCCAAACAAGACGATGTTCCGCAAAGTCCTCATCGCCAACCGCGGCGTGATCGCCTGCCGCATCCTGCGCACGTTGCGCCGCATGGGCGTCGGTGGCGTGGCGGTCTACTCCGATGCCGATCGCCACGCGCCGCACGTGACCATGGCCGCCGAGGCGGTGCGCCTGGGACCGGCGCCCGCGGCGCAGAGCTACCTCGACGTCGACAAGATCCTCGCCGCGGCGCGCGCCACCGGCGCCGAGGCGGTGCACCCGGGCTACGGCTTCCTCAGCGAGAACGCCGCCTTCGCCGAGGCCTGCGAAGCGGCCGGCCTGGCGTTCATCGGGCCGACGCCGGAGCAGGTGCGCGACTTCGGGCTCAAGCACGTCGCGCGCGAGCGGGCGCGCGCGCTGGGCATCCCGCTGCTGCCGGGCACCGAGCTGCTCGCCAGCGTCGACGAGGCCCGGCGTGAGGCGCAGCGGCTCGCCTACCCGGTGATGCTCAAGAGCACGGCGGGCGGCGGCGGCATCGGCATGCGCCGGTGCGACAGCGAGAGCGAGCTCGACGCCGCGTACGACGCCGTCGAGAAGCTCGGGCGCGCCAACTTCAAGCACGCGGGGCTCTATCTCGAGAAGCTGGTCGTGCGCGCGCGCCACGTCGAGGTGCAGATCTTCGGCGACGGCGCCGGCGGCTTGCTCACGCTGGGCGAGCGCGACTGCTCGCTGCAGCGGCGCAACCAGAAGGTGGTCGAGGAGACGCCCGCGCCCAACCTGCGGCCCGGCATCGCCGACGCCCTCGCCGGCGCGGCAGCGGCGCTGGGACGCGCCGCGCGCTACCGCTCGGCGGGCACCGTCGAGTTCGTGCTCGACGCCGACGCCGGCACGTTTCATTTCCTCGAGGTCAACACGCGCATCCAGGTCGAGCACGGCGTCACCGAGGAGGTCGCCGGCATCGATCTCATCGAGTGGATGGTGCGGCTGGCGGCCGGCGAGCTGGCGCCGCTGGACACGCTGGCG
>Ga0265338_10003753_pt1 | contig 21100 bp, 24 predicted proteins | sample 42126metaG_FD_193579 | JGI IMG/M metagenome (GOLD analysis project Ga0265338, IMG submission 193579) | Rhizosphere microbial communities from Carex aquatilis grown in University of Washington, Seatle, WA, United States - 4-21-26 metaG | ecosystem: Host-associated > Plants > Roots > Rhizosphere... | reverse complement strand
ATTTAAGAATAAGGAAGAAGGAAAAGGGGAATTATGAAACGAGCTTAAACATAATTTTTTTGAAACGAAAATATATTAAGCGAGTTCCATGTGCTCATAAATTATAAAATTAATATGCACATGAAAGAGATTGAAATCCTAGACGGAAGAAAAAACCAAGTAGCTGAAGCAGGAGCAAACTCCCAAACAGTAATTGGTAACAAAAATAGTTTAGCAGGTTCCGTAAGCCAACGGGCTTGTGTGTTTTGTGGTTCAAGGGTAGTGCTATATCCTATTGGTGATGCACTGCATATAATACATGGTCCGATTGGATGTGCCGCTTATACCTGGGATATACGAGGTTCGCAAACCTCCGGTAGAGAATTACATCGTTTAAGTTTCTCTACGGATTTGCATGAAAAAGAAGTGGTTTTTGGTGGGGAACAAAAGCTGTATAAATCACTCGTAGAATTGATAGATCTATACCGGCCTAAAGCAGCTTTTGTTTATACAACTTGCATTGTAGGAGTGATTGGAGATGATGTGGAGAGGATTTGTAAACAAGTAGAGCGTGAAAAAAACATCCCAATTATTCCGGTGCAAGCCCCCGGCTTTCAAGGTTCTAAAAAAGACGGTTACAAAGTTGCCTGCGAGGCCTTATTCACACTGGTTGGCACAGGCGATCGTCCGGCAGAAAAGTATAGCATCAACATCTTGGGTGATTTTAATTTAGCGGGAGAGCTTTGGATATTATTAGATTATTATAAACGCATGGGCATCCATGTAAATGCTACCATCACGGGCGATGGTAAAGTGGATGATATACGCAACGCACACAAAGCACAACTTAATGTGGTGCAATGCTCGGGATCAATGATGCATCTGGCAAAGATGATGAAGGAGAAATACGGAATTCCCCACATGAAAGTCTCATATTTTGGGATTGAGGATATGTCCGATGCTTTGTACGAAGTGGCTAAGTTCTTTAAGAGCGATGAATTGATGAATAAAGCAAAAGTATTGGTGAAAGAAGAATTTGCCCGCCTCATGCCCGAATTAAAATGGTATAAAGAACGCCTCACCGGCAAAAAGGCTGCCATCTATGTCGGTGGTGCGTTCAAAGCCATTTCATTGATAAAAGCTTTACGCTTAATAGGCGTGGAGACAGTACTGGTTGGTTCGCAAACCGGTTCTACCGAAGATTATGAGTTGATAAAACAATTAGCTGATGAAGGTACTATCATCGTGGATGACAGTAATCCTGTTGAATTGGCGCATTTTGTCAAAGAAAAACATGCCGATATTTTTATAGGAGGCGTAAAAGAACGCCCTATAGCCTACAAAATAGGCATCGGCTTTTGCGACCATAACCACGAGCGAAAAGAGCCCTTAGCCGGCTACGAAGGAATGCTCAATTTTGCCAAGGAGATTTATTCTACTGCTTGCAGTCCTGTATGGAGATTCACGAAATAATTAGCACATTTGCTAATGTGCTAATTAGCAAATGAAAATACAATCCTATCCATTTAAATCTGCTAATTCGCTAATCAAATAATTTGCTAATTGATTTGACCCTTTTTTTTGTTTTTTATAATAGAAAAAGCACCAACAGTTCTTACTGAAGGTGCTTTTTCGCGTTATAGAAACTTTTATAAGAGTACGATTCTTCGTACTCGTTTTTACTGTGTTAGGCACAATGGAACGATTCTTTCAAACTTTAGTTATTGCGTTTCAAACTTTATAACGATTGTTTCAAATTTTAGTTATTGTGTTTAAAACTTTATAACGATCGTTTCACACTTTAGTTATTGCGTTTAAAACTTTATAACCATTGTTTCAAATCTTAGTTATTGAATTTAAAACTTTATAATGATCGTTTCAAATCTTAGTTATTGCGTTTCAAACTTTATAATGATGGTTTTAAATCTTAGTTATTGCGTTTCAAATTTTATAATGATGGTTTCAAATTTTAGTTATCGTGTTTGAAACAATAGAACGATTGTGTCAAACAATCGTTCTATTGAGTTGAATTTTGTTTTGAGAATCTTTGTGAAGGTTGCTCTCATTGAAGTTGCAATCATAAAAAAAAAGCACCTTCAGTTTTTACTGAAGGTGCTTTTTCGCGTTAAACAGAATAAAATCAATTTAAATTCTTTGTCCAAAAATACATTTTCGGCTTACTATCCGCAAAGCCAAGGTCAATATACATGGTTTGAGCTATGTAATTGTCTTCGCGTACCTCGAGTGTTACTTTGCAGCATTTGCGCTCTTCGGCAATGCGTATCACTTCTTCCATCAGCATTTTGCCAAAGCCTTTGCCACGGTATTTACTATCCACAATGATATCGTGCAGATTAATGTAAGGTTTTGATTGAAATGTTGAGAAATTTTCAAAGCAAGTGGCTAAGCCTGCCACATCATTTTTGTAAATAAGAAACAATATAAAAGATTTAGGGTGATTATTTAATCCATCAACCATGTGTAATTGTTGTATTTTGGTTAATGGTTTCAATGATCCACCCATAGGATCAGCCATATAATGTTCTATAAGTTCTGCCAAGCGTACCAAGTGATCAGGATTATTGAAATCGCAGAACTCAAATTCTACTTCAGTTGTCATATCAGTTACAAGTTTGTAGTTACATGTAATCGCTTATCTCTAATCGTTCATCGTTATTTCACTCTTCCTCTTTCGCTTTTTGTGCTTTAAATCGTTTGGCTTCAATATCATATTTCTTCAAACGAATCCCCATCATACGTTCTGTAATACCCATTCTTTCAGCAGCTTTTGCAATATTTCCTTTGGTGCTGATTAATGTGTCTTGTATAATTTGTTTTTCGAGCCTTCCTATTATAGTTTCCAATGTACCAATTGCAGTTGTATCTGAAGATACGGCATTTTGAAGCGTAGGAGGCAAGTTATGAGAGCGAATCACTCCATCTTGACTAAGAATACATGCCCGTTCGATACAGTTTTCAAGCTCTCGGATATTACCCGGCCAATGATACACCATTAACATGTCAATTGCCGATGCTGAAATGCGTTTGATGTCTTTTCTATTTCTTTCCTTATATCGATCAATAAAATAATCTGCTAAGGCAGGAATATCGTTAATTCGTTCGCGAAGTGCCGGAACATAGATTGGGAAAACATTCATTCGGTAATAAAGATCTTCTCTAAACTCCTCTTTTTTAATAAGTTCTTCGAGATTCCGGTTAGTAGCACAAATAACACGCACATCCACCTTAATTGGCGTAGAACTACCCAATCGTTCTATTTCTTTTTGTTGAAGCACTCGCAATAGCTTCACTTGAACTGCTGCCGGTATGTCACCTACTTCATCCAAAAAGATAGTACCACCATTTGCCGCTTCAAATCTACCTATGCGCTGTGTCATAGCACCTGTAAATGCACCTTTTTCATGTCCGAAAAGCTCACTTTCAATTAAACTTTCGGGTAAGGCCGCACAGTTTACTTTGATAAATGGTTTTGTTTTCCGTTCGCTACTAAAGTGAATGGCTTCAGCTACTAATTCCTTACCAACACCACTTTCACCTCGAATAAGTACAGTAGCATCTGTTGGGCTTACACTTTCTATCAGGCTGAAAACTTCTTGCATCTTACCGGAGTTACCTTTTATATTTGGAGGAGCAATACGGTCTTTCAAATGGCCTCTTAAGGCATTGTTTTCTTCTTTAAGCATCGCTATTTCTTCCAAATTCTCTTGGATACGACGCACTGCCCGCCCAATCATAGAACCAACTATATATAGAATACGCTCATCGTTGGAAAAATTAATGTTCATTTTATATGCCTTGTGCAAACTCAGCGTTCCCAACACTTCATATTTATAACGAATTGGTACACAAATAAATGATATATCGTCTTTGTCGATTTTCAATGGTGCATTGGTCTTATTCATCATGCCGTGAGATTCCGATGTTTTAGGTATAATCACCGCGTTACGAGTTTGAACCACTTTGCCGATTATTCCTTCACCAAGCTTATATGTAATGTTCTTAATTTCATCTAAGTTGATGCCATAAGTAGCTTCGAAATAAATATTGGAATTTGATCTATTTAGCGTGGTTAACAAAAGACGTTCTGCACTCAAGTGCTTACCTAGAAGCTCCATGACCTTTACTAAGTCAATGGTTTTTTCAAACAAAACATTGCTAATTTCCAATAGCATATTTAATTCCCGTTTCCCATAGCAAGTATCCGAATACGAGTTACAATGTTCCGTTTCCATATCATATGTTTTATGCACTATCATTTTGACTTTAATATTTATTTAATATAATCTAAATGGAGATAATATTATATCATTAGTGATATAATGATATAATTATCTGCAAATATACGACATATTGATAATATATCAATGTTAAAAAACACTTTTTTGATAGATAATTGTAAAGCTTACATTTTGGTGGATTAAATTACTTTTCGGTAACATAAATGTTTCGATTGAATTACCAATTATAGATATATATTACTGAATTATAGTGAATTATGCGATTGGCATGATGTTAGAATAAGGGGAAGTAAATAAAATGGTGTTTATATCGATATACTGTCTTTTGGATAACGATTATAAATTTTGAAATGAATATTATTAATAAACAAAGATTGACAAGATGAAACTAAGTGCAAGAAACACCCTAAAAGGGAAAATTATCGAAGTGATTCCAGGCATTGTAACCGCTAAAGTGAAACTGGATATAGGCGGAGGAAATATAATTTCTGCCGTGATTACAGTAGATAGCATTGATGAACTGGAAATGAAAGTGGGAGATACGGCTTATGCCATTATCAAATCCACCGAAGTAATGATTGGACTGGAAGAATAGTCGGAATTATGGCAGCAAATTCAGCATTCAATATTAATGGAGCTTTCCTTATCAATAAAGGAGATGAGGTGTTTTTTGGACCAACACAATACAAATTGTTGCGCCAAATAATAAAAGACGGATCTATTAATGCTGCGGCCAAGAATCTAAACATGTCATATCAACACGCATGGACAATTATTGACAAAATGAATAAACTGTCACCGATTCCTTTAGTTATTAGGCAAAAAGGCGGAAAGGATGGTGGTGGTTGCCGAATAAGTGATTACGGGATACGGATTTATGAAGAATTTTCCCATCGAGAAAGCCTATTCAAAGAATTTCTGGAGATAATGAATAATGGCTTAGATGGTTGTTTTATCTAATTGTTTTATAAAGCGTTATCTTTTGAGAAGATAAAGCCTAATCCCCTAAAGGGGACTAGAATGAACTCTAGTTAAGTCTGTTTGCAAATATGATGTAAGCTTACTAAAGAAGCTAATAGAGAAATAACAAAAGTCATCAAAATACCAAAGTCCCCTTTAGGGGATTAGGAGTAATAAGAAAAAACCGATGCACACTCACCGCAAAATGAAATGATGCATCGGTTAAATAAATCAATATTTATTCACTACAAATTTACAATTATGAAAGTTAAAATGAAAAGACTTGGATGGATTATTTTTCTATCAGGTTTGTGCTCAGCTTCGGCTCTGGCACAGAAAGTTACAATTGATGCGGAAATTCGTCCCCGTGCAGAAGTAAGAGATGGTTTTAGTCAGCCACTCGTAAGTGGCTCAAACATAGCCAACAATAGAGCAGCAGGCTTGTTGCTCCAACGCAGCCGGTTGGGATTTAATTATGAAAGCAATAGTTTGAATGCTCGTGTGGTACTACAAGATGCTCGCACTTTTGGTGAAATTGATAACAAAGGTGGCCAATTGAAAGCTGATACTGCCAATGTATTTGGAATTTATGAAGCTTGGGCTGAATTGTTATTATTGCCCGGAACTTCCTTTAAAATTGGTAGGCAAGGAATACAATTCGAAGACGGAAGATTATTTAGCCTTTGTACTTGGAGTAATACAGGAACAGCCCATGATTTAGCGCAATTGAAATATAGTACGTCCGGCTTGGACGCTCAACTAGGTTTTGCATATAACAATAAAGCTGCTTACAACTACGATTCAGTGTATAACCTTAGTAAAATGTACAAACAACTAACATTCCTACATATTACCAAGTCAATAGTTAATGGGTTAGATTTAAGTTTATTAGGGGTAGATGAGGGATTTCAAGAAAACAGTGCCAAAACGGCATCCACTTCTTCTTCTAAAACAGACTTGAATTTATATCACAGATACACCACAGGTGGTAATTTATCCCTAAAAAACGATAGTTTGCCACTAAGCTTTTTGCTAACAGGATATTACCAATTTGGGAAAAACAGTTCAACAATTAATTTAAATGCTTATTTATTGGCTTTGAAAGCTACTTATAACATTACTCGAAAAATAGGAGTAACAGCAGGAACTGATTATTATTCGGGTTCAAAAGTGACAATGGACGCAACCAAAAACATGAATACTTTCCAAAAACTACCTTATAGCGCAAACCATTCATTTAACGGCTATATGGAGTATTGGGCTACACTACCTAAGGGCGGTTTGATAAACTATTATGGAGGAGTGAGTTGTAATCTAAACGACAAATTAAGCGCTGACGCTACTTACTACACATTCTTTTTAGCAAAGGATATGCAAGTAAAGGATAAAGCAACAAACAAAACGGTAGGTGTGGAAAATAATCTTGGCTCAGAGTTAGACTTGGTATTAAACTACAAGTTATCTGCAGAAACGGCTTTGCAACTTGGATGGTGTACTTATTTTGTAACTGATGGAACCAAGCTAGCTTCTAAGATACAAAACACCGCAGCAGAGCTTAAAATGCCACAATATGCTTATTTGATGTTAACCATCAAACCTAAATTATTTGCACAGAAATAAATAACCCCTAAATTTTAGAATTATGAAAAAGATTATAATTGTACTTGCCGCCTTATTACTGACAATCTCAGTATCGGCACAAACAATAAAAGTAGCTGCTGCAGCTAACTTACGATATGTATTAGAAGAAATTAAAACACAGTATATCAAAGAAAATCCAAAGGCAAAAGTAGATATTAGCTATGGAGCTTCTGGTAACTTGGTTCAACAGATTCTAAACGGAGCAAGCTTTGATTTTTTTATGGCTGCCGATAAAGAATTCCCTATGAAACTGAAAGAAAAGGGTGCAGCTATAGGAGCGGTGCAAACCTATGCTTACGGCAAACTAGTGATGTGGAGTAGTACCGAAAATGTATCACAAGGAGTTGCTGTTTTATCTAGTCCAACGGTAAAGAAAATTGCCATAGCAAATCCTGAAACGGCTCCCTATGGAGAGCGTTCGGTAGAATATCTAAAGAAAATAGGAGTATATAACAACCTGAAATCTAAGATTGTATTTGCTGAAAATATTTCACAAGCAGCTCAGTTTGCTTTTACGGGAAATGCTGAAATAGGATTTACTGCAATGTCACTTGTATTAGCGCCTGACATGAAAGAAGCGGGCAAATACTACGAAATTCCGGCTAACTATTATACACCGATAGAACAGGCTTGCGTATTATTGAAGACATTCACCTATAACCCACAAGCAGGTAAGTTTATGAAATTTGTCATCGATCCTAAACTGAAGGGAATTTGGGAGAAATGGGGATATAAAACCAATTAGCAAATTAATTAATGTGCAAATTAGCATATTAAAAAACAATGATATTTTATGATGTTAGTTTTTCATTTGCTAATTCGCTAATTCTCACATCTTCAAATTGAATATTTATGAACTCTGAATTTATAGAAACACTATGGCTCACTGCCAAATTAGCAACATCCGCCACGCTTATATTGCTAATAATAGGATTGCCAATTGCTTATTTTTTAGCCTTTTATAGGTTTAGAATTAAAGCCGTTGTTGAAGCATTAATCAGCATGCCTATGGTATTGCCTCCAACGGTGTTGGGGTATTATATGCTGGTGGCTTATAGTCCACAAAATGTTTTTGGCAGTTGGTTGCAGCGTGTGTTTGATGTTCGGTTGGCATTTAGTTTTGAAGGGATATTGATTGCCAGTGCGGTGTTTGGTTTGCCTTTTATGGTGCAACCCTTGCAAAATGGCTTGATGCAGCTACCAAACAGCTTTAGGGAAGCATCCTACACATTGGGAAAATCCAAAACCACTACCTTTTTCAAGGTATTGTTGCCTAATATTAAACCATCTATCATCACAGCTATTGCACTCACATTTGCACATTGCATCGGTGAGTTTGGAGTTGTGCTGATGGTGGGTGGCAATATGCCGGGAGAAACCAGAGTGGCCTCCATTGCCATTTATGATGAGGTACAAGCGCTTAACTATAAGACGGCGAACCAATATTCATTCATCTTGTTTATCGTCTCGCTGGTGATACTTACGGTGATTTATAGTGTAAAACGAAAACCCTTACTGTGATGTTGACAATTGATGTAAAAAGAACTATGCTCACCACCGATGGAGAGCGAGAATTGCACTTGAAAGCTGAGATTCCAAGCGGAAAATTGATTTGTTTCTTCGGAAAGTCAGGAGCAGGAAAAACTACCATTTTACGCATGCTTGCGGGACTTATTGAACCTCTGGAAGGGGTTATTCGCTTTAATGATGGGATATGGTATGATTCCAAAAAGAAAATCCAAGTAAAACCACAAGCTAGAGACATTGGATACATGTTTCAAGACTATGCTTTGTTCCCCAATATGAGTGTGGAAAGCAATATTCGCTACGGACAAGTAGAGGTGGATTTAGATGAAGTAGAAGCATTACTAAAGTTATTTGATCTCACCAAGCTGCGCCATCAAAAACCACTACGGCTCTCCGGTGGACAAAAACAACGCTGTGCCTTAGCTCGCGCCTTAGCTCGCAAACCTAAACTGCTGTTGCTAGACGAACCGCTTTCTTCATTAGATTCAGAAATGCGTGTATCCTTGCAAGAAGAAATCCTGAAAGCACACCAACTTATGGGAGTTACCACCATTATGATTAGTCACGACCGAGAGGAAATAAAGAAAATGGCAGATTTCGTAATTACTATTAAGAAAGGGGTTTGTGAGATGATTGAGGTGGGGGAGTTTTGAGTGTTGTATATTTATATTTCTGATGTTTTTAAGTTAGTTTTATTATTCCATAAATCTACTCTCATTTTTTGTGCTACCCAAATATAGTTTGCACGACTGGGATTTGCAAGAAATAATTTAAATGATTTCATCACATCATCTGATGCATACAAAAGAGATTGATAGTAATATTCTTCTAGTTTCGATAAAGCATATTCTCTAATATCACTTTCATTTTTCAATTGATAAAGAATATTGTCGTTAAGAATAAAATGATCCTTATTTTTAGGATTGATTATAATACTCATATAAATCAAAATTGTTCTGTATTTTTCTTCATTTATTGTTTTTAGTTTAATTTTTATTTCTGCATTTCTATCAAGAAGATGTTTTATTACAATTCCAATGATACTTCCAATTCCAAGAGCTGAAATTAAAGTAACTATTTGTGCTTCTAATGTCATAGTTTTTTGTTTTTAGTAGTTTGATATTTCACCTTTTCCTCCAACAACCTCAATTGCTGCAAATCATCCTCATCAGCAGCTTTTGATTCATAGAGTTTGCGTTTGGCAGCGAAGTCTTCAAACACTTCATCCGCTTTAGCTTCCATTTCGGTATTAGTTATAGAGCCGTTTCCTTGTAACAGCTGGCGGTCATTAAACGCAATAAGTTTATCTACATTCTCTTTCCAATAATTCATGGTAATGTCTAAACGGTTTTTCACACGCAATTCTGCCGATTCCAAGAAAATCGTAACCAAGCGGTTCAATTCGTCCAGTTCGTCAGCATAGAGATAATTTTTAGCAATATAAATATCTTGTTTTCTCACCACAGTGCCTTTCCAAGCCATAAGCCCCATATTGGGAGCGTTAGCATCGGCACGATTAATTACAATTTCAGCCGCAGTTTGTTTTGTTACAGCAAAAAGAAGCTTATTTTGAGTACCTGCAAAAAACATTTGAGTGGATTTATCCGTGCTGTCATAATCGCTACACAAAGCAAATAAGTCACGCACTTTCTGGTAGAAGCGTTTCTCAGAGGCTCTAATGTCACGAATGCGAGCCAGAAACTCGTCGAAGTAATCAGGACGTCCATTAGGGTTTTTCAGGCGCATATCATCCATCACAAAGCCTTTTACCAAATATTCACGCAGGTTTCGGTTTGCCCATTGACGAAATTGTGTACCTCGTTTACTTTTCACTCGAAATCCGATAGACATAATCATCTCCAAAGAATAATAAGTTACCTTATATTCTTTGTCATCAGAGGCAGTTGTCAAGTAATCCTTGACAACTGAAAGTGAATCTAATTCATTTTCTTTCAGTATATTAACTATATGCAAACTGATGTTTTGCTTAGAGGTGGTAAAAAGTTCCGCGAGTTGGTTTTGGTTGAGCCACAGACTACCATCTTTGGCATAAAGAGCTACGGCTCCTTTGCCATCAGGCGTATTGTAGAGAATGATATTTTGTTGTTCCATAATTTGATTGTATAGTATGCAAAAATAACAAATAAATGCTTTTGAATTTGATTCATTGGCACTTATATATCAACAAAACACATGCGTTAAGTCTTTCATTTTTGTTCTTAGCTCCATTATCTGTCTTTCCTACATATTTGTAAAATCCCTTCTAAAAGCTACACAAAGCGGTACAAATTACAGTTAATAATTAATAGTTAATAATTTATATGATATTGAATATCAATTGATTATTTGCTTTGGCACACTATTTATAATGTCCTCATATGAAAATGAATAAAAAAGGAGATGAAAACAAGCACTGACATAAAGCAAAACTACACAGCAACACGCAATGCCTGTAAACTGTGTGCTCCTCTCGGTGCTTCATTAGTTTTTAAGGGGATTCAAGGTTGCGTACCGCTTATTCATGGGTCACAGGGCTGTGCTACTTATATCCGTCGCTATATGATTAGTCATTACAAGGAACCGGTGGATATTGCATCTTCCAATTTCAGTGAGGAATCCACGGTATATGGCGGCGCTAAGAACTTTATCATGGGCATCGACAATGTGATTAAGCAATATCACCCAAAGGTATTGGGCATTGCTTCTACCTGTTTGTCGGAAACTATTGGTGAAGATGTGCCCGGAATGATTCGTGAGTATCAAAAAGTACATGCAGGAGAGGATTTGCCACATTTTGTGTTTGCCTCTACACCAAGTTATCAAGGTTCACACATGGATGGTTTTCATGAAACGGTTCTATCAACAGTCAAAGTCTTGGCACAAGATGGGAAGGTTGGAAATCACATCAATCTATTCTCCAGCTTTATTTCACCTGCCGATATCCGTTATTTGAAGGATATTTTCGAGGATTTTGGATTAGATGTAGTGTTATTGCCTGACTATTCCGATTCCTTGGATAATCCGCATTGGAAAGACTATAAGCTGCTGCCTGAAGGCGGTACACCAATAACCGACATACAACGCACAGGTACAGCCAAGGCAAGTATTGAATTCGGTTCGGTGTTTAATCGTGGCGCTTTACATGGTAAAGTAAAAAATGCTAAGAAACTGCACACAGCAGGTACATGGTTAGAAGAAACAATGTGCATTCCAAATAATCAAATAACTATGCCTATTGGTATTAGTGCTTCGGATAAATTCTTTGAATTGCTTGCTACCTATAGCGGAAAACCCGTTCCAGAAAAACATAACCGTGAGCGAGGTCGCTTGATTGACGCCTATGTAGATGGACATAAATATGTATTTGGTAAACGGGTAATTGTGTTTGGTGAAGAAGATTTTGTACTCGGTTTGGTATCCTTTTTACTTGAAATAGGAATGGTTCCGGTAATAATAGCTTCGGGTGGAGAGAGTGGATTACTCAAAGAAGAGGTGGAAAAAGTAATTAAAGAATCAGGTCAGATATTAGAATATAATCCTTTGATAGTAAACGGGATGGACTTTGAATCAATTAATGATTTGGTAGATGATGTGAAGCCGGATATGTTGATTGGAAGCAGTAAAGGATATTATATTTCTCGTCGATTAAATATTCCTTTAGTACGTGTAGGTTTTCCTATACATGATCGTTTCGGTGCTCAACGCTTACTGCATATTGGCTACAAAGGCACACAGGAATTATTCGACAGAATCACCAATGCGTTGATAGAGTACAAACAAGAGAGATCGAAAGTGGGGTATAAATATATATAATTTGAAAATTAACTAATTTGATGATTTGAAAATGGTATTGAGTTTTCATTGGCACATCTTCAAATTTTCAAATTGGCACATTAACTTAGAAGATTATGAAAGAGCTAAACGAAGAAAAGGATATGAAAGCAGTTTTCACAGATGCGAAAGACACTGCATTGGCAAAGCACCCTTGTTTTGATGAAGATGCCAAACACATGCACGCTCGTGTACACTTGCCTGTAGCACCAAAATGCAATATTCAGTGTAACTACTGCAACCGTAAATACGATTGTGTAAACGAAAGTCGTCCAGGCGTAACATCCTCTGTGTTAGCTCCATTTCAAGCAGTGGAATATTTGAAAGCCTTGAGCGAAAAGATTGATAAGCTTTCGGTAGTAGGTATTGCCGGTCCGGGTGATCCTTTTGCCAACCCTAAGGAAACAATGGAAACCATGCGTAGAATCAAGCAAGAATTTCCTGAAAAGATATTTTGCTTATCGAGCAATGGCTTGGAGCTTTATCCATACATCGACGAATTGGCGGAAGTAGGCGTAACGCATGTTACTATTACTATCAATGCTATTGACCCTGAAATCACAGCCAAAGTGTATCGTTGGGTGCGTTTTGATAAGCATGTGTACCGTGGCGTGGAAGGTGCTAGAATCCTTTTGGAACAACAATTAAGATGTATTCCAAAATTAAAAGAAAAAGGTATTGTAGTTAAAATCAATACCATTATCATCCCCGGAGTAAACGACCATCATATAGCTGAAGTGGCTAAAAAATGTGCCGAATTAGGAGCAGATGTGATGAACTGCATTCCATTAATTCCTACAGCAGAAACAGAGTTTCAAGACTTCGACAAACCGGATAGCAAAATGATTTTCAAAGTGCGTTTGGAAGCCGGAGAACACATGAAAATGATGAATCACTGTGCACGCTGTCGTGCTGACGCTGCCGGATTGCTTGGACAAGACCTAACAGAAGCTTACACGTTGTTGCAAGAAATATCTACTCACACGGAAGTGGATAACAGCAACCGTCCATTCGTGGCTGTTGCAACTAACGAAGGTTTGTTGGTAAATCAACACTTGGGCGAAGCAAGCAATTTGTACCTGTATCGTCAAACGCCTAACGGATTTCAATTTGTGGAAGAACGCAAAACGCCAATACCCGGCTTGGGTGATTCCCGTTGGTTAGAATTAGCTAGAACACTGTCTGATTGCCGTGGAATATTAGTTTCCGGTGTAGGAGAGAACCCCAAAACCATCTTAAGCTCGTGTGGAGTTAGAGTAGTGGAAATGACCGGATTAATTGACGAAGGACTGGAAGGAGTTTTTAATAACAAACCGATTCGCAGCATTGCTAAGGCTGATGCCTTTAAATGTGGCAGTGCTTGCAAGGGTGATGCTCAAGGATGCGCTTGAAAATTAGCAAATTAGCAAATTCGATAATTTGAAAATGAAAAAGACAAGCAAACTAATAGTACTTATTAACTACATGAAAAGCAATTTTATTAAATCAATTAAATATAAACGCCAATCCTATTCCCTTCCTTGGAGGGGTTAGGGGAGGTTTATTCTTACAATTATGAAAAAGCCAACTTATCACATTTTAGTGTGTAATTCATTCCGCCTTGCCGGAGATGCTCAAGGCGCCTGCAACAAAAAAGGTGCTGCCGATTTTATTCAATACTTAACAGAAGAAGCTGTAGATCGTGGATTAGATGTAGCTGTTTCCAGCACAGGATGCTTAAATGTATGTGCACAAGGTCCAATTCTAGTAGTTCACCCCAATAACTTCTGGTATGGTGGTGTAGAAAGCACAGCCATTATTGATGAAATCCTTGACTCATTGGAAGAGGACGAAGCTTGTGAGAAATACCTTATAAGCGATTAGAGATAAGAGATGAACGATTAACAATATAAATTCTCCCAGTTTATCTCTTATCGCTAATCTTTAATCTCTATATTTTTATGACTCGAAAACTCCACATAATAGACACAACACTGCGAGATGGGGAACAAGCTCCGGGCGTAGTTTTCAGTTTGGAAGACAAGCTGAAAATCGCCACGTTGCTTGATCAAGCACTTGTGCCTGAAGTGGAGATTGGTTCACCTGCCATAGGAGCGCAAGAACGAAAAGATATGCGAGTGATAACTTCACATAACTTCAAATTCAAAACGCTCGCTTGGTGTCGTGCTACGATAGAAGACATTGATGGAGCCGAAGAAACCGGCTGCGATGGTGTAAGTATATCGTTTCCTGTTTCTGATATTCAGATTAAAGCCATGGGTAAGAGCCGTGCATGGGTTTTGTCCAATGTAAAGCAAATTTTGAGTTATGCACAAGACCGATTTTCGTTTATTGCAATAGGTGCACAAGATGCCTCCAGGGCAGAGCTTTCTTTCTTGTTCGATTTTATAGAACAAGCCCGAATAGAAGGTGCTCGTAGGGTGAGAATTGCCGACACTGTTGGTATCCTTAATCCATTTTCTACCATCGAACTAATTGAGAATGTGAGAAAATACTGTACGGAAATGCCTATCTGTTTTCATGGACATAACGATCTGGGTATGGCTACTGCTAATACAATTGCGGCCTTTAGAGCCGGAGCTTATGCGGCTGATGTAACAATTAATGGACTAGGGGAACGAGCAGGTAATGCCGCTTTGGAAGAAGTGGTTATGGCTTTGGATTTAAGTTTTAAACAACCTACAGACATTAAAACCGAATTATTACATAAAATGTCAATGACTGTAGAACATGCTTCTGGTAGAAAGTTGCCTGAAAGCAAAACTATCACCGGACATGCAGTATTAACTCACAAGTCGGGCATACATACCAATAGCTTGATAAAAGACCGTAAATCGTATCAAATTATTGATGCAAAGAAAATAGGTACCAAAGAACAAGAGTTCGTATTTGGCAAACATAGTGGCAAAGCTTCTATATTGCATTTCTTTGAAAAAAGAGGATTCAATTTAAACGAAAAACAATGCGAATGGATATTGAATTATATAAAGCAATATGCACATATTTTTAAACGAGAAATCATTAATGAAGAATTATTGCGTTTATATCTTTTTATTACTTCCAATCCTCAATATTTAGTTTAATCAAAATCAATTTTCTTCTATTTGTGACAATGCGGTTCTTTCCTTACCTTCGCAAAAGAAATCAAACGCGATATGTTGAATAGGGAAGAAGCTATCCAAAAGATGAATCAATATGGTAAAGAAAAGCGTCCGTTTTTCTTTCTAATTGACTTCTTGCAACTCCAACCCGTTGTCATTGCTTTGGATGAAATCAACACCCAAGCCATCCAATTCAAGATCCCTCAATGTTGCTCCCAAAAAGAAGAAAACTCTGCAACGAGCAACATATCAATTACTCACAAGGGTTATTCGCAAGAAACATATAATACTCAAATAGAGAAAGTTAAATCACATATTGGGCAAGGAAACAGCTTTTTGGTAAATCTTACTTGTCAAACACCGATAGAACTCAATAAAAGCTTGGAAGAGGTGTATTTTTCATCCCAAGCAAAATATAAATTACTGTACAAAGATGAATTTGTGGTGTTTTCACCGGAAACTTTTATTACCATAAATAACGGTGAAATTGCATCTTATCCAATGAAGGGAACCATCGATGCGAACATACCCAATGCTCGAGAAATCATTCTGCAAAATCCAAAAGAAAAGGCGGAACATTATACCATTGTCGATTTGATTCGTAATGACTTAAGTATGGTAGCTGATGAGGTGAATGTTGCTAAATTTAGGTATATTGATGAAATTACAACTGACAGTGGCACGCTTTTGCAAGTAAGTTCGGAGATAAAAGGCAAACTACCAATAAATTATACTGAGCATATTGGCGATATCCTTTTCAAACTACTTCCTGCCGGTTCTATTAGTGGTGCTCCAAAGAATAAAACAATAGAGATCATATTGGACACTGAAACTTATGATAGAGGCTATTATACAGGCGTATTTGGTGTGTTTGATGGCGAAAACATAGATAGTGCCGTGATGATTCGCTTTATAGAAAAGAATAATGAGGGTTTTGTATACAAGAGTGGTGGTGGAATTACTGCTTTTAGCAATGCCGAGGATGAATATAACGAAATGCTAAAGAAAATATATGTGCCGATTAGTAGAAAGCATTAAGATTCAAAACCGCCAACCGGTAAACATTGAATGGCACAACAAGCGATTCAATGAGGCTAGGAGTGAGGCTTTTGGCGTAATAACTCCTATTGACCTGCAAGAAGTCATTGTTATTCCCGAAACGCTCGGCAATGGCGTGTATAAATGCCGCGTGCTGTACGAAAAAGAAATTGAGGCGGTAGAGTTTCAAGGCTACACTATTCGCCCTGTAAAAAGCCTTAAATTAGTTGATGGTGGTGATATTGATTACCACTTGAAATACGAGAACCGTGAAGCCTTGGCGCAACTTATGGCTCAAAAAGGTGACGCTGATGATATTTTGATTGTAAAAAACGGCTTTATCACCGATACATCTTACTCAAACATTGCTTTCTTTGACGGCAAACAATGGCTTACCCCTGATACTTACTTACTCAACGGTACCCAACGCCAACGCTTATTGGCTGAAGGGATACTTAAAGAAACTCCTATTACTCCTGCTGATTTACAACTTTTTACAATGGCTAAACCAATTAATGCCATGTTGGATTTTGAAGAAACAAGGCTTGTGGATATCATTGTTTAGTTTCCAATTCATCAAATATCGAGTCTAATTCATTTTTCCTTAGTATGCTTGCCCGATCATACATGATAAGGTATTCATGCAAATAATCCCTTCTTGCAAATCTATTCAATGTTTTACTAAAATAATTAATCCTCAGCTTTCCTTGTACTAAAGCAATGGAGTCAGTAACATGATATGAAGAATCTAAACTTAGTTCGGCATTACCACCACATAGAATGGATACTACGCATGTGTCTGATGTACAGAAATCTATTATAGATCCTTCCTCGTAATAAAAATATTTTGGTCCAAAGAAATCGACTGGAAGACTTATTGAAGTATTATTTTGGTGGCATTTATAATAATTTGTTCTCAATAAATTATTTTTATCATTTTGACAATAGCTGCTAACACTTAACACGATTAATACGATTGTCATCAAATATTTCATCATATGTCGGTTTATCTATGAATATTTCTAATTCTTTTCAAACCTCCGCCAAGTCATTGCATTACATTTCTCACAAATAGGCAAAGTATTGTTGCTTTCGTCAATAGTTATGAATAGAGCACAGTCTGTACAGTAATATTGGCCTTTTGGTGGCTTTTCACCACTTTTGTATATTTGAGACATAAGTTAATCTGTGGGTTCTAAAAAAACAAAAAGAAACCATCAATGAAATAAACAATCCCAATCAGACCTAAACAAATACTAAAGTACCACACGAATTTCTTTTTGGATAATGCTGCAATGGAGGATAGCAAGATAGATATTTGCAGGAAGATAACTGCTATTCCAAATTCCGTTGAATGTAATTTACAATCATCTCTATCGCTTTCAAACTTGGCTGCTTTGACTTTAATATCAGCCTGTTCTTTTTCGTATTTATCTATTTTCTTCGTGCAGTCGGCAATCTTGTTATCATACTTCAACAACAACTCGCTAGAGGCTTTGGTTTCTGCAACAGTTGCACGTTCTATTTCCAAATTATCTTTTTGCATTTGAAACATGTAGCCTTTCATGCTCTTTGCTTGATAAAACGACCATTGATCGGATGCTTGTGTTTGGTTCATCAATGACTTTGTGCTGTAGCCACCTCCTTTAAATGTGGAAAGTGTAGCACAAACGGCTATTATAACCGTGGTAATAGCTAAATAATCTGTCCATCTTTCTTTTTTTAATTCGGCCATAATCTTTAAAATAAAATAGTTAATTGGTTATTAATAAATCTCTAATCTTTGTTTTTATGATTAAAATATTTTTTTCAAATCTACAAATTAAATACAAACAATACAAAAACAAAAATCCCCACCCGAAGGTGAGGATTATTTTTCTTCTTTATTAATTATTCATTGTCAATTATTAATTGCTTTACCAGCTTCCACCGGCACCGCCGCCACCAAAGTCACCACCGCCGAAGCCTCCAAAACCTCCGCCTGAGTCACCTCCAGAACTGCTTCCACCACCAAAGCCACCACTACCACCTAACAATATCCAAGGTAAGATTCCTCCACCATAACTAGTATGTCCGTCTTTGTTATTGCCATTATTTTTATTCTTACTAATGATAATGATAAATACAATCATTATTATGATTATAAAAATAGCTCTGCCTTTACCGCTGGATTTCTCTTTTTTAATATCTATCTCGCCTTTAGCTATGCGGTATAAATAATTAACTCCGGCTACTGTACCTCCATAATAATCATTTTGTTTGAAGTAGGGTACCATTTCCTGGTAAATAATTCTATTACAAATCGCATCAGGAATAGCTCCTTCCAATCCATAACCGGTTGCTATAAAGGCTTCACCTCTTTCGTTATCTTTTTTAGGTTTAATGAGGATTACTATACCGTTTTTGTGTGTTTTTCCTCCAACACCCCAAGTTTGACCTATTTGTTGAGCAAAATAGGCTTTATCATAGCCTCCTAAATCACTTACGGTTACCACACATATTTGATTGGAAGTAGAGTCGTCAATCGTTACTAGTGCATGCTCTAATTCCGCCCTTTGACTTGGTGTGAAGATATTAGCAAAGTCGTTGACTAAACGAGGGGGATTAGGTTTTGTAGGTATTTGAGCAAATGCTCCAAATGATAGTACAACGAACAACAATATGAACGATGATTTTAGCTGAATTCTTTTATTTACCTGTTTCATTTTTCAAAAGAAATTTCGTTCGTTAATTCATTTGTATCATCTGCTTGAATAGGGAAGTGGGATGCTAAGTGCTTTCCTGCTTCCAAAATAGCCCAACATAAACCTTCGGTATATTTTTCTGTTTTGAAATAACTTACAATGGTTTGATAAATGTCATCCCAAAAGTCCGCAGGAACTACTTCATTTATGCCTTTATCGCCTATTACTGCAAATTTTCTATCGTCAATAGATAAATAAAACAGAACTCCATTACGGCGTTCTGTTTTTTCCATACCTAATTTGGTAAATATTTTCACAGCTTGTTTTAGTACGTCATCTTTGCATATTCTGTCCAGATGCAAACGGATTTCACCGGAAGTTAGTTTTTCTGCTTCGGTAATAGCTACCTCTATTTGAGCTTTTTGCTCAGCCGTAAAGAAATCTTTTGGATTCATTAGAATTGTACTTTAGGAGTAACTTTTTCAGCATCTGATGCCTCAAAATAGGCTCTTTTCTGAAATCCAAAAAGCATTCCCGGAAAACGACGAATCATGCTATTAAAATCTTTAGCAGCATCATTAAACTTCATTCGCTCAGTACTAATACGATTTTCTGTACCTTCCAGTTGTGCTTGCAAATCGAGAAAATTTTGATTTGCTTTCAAGTCGGGATAACTTTCTTTAACCATCATTAATCTGCCCAAAGCTTGTGATAATTGACCTTGTGCAGCTTGGAATTCTTTTAGTTTTGCTGCGGTAAGGTTGGTAGGATCTACTTTGATTTGAGTTGCACTTGCACGAGCTGCAATAACTGCTTGCAATGTACTGCTTTCGTGTTTGGCATATCCTTGAACGGTTGCTACCAAGTTAGGGATAAGATCAGCACGGCGTTTATATACATTTTCTACTTGTGCCCATTGTGCAGGAACAGCTTCGTCAAGTGTTACCAACTTATTGTATGTGCTAACAAGCCAAAATACAAAAATTATAACTCCACCAGCAATTGCCAATAATGTGATAAGAGATTTTTTCATTGTAATTAATTTTAAATTATTAATTGTTTTTCACAAATATACTTGGTTTTCCTTTTCTCGCAATACGCTTTATAGCTTATTAACAACAAAAAATATAATAAAAGAACAAAGAATGTTATTTCTAAGTAGTGTAGCATTCTTATTAAAATTACTTATTTTTTCTTCTTATAAAGTGATATTTCCTTGCTTTGTTAACCGGATTACTGCAAATTATAGTGTTGTCATTTACAATTATTATCGTTCGGGCTGTGTAACTTACCTTGACATGTATAAAAAGGTACATACTGTTTTCCAGACAGTCTCCAGTTTAAAGCAACAACCTACTCAATTGAAGAGCTGAACGAATCAATTGAAGTGTCAACTCAGTATATTTTAGGGCTTTTTTATCCAATTTTCAGAGAAAGTTAAGTTAATTAATAAGAAACTTAAGTCAATCATCGAGAAATTTAACTTCGTTGATAAGAAGCTTAAGTCAGTCATCAAGAAACTTAACTTCGTTGATAAGAAACTTAAGTTAGTCATCAAGAAACTTAACTTCGTTGATAAGAAACTTAAGTCAGTCATCAAGAAACTTAACGTCGTTAATAAGAAACTTAAGTTATTCATCAAGAAACTTAACGTCGTTGATAAGAAACTTAACTTACTTGATAAGGAAGAATGTTGATTTCAACTGGGGGTGATTATGATTTCAAGCATGGTTATTACTTGTCTCAAGCGTGGTCTTTCTTGTTCGTTGGCTTGTTACAACGGGCTATATTCAGGCTCTATACAAATTTCAAAAAAGAATCCCGAAGCAATTATTCGGGATTCTTAATGGTATTCTTTTTATGGCTTTACTTCTCTTTTGAATAGGAATAGATCTCGTTCCCATCTTTATCAATAAAATAAATGGTAAACTTATTGCTGGTAATGGAGCAGATACTGAAACCTGATTTATTACTGCAAAATTGGGTTCCTTCAATTGGTTCTACTTCGCGAGAACCAGAGCCGGAACTGTTTACAATATAATCTACCGGACTATCTTTTTGCTTGATATGCTGAAAGTTG
>Ga0265338_10003752_pt1 | contig 21100 bp, 23 predicted proteins | sample 42126metaG_FD_193579 | JGI IMG/M metagenome (GOLD analysis project Ga0265338, IMG submission 193579) | Rhizosphere microbial communities from Carex aquatilis grown in University of Washington, Seatle, WA, United States - 4-21-26 metaG | ecosystem: Host-associated > Plants > Roots > Rhizosphere... | reverse complement strand
CCTCGCAGCGTGTTGATCTCGCCGTTGTGCGCGATCATCCGATACGGGTGCGCGAGCTCCCAGCTCGGGAAGGTGTTCGTCGAGAAGCGTGAGTGCACCAATGCGAGCGCGCTCTGCATCCGCTCGTCGGCGAGATCGGGGAAGTACCGCACGAGCTGCGGCGAGGTCAGCATCCCCTTGTAGATCAGCGTGCGCGCCGAGAAGCTCGGGATCGCGAGGTCGTCGCCGGCAGCGCGCTCGACCACGCGCCTGATCACGTAGAGCTTGCGCTCGAACGCCATCAGGTCGTCGCCGAGCTCGTCGGCGGCCCCGACGAAGAGCTGCCGCATCACCGGGGCGAACAGACTGGCGTGCGCGCCTGCCTCGTCCCGCTCGACCGGGATGTCGCGCCAGCCGAGGACGACCTGGCCCTCGTCGGCGACGGTGCGTTCGAGCAGCTCTTCGAGCTCCAGGCGGCGCGCGGCCTCGCGCGGCAGGAAGCAGACCGCGACGCCGTACCGGCCCGCGGGCGGCAGGTCGAAGCCGGTCGTGGCGCGCAGGAACGCGTCCGGCAGCTGGACGAGGATGCCCGCGCCGTCGCCCGTCGCGGCGTCGGCGCCCGCGGCCCCACGGTGCTCGAGGTTCTCGAGCGCCTGCAGCGCCTGCGCGATCGTCTCGTGGCTGCGCGTCCCGTCGAGGCGCGCGACGAACGCAACGCCGCAGGCGTCATGCTCGAACGAGGGGTCGTAAAGGCCCTGCTTCCTCACCGGCTCAACTCCTCGCCTGACCTTTGGCTAGTCCGGCGGGGCGAGGGTGATGCGAGGCCGGCTAGCGCGGTTGCGGGCGCGACTTGACCAGGATCTTCGCAAAGGAGGCCGGCGCGCTCATCGCTTCAAAGAGTAAAGCAATGATCCGACGGCCGCAACCTGAAGTCGTTACTATCTTTTTGAAAGTGACAAGGACCCGGATCACCTGGTCGAACGCCGGCGGCCGCTGGAGCAAGGAGCTGGTCGCCTACGCCCTCGACCGCTATCACCGCCGGAACATGCGGACTCCCACCGTGCGCGAGCTCCGCGCGGGCGTGCCCGAGCTGCCGAGCCACGCCACGATCCGCCGGATGTACGGCAGCGCCTCGCGCATGTACGAGGAGCACGGCTACCGCGTCCGCAAGCGCGGCGGCCAGCCCGGCCGGCGCACGACGCTCGCCCGCGACTCGTTCGGGCGCTTCGTGCCTCGCGCGGTCAGCGAAGCTCAGCCCCACTGACCCGTAGTTCTCCCCGATGCGTCGTCGCGCGGCCGGAGCAAGCCTTGCCGTATGACCTTTACATTCGTGGTCGCGGGCTCCCCGTCGCCGTCTCTCTCCGCTCTGTGTGACCAGCTCGATGCCGAGCTGCGCGAGCTCGGCTGGGAGCGCGTCGAGAGCTCGGACGACGCGAAGCTCGTCTTCAACCTCGTCGACACCGCGCATCCGCGGCCGTTCCGGCGGCACGCGCGCGGGACGTACGCGGCGACGCTCTATGACGGCCCCGCTGACGACGCGAGCATCATCGGGACGAGCTATCCCCTTCTCGTCCGCTCGCTCGCGAACATCGTGCTCGCACACACAGGCAACGCAGTCTGGTTCACGACGATGGAGCGCGGGACGTATCGCGCGAGCGGCCCGTCGCTCGCCACGGCAGTGCTCGACCGGTTGCTGCCCCTCGCGACCGCGCGGCTCGTGATCGAGAACGACTTCCACCGCGACCTCGAGCCCGAGCTCTGGGACGGCGACGCGAACACGAAGGAGATCCAGCTGGCGGGCGCCCAGATCGACGAGCTCGGCCTGCTCCCCGCACCGTTTCCGATCGAAGACCTGCTCGACGAGCGCGACATGCGGCACGTCAAGCGCCTCTACGGCATCGGCGGGCTCTCCTACGGCAACCTCTCACAGCGCAAGGACGCACGCCGCTTCTGGATGAGCGCGTCGGGTGTCGACAAGTCGAAGCTCCAGGAGCCCGGCCGCGACATCCTGCTCGTCAGCGACTACGACGCCGACCGCGGCGTGATCGTGCTCAGCGTCCCGCCCGACGCCGACCCGCGTCGCGTCTCCGTCGACGCGATCGAGCACTGGATGATCTACCAGGCCCATCCCGACATCGGCGCGATCCTCCACGTGCATGCGTGGCTCGACGGGATCCCGACGACGGAATTCAACTACCCGTGCGGAACGGAAGAGCTCGCGATCAGCGTCGCCGAGGCGCTCGCTGCCGAGCCCGACCCCGCGCACGCGGTGATCGGCCTGACGAACCACGGCGTCACCGCGACCGGCGCGAGCCTCAGCGAGATCCTGGAACGGATCGGGAGCTCGTTGCGCGCCACCGTCCCGATGGCGTAAGCGCCGCTTCGGCGGGCGGATTCCGGGTACAACCTCGGCGTGAGCGCCGTCCTACTCGTTCTCTCGTCGTTCCTTGCGAGCGCGGTCGAGATGGTCGAGGCGCTGACGATCGTCCTCGCCGCGGGCCTGACGCGCGGCTGGCGCTCGGCGCTCATCGGCGTGGCCGCGGCGACGGTGACCCTGGCCGTGGTCGTCGCCGCGCTCGGCCCAGCGCTGACGCTCGTGCCCTTGAACGCGCTGCGGCTCGTCGTCGGCGCGCTGCTGCTCGTCTTCGGCCTGCAGTGGCTCCGCAAGGCGATCCTGCGCTCGAGCGGGTTCAAGGCGCTGCACGACGAGGACGAGATCTACGCGCGCCAGCTGCGCGAGGCGGAGACGGCGCCGCGCGACGAGCGCGCGCGCATCGACTGGTACGGCTTCACGCTCTCGTTCAAGGGCGTGTTCCTCGAAGGCCTCGAGGTGGCGTTCATCGTCCTCACCTTCGGCAGCACGCAAGGCTCGATCCCGCTGGCCGCCGGCGGCGCCGCCGCCGCGATCGTGCTCGTCACGGCGGTCGGCGTGCTCGTGCGGGCGCCGCTGGCGCGCGTGCCGGAGAACACGATGAAGTTCGCGGTCGGGATCATGCTCACGACGTTCGGGATCTTCTGGTCGACCGAAGGCGCAGGCGGGCACTGGCCGGGCGGCGACGCGGCGATCCTCGGCGTGCTCGCCTTCGTCGTGCTGTGGTCGGCGGCGCTCGTCGCGATGCTGCGCCGCCGGCGCGAACGGCCGGCGATCGCGTGAAGCACGTCGTCGCGTTCGGGCGGTTCTGGTGGGACTTCATCATCGGCGACGACTGGCTCGCTGCGGCAGGCGTCGCCGTTGCGCTCGCCGCCACCGCGCTCGTCGCGACCTGGTGGATCCTTCCGCCCGCAGTCGCGATCGTGCTCGCCGTCTCGCTCCGCCGCGCGACGGCACATTCCTAGGTAACTCACAAGCCCCTCTTAGGAAGCGCGGCAAGGCTGAGCGCATGAACGCATCCAGGAACACAAAGATCGGCGTGCTCACGATCACCGCGGTCGCCCTTGTCGCCGCGGGCGGCGCCTTCGCAGCCGGCAAGCATCACGGCTCGAAGGCGCCGGCTGCAGGCGGCCTCTCGGTCGGCTCGTACGCGATCTCAGGATCCGGCCGTGCCGCCCGCGACCTAGGCCCCGGGCGCGGGCCGAACGACGACTTCGCCACGGCTGCGACCTATCTCGGGCTCAGCCAGGCCGACCTCCAGACGGCGCTCCAGTCGGGCAAGACGCTCGCCCAGGTCGCCGACGCCACGAGTGGCAAGTCCGCCGCAGGGCTGATCGACGCACTCGTCGCGGCGGAGAAGACCGAGCTCGCGGCGGCCGTCACCGCCGGCAAGCTCACCCAGGCGCAGGCCGACCAGCTCACGGCGACGCTCAAGGACCGCTTCACGAGCCTCGTGAACGGCACCCGCCCGGCGCGCGGCGGCTTCGGCGGCGGCCACGGCGGCGGTCCGGGCCGCGGCGGCGGCTTCGGCGGCCCGCCTCCCTCCGGCTCGACCGGCAAGCCGGCAACCGGCTCCGGCACCCACATCTGACGGGGCGCACACAGGCTCGCGGGCGCGAACCGGCGCCCGCGAGCCCCTTCCCGCTGGCGGAATGGCGTCCCAAGGGTTAGAACACCCATGTGCAGACGGAAGCCCGGAGCGGCACCTACTCGCAGTCGCTCGAACGCGGCCTCGCCATCCTCTCGACGTTTCGCTCCGGCAGCCCGCTGCTCGGCGTCAGCGACCTCGCGCGCGAGGTCGGGCTGAGCCGATCGACGACCCACCGTTACATCTCGACGCTCGCCGCACTCGGGTACCTGCAGCAGGATCCTGCGTCGCGGAAGTACCGGCTCGGGCCGCGCGTGCTCGACCTCGGTTTCTCGGCGATCAACTCGATGGACCTGCGCGAGGTCGCCGCGCCCCATCTGCAGGAGCTGAGCGACGAGACCGGGCGCACCGTCAACATGGCGGTGCTGGACGGCGCCGACATCGTCTACATCGAGCGGTGCCGCACCTCGCAGCGCGGACAGCGCGACATCGACCTGAACCTGCACATCGGGTCACGGCTGCCGGCGTATTGCACGTCGATGGGCAAGGTGCTGCTGGCGGGCCTCGACCCCGAACGGCAGCGCGAGGTGCTCGAGGAGGTGCAGTTCACGCAGCGCGGGCCGAACGCGCTCACCGACGTCGACGAGCTGCTCGCCGAGCTCGAACGCGTGCGCGCGGCCGGTCTCGCCGTCAACAACGAAGAGCTCGCGTACGGCCTGCGCTCGATCGCGGCGCCCGTGCGGTCCCAGAACGGCGAGGTCGTGGCGGCGATCAACCTCGCCGTGCACAGGACGATGGTCTCGCTCGACTCGCTCGTCGCGCACCTCGGGCCACAGCTGAAGCACACCGCGGCCGAGATCTCGGCGCGCATCGGCTACAGCCGCCCGAGCGCCTAGTCGGCCTCGACCGTCACCTCGAGCAGCAACGGCGCCGTGCGGTTGCGCAGCGTCGGTACGACCTCGTCGAGCGTCGTACCGAGCGCTTCGGCGTCGGCGATGCGCCGCGCCTCGCAGCCGAACGCCTCCGCGAGTGCCGCGATGTCGACCGCGCCGAACGACGGCCACGCGGGCGCTCCCCCCTGGCGCGCGGCGAGCTGATCCATGATCCGGTAGCCGCCGTTCTTCAGCACGACGATCAGCGGCCCGATGCCGTAGCGCGCGGCGCTCCAGAAGCCCTGAACGCCGAAGACGGTCGAGCCGTCGCCGAGCACGGCGACGACGGGCCGGTCTGGCAGGCCCATCCGGAGCCCAACGGAAGCGGGTAGTCCCCAGCCGAGCCCGCCCATCGCGGGGCTGACCAGGCCGAGCGGCTGCCGCGCCGGCAGCCGCAGCATCAGCTCGTCACGGTTCGACGGGCACTCCTCGACGACGACAGCGTCCGGCGGCAGCCGGTCGCCGAGCGCCTGCAGCACGTGCGCCGCCCTCAGCGGCGCGTCCGCTGCCGGCGGCTCCGGCCGCTGGAAGAGCGCGCGCTCCGGACGCGGACGCTGCGCGACGCGCTCGGCGAGCTCGCGGCAGACGAGCTCCGGAGCCGCGAGCACGGCGAGCTCGGCCGGGCTGCGGTGCACCTCGTCGGCGTCGTCGGTGACGACGGCGAGCACCGTTCCCTCGCGTGCGAACGGGCCGGGCTCATACGTGCTCTGACGGAACACCGGCGCGCCGACCGCGACCACGAGGTCATAGGGCGCGAGCGTCTCGCGCAATTGCGGACGCAGGAACGGCAGCGGGCCGGCCCACTGCGGATGGTCCTGCGGGAAGCCCGCCTGGCCGCTGAACGGCTCCTGGTAGACCGGCGCGCCGAGCCGCTCGGCAAGCGCGACGAGCGCAGCCCAGCGCTCCGGCGTGTCGAGCCGCGCGCCCGCGACGAACGCCGGCTGCGCGGAGCGGTCGAGCAGCTCAGCGAGCGCGGCGACGGACTCGGCGTCAACCGCGCCGGGACGCAGCACGCGCTGCGGCGCCGCAACTTCGTGCGGCTCGCCGGCTTCCTCGAGCCAGTCGCCCATCGGCACGATCACGACAGCCGGGCAGCGATGCGTCTCGGCCTCGTGGTAGGCACGCTCGAGCGCGCCGACCACGTCCTGCGCACGCGACGGCTGCGAGACCCAGACCGGATAGTCGCCCGCCAGCCCCTCGAGGCGGCCGGCGAGGAACGGCTCGAACGCGATGTGGCGCCGGTCCTGCTGGCCGATCGCGATCACGATCGGCGTGCGGTTCACGCGCGCGGTCGCGATCGCGTTCACTGCGTTGCCGAAGCCGGGCGTCGTGTGCAGGAGCGCGAACGACGGCCGCCGCCGCCCGAGCGCGTAGCCACTCGCCATGCTCACGACCGTTCCTTCGTGCAAGCCGAGCACGAAGTTCAGGTCGTCCGGCAGCCCGGTCAGGAACGGGATCTCGGTCGAGCCGGGGTTCGAGAAGATGTCCGTGAGCTCGCGCCGCCGCAGGAAGTCGAACGTCGCGTCGCGGACGGTGCTCAACTCCACACCTCCTCGGCGACCTCGACGATCAGCGCCAGCTTCGCCCACTGCTCGTCCTCGGACAGCGAGTTGCCCTCGACCGTCGACGAGAAGCCGCACTGGGGCGAGAGACAGAGCTGCTCGAGCGGCGCGTACTTCGACGCCTCCTCGATCCTGCGCTTCAGCTCGTCCTTCGACTCGAGCGCACCGCGCTTCGTCGTCACGAGCCCGAGCACAACCTGTTTGTCGCCCTTCGGCAGGAAGCGCAGCGGCTCGAACCCACCCGAGCGCTCGTCATCCCACTCCATGAAGAACCCGTCGACCTCGAGCTCGTTGAGCAGCGCCTCTGCGACGAAGTCGTAGCTGCCCTCGGAGGCCCAGGACGAGCGGAAGTTGCCGCGGCACATGTGCGTCGTCACGCTCATGTTCGCCGGACGGTGCGCGAGCGACTCGTTGATGTGACGGATGTACTCGACGTGCTGGTGCTCGGGATCGCCGCCGATCGACGCCATGTAGTCGCGCTGGTGCGGGTCGTTCAAGTACGCGAGGCTCGTGTCGTCGAACTGCAGATACGTGCAGCCGAGCTCGCCCAGGCGGCGCACCTCGTCCGCGTACGCAGCGGTCAGATCGGCCCAGAAGCCGTCCAGGCCGTCGTACACGCTGGGGTCGATCGCAGCCTTGCCGCCGCGGTAGTGGACCATGCTCGGCGACGGGATCGTCAGCTTCGGGACAGTGCGCGTCACCGCTTCCTGCACGAACGTGAAGTCGTCGCCGAAGATCGTCTTCGAGATGCCGAGCTTCGAGGCGATGTGCAACGCGGCCGGCGTGAACTCGATGTCGCCCTGTTCGTTGTGGAACTGCACCGCGAGGTGGCCCGCTTCCTGGCTGATCCCGTCGATCTGGTAGATGAAGTCCATGTGCCACGACGCGCGGCGGAACTCGCCGTCGGTCGTCGCGCGCAGTCCGACCGCCTCCTGCTTGTGCACCGCGTCGCGGATCGCGTCGTCCTCGATCGCGCGCAGCCCGGCGGCGTCGATCGTCCCTGCGGCGAAGTCGTCTCGCGCCTTCAGGAGCTCGGGCGGCCGGAGCAGGCTCCCGACGTGGTCTGCGCGAAAGGGCGGCTTCGTCCGTTGCATCGGCTTCCTCCTATTAGACGCGTTCGAGGCCGACGTAATTCTCGGCGAGGCTCGTCGCGGCTGCGGTCGACGTGGTCACGTAGCGCAGCTGGGAGAGCTGCAGCTTGCGGTCGAAATCGTCGGCGCCCGGCGTGTTGTGCAGCATCGACGTTATCCACCACGAGAAGTGCTCGGCGCGCCAGACGCGGCGCAGGCACTCCGTCGAGTACGCGTCGAGCGGCTCGCTGTTGCCGTGCGCGTACCACTCGATCAGCGCGTCGGCGAGCACGCGCACGTCGTGGGCGGCGAGGTTCAGGCCCTTCGCGCCGGTCGGGGGGACGATGTGCGCAGCGTCACCGGCGAGAAACAGCCGTCCGTGCTGCATCGGCTCGGCGACGAAGCTGCGCATCCCGGTGACGCCCTTCTCGAGCACCGCGCCCTCGTGCAGGGTCCAGCCGTCGAGTGTGGTGCGTGCCTGCAGCTCCTCCCAGATGCGCTCGTCCGGCCATTCACCGATGTTCTCGTCGGGCGCACACTGGATGTAGAGCCGGCTGCGCGTCGGCGAGCGCAGGCTGAGCAGCGCGAACCCTCGCGCGTGGTGCGCGTAGACGAGCTCGTCGCTCGAGGGTGCGACGTCGGCGAGGATCCCCAGCCAGCCGTATGGGTACTCGCGCGTGAACGTGTGCAGGACCGTCTGGATCGCCGGCCGGCAGATGCCGTGGAAGCCGTCACAGCCCGCGATCATGTCGCAGTCGAGACGGTGCTCCTCGCCGTCGTGCTGGAAGCGAACGTACGGCTCGTCGCCGTCGAATCCGTGCACGCTCACCTCGTCCACGTCGAAGAGCAGCGGCAGCTCCTCTTCGAGCCGCGCGGCGATCAGGTCCTTCACCACCTCGGTCTGGCCGTAGATGACGATGCTGCGCCCACCCGTGAGCTCGTTCATCGGCACGTGATGCCGCTCGCCGTCGAACTGCAGGTGGATGCCGCCGTGCACGATCGCCTCGCGCCGCAGCCGCTCCACCACCTCCGCCCGCTCGAGCAGGTCGACCGTCCCCTGCTCGAGCACGCCGGCGCGGACGCGCGCTTCGACGTAATCGCGGCTCCGGTCCTCGAGCACGACCGAGTCGATCCCGGCCCGGTGCAGGAGCGCGCCGAGGATGAGGCCGGCAGGGCCGGCGCCCACGATCGCCACATGCGTGCGCAGCCGGCTCACGACTCGTCGAGCACCGCCTGCGCGACCGCGAACGCGCGGTTCGCTGCAGGAACGCCGCAGTAGATCGCCGTCTGCAGCAGCACTTCCTTGATCTCGTCCGGCGTCAGCCCGTTGCGCAGCGCGGCACGCACGTGCATCGCGAGCTCTTCGTGATGGTTCAGCGCGACGAGCGCGGTCAGCGTGATCGCGCTGCGCGTCTTGCGGTCGAGCCCCGGCCGCGCCCAGATCTCACCCCAGGCATAGCGCGTGATCAGATCCTGGAAGTCGGCGGTGAACTCCGTCGTCTTCTCGATCGCAGCGTCGACGTGCGCGTCACCGAGCACCTCGCGCCGCACTTTCATCCCGTCGTCGTAGCTCACAGATGCTCCTCGATCAGTCGGTTGAACTCGTCAGCCCGCTCCACCGCCGAGATATGGGCGGCGTGGTCGATCACCTCGAACCGTGCCCCGGGAATCGCTGCGGCAACCTGCTCCACCGTCGACGGCGGCGTCGAGGGATCTTCCGCGCCTGCGATCACGAGCGTCGGCGCCCGCACACCGGCGAGCGCGTCGCGAACGTCCCAGCGCGCGAGCGCCTCGCAGCAGCGCGCGTATCCCTCCGGGTCGATCGTGAGCATCGCCTCGCGATACGGAGCGACGTCCGGGAACGCGGGCGTGAACCAGCGGGCAAGCACCGCGTCCACGATCGGCTCGAGGCCCTGCTCGCGCACGAGCACCGCCCGGTCGACGTACTGCTCGCGGTTGTCGAACCGCGCGGCCGTGGCCGCAAGCACCAGACGGTCGAGCCGCTCCGGCGCGGTGAGCGCGAGCTGCATCCCGACGGCGCCGCCGAGCGAGAGCCCGATGAAGGAGAACGACCGGGCCGGGACGGCCGCGAGCACGTGCGCCGCGAGCTCGCCGATGTCCGCGAACGCGACGACCGGCGCGCCGCCGTGACCCGGATGGTCGACGCGCACGACCTGCCTGCCCGCGAGGGCGGGCAGTTGCACGTCCCAGATCGAGGAGACGGACCCGAGCGACCCGCAAAGGACGACGGTGCCGCTCATCCCCGGTGCAACGCGAGGGCGCGATCGACGAACGCGTCGACCGAGCCGAGGTAGTCCTCTGGGCGCTGCGCGTCGATCCCGAGCCGCTCGGCCTCGGCGAGGGTGCCGGCGTCGATGTTCGCGCGCATCCGATCGGCGTCGATCTCGAGCCCGGTCAGCGAGCGCCGGACCGCGGCGGCAGCGCTCCCCGTCGCCGCCAGCGCCGTCGTGAGGGCGTGCCATTCGGCGTGCCAGGCACCCGCCGCGCGTTCGTGCTCCTGCACGACGCTCTCGACGAGAATCGCGGCGTTCGCACGGGCATGCCGTTCGCAGGCGACCGCGAGCACCGCTCCCACCGGATTGCGCTTCTGCGGCATCGTCGACGACCCGCCGGGCTCGCGCTCTGCAACCTCACCGACCTCGGTCTGCGCGAGCAGCACGACGTCACCGCCGATCTTCGCCGCGGCGCCCGCCGCGCTCGCGAGCGCGCCCGCTAACTCCGCGAGCGGCGTCCTGATCGTGTGCCACGGCAGCACGGGCTCGCGCAAGCCGAGCTCGCCGGCGTAAAGCCGCGACACCTCGGCCCCGCGGTCGCCGAGCGCCGCAAGCGTTCCCGCCGCGCCTCCGAGCTGGGCGGGCAGCGACCCGGCCACGTCCGCAAGCCGCGCCCTCGTCTCGACCAGCCCGACGAGCCAGCCCGCTGCCTTGAACCCAAAGGTGGTCGGGACCGCCTGCTGCAGGAGCGTGCGCGCCGCCATCACGGTATGCCGGTGCTCGGCCGCCAGGCGCGCGCACTCGTCCGTGGCGCCGGCGAGCTCTGCGTCGATCAGCCGGCACGCCCGCTGAGCCACGAGCATTGCCGCCGAATCGAGGACGTCCTGGCTCGTCGCGCCGTGATGAACTGCCGCGGCGTGCGGCTCGCCGACCCGTTCGCGCAGCGCGCGGACGAGCGGCCCGACCGGCGTGCCGGTCGCGCGGCCCTGCACGGCGAGCTCGGCCGCGTCGTAGAGCGACGGATCGCACGCCTCCGCAATCGCAGCGCTCGCGGCTCCACTGATCACGCCCGCAGTGGCCTCCGCGCGCGCGAGCGCGCGCTCGGCGTCGAGCAGCGCGCCGAGCCACGCCCGGTCCGAGACGGCGTCCGCCAGCTCGTCCGGCACGAAGATCGCCGAGAACGGGTTCACGTCGCGAAGAAGACCGTCTGCCGGTCGCCCTGCATCCGGATGTCGAAGCGCACGGCCCCATCTTCCTGCTCCGCGACGAGGACCGCACGATCTGCCTCCGGCAACGACGAGAGCACGGGGTCGACGGCGTTCGCCTCCGGCTCGTCGGGGAAGTACATGCGCGTCAGCTGGTGCTTCAGCAGACCGCGCGCGAAGACGTAGATGTCGAGGTGTGGAGCGGCGCTGTCCATGGCCGCGGGCTTCGCCGTCACGAACCAGAACCGGCCGTCGCCGTCGGTGGCGCTCCGGCCCCAGCGGCTGCCCGAGGCGTCCCAGGCCTCGATCATCCCGTCGCCGATCGGCTCGCCGTCGCCGTCGAGCAGCTGCCCGGTCACGCGCAGCACGCCGGCGTCGTCCGGCGGCACGAGCTCGTTCTCGACCCGGCGGCAGAGACCGATCGTGTAGTACGGCCCGACCGTCTGCGATGGTGTGCGCGGCAGCTGCATCAGTGGTCTTCCTCGAGCGGCGTCGTGCCGTTCCCGCCGTGTCCGAGCACGATGTTCCAGCGGTACGCGAGCGCCCAGTCCGGCTTCGTCGTCTCGAGGTCGAACTCCGAGACGAGCAGCGCGCGCGCCTTCGGGTCGCGCACCGAATTGAAGATCGGGTCAAAGCGGAAGAGCGGGTCGCCGGGGAAGTACATCTGTGTGACGAGCCGCTGCGTGAACGCGTTGCCAAAGACGGAGAAGTGGATGTGCGCGGGCCGCCACGCGTTCTCGTGGTTCCCCCACGGGTACGCGCCGGGCTTGACCGTGATGAAGCGGTAGTTGCCGTCGTCGTCGGTGAGACAGCGGCCGGCGCCCGAGAAGTTCGGGTCGAGCGGCGCCGGATGCTGGTCGACGTGATGCTTGTAGCGGCCGCCGGCATTCGCCTGCCAGACCTCGACGAGCGCGTTCCGGATCGGCTTGCCGGCGTCGTCGAGCACGCGGCCGGTGACGATGATCCGCTCGCCGAGCGGCTCGCCCTCGTGCTGCTGCGTCAGGTCGTAGTCGAGCGCGGAGACGGTCTCGTCACCGAAGACCGGGCCGCCCGTCGAGTGCAGCTCCTCGGGCAGCGTGACGAGCGGCCGCTTCGGCGCGCGCAGCCGCGTCGAGCGGTAGCCCGGGTAGTCGACCTGAACCTCGTCGCCGAACGACGGGTCGTCCGGCAGCACGATCGGTGAGTCGTCGGTCATTCGCGTCCTTTCGTCCCGAGGGCCCGAAGAGCAGAGAGCTCGGCGGGTGTTGGAGGTTCGGTCTCGGCGACGTCGTCGGCGACCCGGAGGTCCCAGCCGGTCGCTTCGCGCACCGTGTCGACCGTGACGCCCGGGTGCACGCGCACGAGCTCGAGCTCGCCGTCGCGCGGCTCGAGGATGCCGAGGTCGGTGACGACGACGCGGACACGGTCGCCGCGGCTCGTCTTGAAGTCGAGCTGCTCGACGAACGCGCGCGGCGACTGGCGCAACATGACGAAGACGTCCGACACCGAGGTGGCGATCTCCGGCGCGCCGCCGCCGCCCGGCAGGCGCACCTTCGGGGTCGCGTAGTCGCCGATCACGGTGCTGTTCAGGTTCCCGTGCCGGTCGATCTGCGCCGCGCCGAGGAAGCCGACGTCGATGCGGCCGCCCTGGAGCCAGTACGCAAACATCTCCGGCACCGACACGACGGCGTCCGCGGTCTCCGCGAGCTCGCCGTCGCCGATCGAGAGCGGCAGCATCGTCGGCTTCGCGCCGATCGTGCCGCTCTCGTAGACGAGCACGCAGCCCGGAGCATGCGTGCGGCGGGCGAGGTTCGCCGCGAGGCTCGGCAGGCCGATCCCGACGAAGCAGACGGTGTCGTTCGTCAGCCGCCGCGAGGCCTCGATCGCCATCATCTCGTCGGCGGTCCAGGTTCCCGCTCCGGCGCCGGCCAAGCCGGCACCTGCGCTCCTGGGCGGCTCCGTCGAGCCTACGCCGCCGACCACGGAGGTGTCGCTCATACCGGCACTGCCTCGAGAACGTGCTCGCGCATCCACGCGGTGAACGTCTCTCGATCGCGGCTGATCGCCTCCCACGCGACGTAGAACGCGTTGTCGCGCTCGTAATAGCCGTGGGCGTACGACGGATGCGCGCCGCCGGGCACGCACGCGACGGCGTCGATCACCCACGACGGTAGAACGACCGAGTCCGGCCTGCGTTCGAACCGGTCGACGATCTCCTCGACGGTGACGATCGAGTGCCGCGCCGCGAGCACGACCTCCTTCTGCACGCCGGTGATCCCCCAGAGCTGCACGTTGCCGTGCCGGTCGGCCTGTTGCGCGTGGATGATCCCGACGTCGGGCCGGTGCGCCGGCACTGCCGCGAGCTGCTCGCCGGTGAACGGGCAGTCGATCGTCGCGACGCGCGTGTGCGCCGGCAGATCGGTGCCCAGGTACCCACGCAGCACGCCGAACGGGAGGTTCGACGCGCCGGCGGCGTACGACGCCGCCATCCCGGCGTGCGAATGCTCCTCCAGCTCGAGCGGCGTGGGCCAGCTGTTCTCGACCGCGTCGCGCAAGCGGTGCAGCGACCCGACGCCCGGGTTGCCGCCCCACGAGAAGACGAGCTTCCGCGCGCAGCCCATCCCGATCAGCTGGTCGTAGATGATGTCGGGCGTCATCCGGACGAGCGTCAGGTCGCGCCGGCCCTGGCGGATCAGCTCGTGCGCGGCCGCATGCGGGATGAGGTGCGTGAACCCTTCGAGCGCGACGACGTGCTCGTCGGCGACGAGCTCGCGAACCGCGTCGGAGAGGGAGACGATCTCGGCCATCGAGGCTCAGAAGGGGAACGGATGCCCGCTGCCTCCCTGCACGGTGATCCAGCGCAGCTCGGTGAACTCGTCGATCACGGCCTGCCCGCCGAATCGCCCGAAGCCGGAGTCCTTGACGCCGCCGAACGGCATCTGGGGCTCGTCGCCGACGGACTGGTCGTTGACGTGCGCGATCCCCGAGTCGAGCTGCTGCGCGAGCGCGAAGCCACGATCGGTGTCACCGGTGAAGATGCCGGCGCTCAGCCCGTAGGCCGTCGCGTTCGCGCGCGCGACCGCATCCTCGGCGGAGTCGACCGTCTCGACCGAGACGACCGGGCCGAAGGTCTCACGGTGTGCGAAGTCGGAGTCCTGCGGGATGTCGGTGAGCACCGTCGCCTGGTAGCAGGGCCCGACCGCCTCGCCGCCGGCGAGCACCTTCGCGCCCTTGGCGACGGCCTCGTCGACGCGGCCCTTGACCATCGCGAGCGCAGACTCGTTGATCAGCGGCCCGATGATCGTGTCGTGCTCCTTCGGATCGCCGGCCTTCAGCGTCTTCGCCTTCGCGGCGAGCCGCGACGTGAACTCGTCGGCGATGCCGCGCTCGACGTAGATGCGGCGGGACGACATGCAGATCTGTCCCTGGTGCAGGAAGGCGCCGAAGATCGACGCGTTGACCGCGTAGTCGAGATCCGCGTCGTCGAGGACGATCAGCGGGTTGTGACCGCCGAGCTCGAGCACGCAGCGCTTGAGCTGGCGTCCGCACGCCTCGGCCAGCCGGCGCCCCGTCTCCGTCGAGCCCGTGAAGTTGATCACACGCACGGCGCGGTTCTCGACGAGCTCGTCGCCGATCGGGGCCGCTTCGCCGGGCGCGTGCGTGACGATGTTCAGCACGCCGGCGGGCAGGCCGGCCTCCGCGAAGATCTCGCCCCAGATCAGGCCGCCGACGACCGGCGACAGCTCGGACGGCTTCAACACGACGGTGTTCCCGAGCGCGAGCGGCGCGGCGATCGAGCGCGCCGACAGGATCAGCGCGGCGTTCCACGGCGCGATCGCCGCGACGACGCCGACCGGCTTGCGCAGGCCCATCGCGAGCGTGCCGGGATGGTCGGAGGGGATGATCTGCCCGGCGGGCGCGTAGGCGAGCGCCGCGGCCTGGCGCAGCAGGTTCGGCACGAAGCCCATCTGGAACATCCCGAACCCGAAGCTGGCGCCACTCTCACGTGCGAGCAGGCCGACGACCTCCTCGAGGCGGCTCTCGAGCACGTCGGCCGCCTTCAGGAAGATGCGCTGGCGCTCGGCCGGCACGCTCTGCGACCACACGGGGAAGGCCGCAGCCGCCGCGTCGATCGCGCGCGCGGCGTCGGCGCGCGTCCCGGCGGGCGCGAGCGCGACCACGTCGCCCGTGAACGGGTCACGATCCTCGAAGGTGCCGCCCTCACCGGCGGTCCAGGCCCCGCCGATGAACTGCTGGTACTCGCGTACGTCGGACTGGACGCTCGTCACGTCGTCTCCTTTCTCTGCGCGGTCCGAGGGGCGGCCTGATGATCTCAGCCGAGCTCGAAGCTACGCGGCTACCTGTCCAAGTGTCAAGACACCGTTCCATTTATCAGAACAGAGCGATCGCCGCTACCGTCGGCCTGTGCGGATGCTCCTCGCGACCCTGCTCGTGGCGGCCGTCGCACCGGCGCCGCCGGTGATCGTCTCCAAGCCGATCCCGTTCAGCGCCACGCGCCGCGCCGAGACGGCGCAGTACGCGGAGCGCCACTACGGCCTCAACACGTGGCGGCTCGTGCACCCGCGCGTGATCGTCGAGCACTACACGGCGAGTACCACCTTCTCGTCGGCCTGGAACACCTTCGCGTCCGACACGCCCGACTCCGAGCTGCATCAACTGCCGGGCACGTGCGCCCATTTCGTGATCGACCGCGACGGCACGATCTACCAGCTCGTCCCGCTGACGACGATGTGCCGCCACACGGTCGGTCTCAATTGGACCGCGATCGGCATCGAGCACGTCGGCACGAGCGACGCGTCGATCCTCGACAATCCGCGGCAGATGCGAGCCTCGCTGCAGCTGACGCTCTGGCTGATGCACCGCTACGACATCTCGCTTCCGAACGTGATCGGGCACGCGGAAAGCCTCACGAGCCCGTATCACCGCGAGCGCTACGCCCCGTGGCGCTGCCAGACGCACTCCGACTGGCTGCACGCCGACATGGTCACCTACCGCGCGCGCTTGCTCGCTCTCGCCGGCGCGGAGCACGTGGCGATCTCACACGCCGGCGGCCCGGTCGCGTCGAAGTGCTGATGCGCCGCAAGAGGAGCGGGGCGCCCGGCACCGAAGGCACCCGTGTGCGGACTCGGATCACCGCTCTGGCAGCGCTTGCCCTGGTGGGCCTGACTCACGCTGCGGCAGGATCGTCGGCCCCGCCCTCCGCAGCGCTGAAGGCGAAGCAGGGCCAGCAGGCGCAGGTGCTCGCGCAGGTGAACGCGCTCGACACGCGTTTCGGCGCCGTCGTCGACGCCTGGGACGGCGCGAAGATCCAGCTCGCAGCGACGGAGAAGCAGCTCGCCGCGAACCGCACGCAGCTCGCGCGGGCGCAGAAGCAAACCCGGATCGCGCAGGAACGCGCCGCGCGCCTGCTCGTCACGATCTACGAGGGCGACCACCCGGACCTGATCCAGCTGCTCGCGGGTAGCTCGAAGCTCTCCGACGTGATCAACGCCGTGCAGTACACGAACGCGGTGGCGTCGGCCGAGCACCGGGTCGCCGCAGCAGCGTTGGCCGCGAAGAACAGGCTCGCCGCCGCGAAGGAGCGGCTGCAGCAGGACGAGCGCACGCGGCGCTCGACGCTCGCACAGCTCGCCGGTGAGCGCGCCAGCATCGGCTCGATGCTCGGGGAGCGGCGCCGGCTGCTCTCGTCGATTCACATGCAGATCGGACAGATCGAGGCGCAGCAGGCGGCAGAGCAGCGCCGCGAAGCGGCCGCAGCGCGCGCACGTGTCGCGGCGCAGATCGCGCTGCTGAAGCAGCAGGCGGCGGCACGCGCGCAGGCGGCAGCCGCCGCGGCCGCTGCGCAACAGGCTGCGAAACCGGCGACCACCACGCCCGCCGACCCTGCGACGACGAGCACCCCCGCGACACCGTCGACGACGACGGCACCGGTCGCTCCTCCCACCACCACGACGACGACCGCTACGGCGCCCACGACGCCGCCGCCGGTCGCGGGCGGCCATCCGGAGGCTGCGTCGATCGCGCTCCAGTACCTCGGTGTTCCGTACCGGTGGGCCGGCGCGGATCCGGACACGGGCTTCGACTGCTCGGGGCTCGTGATGTACGTCTTCGCGCAGCTCGGCGTGCAGCTACCCCACTTCGCTGCTGGGCAGTACGGCTACGGGTCGCCCGTTGCGCGCGACCAGCTACAGCCCGGCGACCTCGTCTTCTTCGACGGGCTCAGCCACGTCGGCATCTACATCGGCAACGGCCAGTTCGTGCACGCACCGCACACCGGCACCGTCGTCAGCATCGCGTCGCTCGCGTCGTTCGGCGGGAGCTACGTGGGCGCGCGCCGGGTCTGACGACTGTTTGACTCTGGTTCGGCGTAGCCGAACCAGAGTCACGAGTTTCGATCTGCCGCGACCTTCCGAGAAACTCGCGAATCTGGTTCGCTGACGCGAATCAGATTCGTCTAGCGACCGGCGCGACGCACGAGCTCGTCCTCGACCGCGGCGATGTCGAGGCCGCGGGCGGCGAGCAGCACGTACAGGTGGTAGACGAGGTCGGCGGCTTCTTCGACGACGCGCTCGTCGCTCTCGTCGAGCGCGGCGACCGTCACCTCGACGGCTTCCTCGCCGACCTTGCGCGCGACGGCGCCGACGCCGGCTTCGAGCAGCTCGGTCGTATACGAACCTGCGGGACGCTCGAGCGCGCGCTCGCTGATCGTCCGCCAGAGCGCCGGCGCGAAGCACGACACGGAGCCTGTGTGGCACGTCGGCCCTGCCGGGGTGACGCGCAGGAGCAGCGCATCGCCGTCGCAGTCGTCACGCAGCTCTTCGACCGCGAGTGTGTTGCCCGACGTCTCGCCCTTGCGCCACAGCTGCTCGCGCGAACGGCTCCAGAACCACGCCTCGCCCGTCTCGCGCGTCAGCCGCTCCGCCTCGTCGTTCATCCACGCGAGCATCAGCACACGGCCGGTCGTCACGTCCTGCACGATCGCCGGGCGCAATGTCACCGGACCACCACACCCAGGTCGCGCAACTCTTCGCGCAGCGAGGCGAGCCGCTCCGGGTCCTCGTGCAGGATCGAGGCGAGCAGCGCCGCCTGCGCAACGTCGAGCGCGTCGGCGACGTGCTGCGCGTTGCCGGCGCCACCCGAGGCGATCACGGGTAGGTCGACCGCGCCGGAGACCGCCGCCGTCAGCTCGAGGTCGTAGCCCGCGCGCGTCCCGTCGGCGTCGATCGACGTGAGCAGGATCTCACCGGCGCCGCGCGCCTCCGCCTCGCGCGCCCATTCGACTGCGCCGCGGCCGGTCTCGGTCGTCCCCGCGCGCGAGCGCACGCGCCCACCCTCGGCGTCGATCGCGACGACGACCGCCTGTGAGCCGAGCCGCGACGCGAGCTCGGTCACGAGCTCCGGCCGCTCGAGCGCGGCAGAGTTGACCGCGATCTTGTCCGCCCCCGCGGCGAGCAGCTCCTCGCCGTCGGCGGCGCTGCGCACGCCGCCGCCGACCGTGAACGGGATCGCGAGCCGCTCGGCGATCTTCGCCACGAGCGCGACCAGCGTCGCGCGCTCTTCGAGCGTCGCCTTCACGTCGAGGAAGACGAGCTCGTCCGCGCCGGCGTCCGAGTAGGCGGCGCCGAGCTCGACCGGGTCGCCGACGTCGCGCAGCCCCTGGAACTTGATGCCCTTGACGACGCGGCCGCCCGCGACGTCGAGGCACGGGATCAGGCGCGGGAAAGGGATGACAACGTCTCCTCGAGGTAGCGGGCGCCGAGCTCGCCGCTCTTCTCCGGGTGGAACTGGCAGCCGAAGAAGGAGCCGGAGCGCGCCTCGGCGACGACGCCTTCCGACCACGCGGTCGCGAACGGGGTCTCCGCAGCGTAGGAATGCGCGAAGTAGAAGGCGCCGCGACCCTCGACGTCCGCCCAGCCCATGCGCGGCACGCGGCCCTCCCGCAGCCGAACGGCGCGGCCGGGCAGCAGGCCGAGGCCCTGCACGCCACCGTCCTCCTCGGTCTCGTCGAGCGCGAGCTGCAGGCCAAGGCAGATCCCGAGGATCGGCCGGTCGGCGGCAAACCGCGCGCGCAGCGAGACGTCGTGGCCGCGGGCGCGCAGCCCGTCCATCGCCGCGCGGGCCGAGCCGACACCGGGGAGCACCGCGAGGTCGGCGGCGTAGACGTCGTCCGTGAGCTGTGCGCCGAGCCGCTCGAACGCGATCTGCACCGAGCGCACGTTGCCGGCGCCGTACTCGCAGATCGCCACGTTCACAGGAGGCCCTTCGTCGACGGGAGCCCAGCGCCCTCGGGACGCACCGCCGCGCGGAGCGCGCGGCCGACCGCCTTGAACGCGGCCTCGGCCACGTGATGCGGATCGCGGCCGGACGCCTCGACGTTGATCGACGCGCGCGCGGCCTGCGCGAAGCTCGCGAGCATGTGCGTCGCCATGCCGGGATCGAGCTCGAGCTTCAGCTCGGCGTTCGCGCGCCCGCCGAGGTCGACCGCCGCACGCGCGAGCGCGTCGTCCATCGGCACGACCGCGTCGCCGTAGCGTGCAATCCCACGCCGGTCACCGAGCGCGGCGTCGAGAGCGGCGCCGAGCGCGAGTGCGGCGTCCTCGGCCGTGTGGTGGTCGCCCGTCTCGAGGTCGCCCGCCCCTTCGAGCACGAGGTCGAAGCCCGCGTGGAACGCGAGCTGCTCGAGAAAGTGGTCGTAGAGCCCGGCGCCGGTGGCGACGCGCACGCGGCTCGCACCGTCGAGCGCGAGCCGGGTCGCAAGGCGCGTCTCGGCCGTCGCGCGCAGCGTCCGTGCACGGCGACCGCCCGCGGCCGCGACCGGCGAGGGACGATCGAGCACGCGGGCGAGCGTCTCGACGAGCAGGTCGTCGTCCGGGGTGTCGAGCACCGACATGCGAATCGCCGACGAGTAGGCGCGAACTACGATCCCCTGTCGCAGCAGCTGCTCGCCGAGCGCCAGGCCGTCGTCGACGGGGACGTAGAGGAAGTTCGTCTGCGATTCGAGCGGCGCGAGGCCCAACGCACGCAGGGCCGAGGCGAGGCGCTCGCGCTCTGCGATCGTCGGCGCGGGGTCCGGCGCCTCGGCGAGCGCGGCGAGGCCGAGCGCGGAGGAGATGGTCGAGATCGGCGCGGGCGCCTGGCGCGCATTCAGCTCGGCCGCGATCTCCGGCGAGGCGAGTGCGTAACCGATCCGCGCACCGGCGAGGCCGAAGAGCTTCGAGAACGTACGCAGCACGATCACGCCTTCGTCGAGCAGTCCGGCGGCCGTGACGCCGCAGTACTCGAAGTACGCCTCGTCGACGACGAGCGGGCGGGCAGCGGGCAGCTGGCCGAGCTCGCCGGTCGGATTGTTCGGCCGGCAGGCGAAGGTGAGCACCGGATCGACGTCGCCGATCTCGGCGCCGGCGAGTTGCACCGCGATGCGGTAGAGCGGATACGTCGGCGCGTCCGGGATCGCGATCGTGTCGCCCGGCCCGGCATAGACGCGCGCGCAGAGCAGGATCAAGTCGTCGGCGCCCGCGCCGAGCACGACGTTCTCCGGCTCGACGCCGGCGTAGTCGGCGATCGCACGGCGCAGCTGGCGATAGCCGCCGGCGGGGTAACCGCTGACGCGTGCGAGCGCCCCGGCGATCGTCCCCGGGCGCGTTGACGCGATCGGGAGCAGCGGAGTGTTCTGGTCGAAGCGCAGGACCTGCGACGGATCGAGGCCGGCGAGGCGCGCGACCTCGTCGGTCGGCAGCGCGAACGAGTACGCCTTGAAGTCCCCCGCCAGCGCCCTCATCTCCGCGCCGCCGCCGCGTGCGCGGGCATGCCCTCGGCCGCGGCGAGCGCCTCGATCGTCGGCCTGATCCGCGCAAGCCCGTCCTCGGTGAGCCGCTGGATCGTCACCGGCTTGAGGAACGTCTCGAGCCCGAGCCCACCGACCGAGCGCGCCCAGCCGTTCGTCGGCAGGACGTGATTGCCGCCGGTCGCGTAGTCGCCTGCCGGGACCGGCGACCACGGGCCGACGAACACGGCACCGGCATTGCGCACGCGGTCGGCGTAGAGCTCGGCGTCGCCGAGAAGCACCAGGTGCTCCGGCGCGATCGCCTCCGCCTCCTCTAGCGTGTCGACGCGCGTGCAGACTGCGTCGTGCCCGTGCTCGCGCTGCGCGGCGAGCTCG
>Ga0265338_10003751_pt1 | contig 21108 bp, 20 predicted proteins | sample 42126metaG_FD_193579 | JGI IMG/M metagenome (GOLD analysis project Ga0265338, IMG submission 193579) | Rhizosphere microbial communities from Carex aquatilis grown in University of Washington, Seatle, WA, United States - 4-21-26 metaG | ecosystem: Host-associated > Plants > Roots > Rhizosphere... | reverse complement strand
CTTTGCTCCTAATGATGAGACATATGAAGAAATTGTTTCAAATGCACAGGAAGTGAGAGCTCGAGGTGGTTTTATCATTGGCATCGGACCAAAAAATAATGAAGTCTTCGACAGATTTCTAGAAACCGCTGATTGCAAAGAAGCGACACTGCTCCCACAAGTTGCGATAGCGCAGCTTCTCTCCTATTATCTGGCACTAGCACGAGGCATCGAAGATCCAGACAAACCCCGCAATCTAGCGAAAAGTGTGACAGTGAAATAATCTATCAATACCCCCTCCATCTTCCGACACGGACTCTCATAGGCACGTCTTTTAATCCAATTGGTATTCTTGTAGTTTTACCTCGACCAACAATAGTATAAAATCCAGGATCTAGTGAATGTCCATCACCATCAAGGGAAAATACTGATATGACAAAGTAATATTATTCGTTTCTTTCTTCTGCAGGATGAGCTTCTGAAACAGATGAATCACCTTCTGACTCAGCTTGTTTTTTAGCAATCCGTTTTTCTCGATGTTTTTCTACTTTTTCTCTTATTTCTTCTATTGTAGGGGCAGCCACCCCCAAACCTATTGCAGCAGCAGTAGCACCTAACTCTGCCCAAGCTCCAGTCGATATTGCATTTCCCATATTTGCTTTCCCTAGAAAACTTTCACCCCAACTGACACCTGCCCAAAATAAAGGCGCCGCAAGCCCCAAAATAGTCGCTGTTTCTCTTGTTATATTTATACGTCTTTGCTCCTGAGAAGCATTAAGGCCTGCAGCAATTTCCTTTTTCCTTTCTTCTCTTTCAGCTTCTCGATCCGCCCCGTAAACCTGCTGCCGTGCATCCACAACAACGTCTCTAACATGTTTTGCCGAGTCCAACAAAAATTTTAATGGATTTCTCCTACCAGATTCGTTATGAGTTTTATCCTTTATTCGCGCAAGCTCTTCTTCTGTAGGCTCTTGTTGAACTTTCTCTTCAGTCATTTTTCATTCCTCCTATATCATAGTAGTCTTTAACGTAGCTAAAACAAAGTAGTATGTCAAGGTATATTGTCAAAAACACCATCTAACGTGATTCTCGTACTCCCGCTTTACATGCTGCGTGCGATTTGATAAAATACGAAGACTTGACACCATGTATGTGGGAGTTTTGTATTTCCAATCATGATAACACCGGTAACTTTTGTGCGCCAAGCATACGATGAATTAAAGCAAGTTGTTTGGCCAACGAGAAAAGAAATTTTTCGATTGACCGGCATCGTGATCATCATCAGTGTTATCATGGGAATTTACGTTGGTGGGCTTGATTGGGTTTTCACTCAAGCAATACAATTGATATTAAAATAATATGGACGACACAACAACACAACCAAAGGAAGAAGAACAAAAAGAAGAAAAACAGGACGAAGTGCTAAAAGCTCTTTCTGAAAAAGGTAAATGGTATATCCTTCATACCTATGCTGGTCATGAAAACAAAGTTGAAAGATCGCTCAAACAGCGTGTCGAATCAATGAAATTCACCGATCGCGTGTTTGATATCATTGTTCCTACCCGAAACACTATCAAAGTCTCTCAAGGCAAGAAAGAAACAGTTAAAGAAAAAATCTTCCCAGGATATGTCCTTGTTAAAATGATTCTTGATGATGAAACCTGGATCATGGTGCGAAGTACCCCTGGTGTTACTTCTTTCATCGGTGCAGGCAATAAACCTACTCCAATTTCTGAAAAGGAAGTCGAAGCAATCCAGAAATTCATGAAATTGGAAGAACCTATGTACAAAGTCCAATTCTCTGTTGGAGAAGCAGTCAAGATCACCGATGGTCCATTCAGTGAATTTTTGGGAGCAGTTGAATCAATTGATGAAGCACGAGGAAAAGTTAAAGTATTGGTATCAATTTTTGGTCGTGAAACACCAGTTGAATTAGACTTTTTACAGGTAAAGAAAATTTAGAGCACCTAACCTATGGCAAAAAAAATTAAAACACTCATTAAAATCGCACTTCCAGCAGGAGCAGCAACACCAGCACCACCTGTCGGAACAGCTCTTGGACCTCACGGACTCAATATCATGGAGTTCGTCAAAGCATATAATGACAAAACAGCTGATCTCAAAGGCAACATCATCCCTGTCGTGATAACTGTTTATGAAGATCGAACATTTTCTTTTATCACCAAGAAACCACCTGTTGCTGAAATGATCAAAAAAGCACTTGGTAAAGATAAAGGAAGCCAAAAACCAGGACGAGATAAAATTGCAACATTAACTATGGATCAAGCAAGAAAAATTGCAGAAGATAAATTGGAAGATCTCAATACCGATGATATCGAAATGGGAGCACGCGTTGTCGCAGGGACAGCCCGATCAATGGGCATTGCAGTAGAATAAAATATGTTTGGCAGAAATGAAATAAATTATCCCAGTATAGTTTTGCCCGATGACATTACCAGAAGGGTGCATATAGGTATGAAAACTAGAAGTCTAGAAAAGGGTCAGTTTGGTCAGGTTACAGAAGTAAGAACTGCACAAAGACTTAATGGAGGTATACGTGTTGCACCATTTAGCTGTGAACCATATGCGGTCAATAGAAGATCTGGAGGAGAGACCGAATTGTTGGCAAGGAGTGGACTTGGAGCAATGAGAGCAGATATAAACGCTATGAGAAATAATGGAAGGTAAAAAACGTTATGGGAAAAATTAGAGTTAAAACACTTGGAGACGAAGAAGTAGAAAAGAAGGACTTGAAAAAGGCTGAAGCTCGGGCTGTTGCAAAAAAAGCACGCGAAGAAGCTGAAGCAAGACATGCAGCAGAAGCAGGTCAAACAGCAAACAGCAAAGAAGAAACAAAAGAAGTAACAGAAGAGACAACTGAAGAAGAAGCTCCAAAAGCCAAAAAAGATAAAAAAGGCTACAAAAAGGCATCTGCTAAAAAGATAAAATCTGCAAGTTATCAAAAAATCGCAGGACTTGTTGATGTAAATAAAAAATACAAACTTGCAGAAGCACTCCCTTTGTTGGAAAAACTCAAACGGGCAAAGTTTGATGAGACAGTTGAATTACACATCAATACAATCGAAAAAGGAATTTCGGGGAGTATTACTCTTCCTCATGGGACAGGAAAAACCACACGAGTTGTTATTGCCAATGCGGCAGTCGATGCAAAACAGGTTGACGAACTTATTAAATCGATTGAAGCAGGAAAAATTGATTTTGATGTTTTGGTCGCAACACCTGACAGTATGCCAAAATTGGCAAAAGTTGCAAGAGTTTTGGGACCTCGAGGCTTAATGCCAAATCCAAAAAATGGCACGGTCACTCCAAAACCCGATGAAGTGGCAAAAAAATTCGCAGGCGGCCAATTTAATTTCAAAACAGAAGCTAAATTCCCTATTCTCCATCTTGCAGTAGGCAAAATTTCTTTTGGAGATAAAAAACTTCAAGAAAACATCACAACAGCAGTCAAAGCAATCCAGACAAAAAATATCAAATCTATAACCCTTAAATCAACAATGAGTCCTGGCATCAAAATTGAAACTGCAAACCTCTAATATTCTAACTACATAAAACAACTTCTTACAAAAATGCTATTGACACCCTCAATAAGAATTGGCTAAGCTTAAGATAAGTAATCTATCGCCCTGTGAAATATTTATTACCATTATTTTTTCTACTTTCACTTTTTGTGAATATTTCCCCTGTTTATGCACAAACGCCAGTCCCCCCATCGGAATTTTTTTGTGTCGGGAATAATCCTCAACCACCCTGTGCCACTATTGCACCAACACAAATGATAGCAAACCCATCCCCTACAGTTTCACAGACAACCAGCCAAACTCCTTCACAAAACCCATCTCCATCAACTAATCCTTGCGGAATAAATCAGTCATCAATAAAGGAACAAAGTGCAGGGAGTTCATCGGTACAAGAAAAATCAAGATCAAGTGGTGGCGGTGGATTTATTCAACAATTCTTCCAATTTCTCTCACAGCTCTTCCAAGCGCTCTTCAACCAGCTAGGGAATCAACAGCCTGTAAACACTACTCCAAATCCAACACCAAACCCAACGATGAATCCTACATCAAATCCAACAACAGTTCCAGTTGTCAGTCCTACGACGAACCCGTGCCCTTCACAGTCACCAACATCTGTTGTTTCACCAACAGTTGTTGTATCACCAACTTCTGAACCAACACCATCTGCAAGCATTTCCGCAGCACCATCAACTACTGTCAGTACTCAACCAAGTGCTACAACAACTGCTTCACCTTCCAATAGTCCATCACCTACCACATCTCCCTGCCCAACTTCTCAGTCTTCTGTTTCCGGAAAAAGCACAAGTTCTGTCCAAGCATTTCATTCTCACGGCAAAAGACATTTCTCAGGTAGACATGGTGGATTACAAAATTTCTTCCAATTTTTGATTCAACTGTTACAACAACTTCTTCAGCAAATCGGTGTTCAGAATCCAAATCCTTGTTCATCGAATTCTCCCACCCCATCACAAACACAGAATCAACCATCACAGACCCAGAACCAACCGTCACAGACACAGAATCAACCATCACAGACCCAGAACCAGCCATCACAAACACAGAATCAACCGTCACAAACACAGAACCAACCATCACAGGCCCAGAATCAGCCATCACAAACACAGAATCAACCGTCACAGACCCAGAACCAACCATCTCAGACACAGAACCAACCATCACAAACACAACCTTCTCAAACATCTCAATGGGGTTATGCAAAACCGAATAACCTTACTCTAAATAGTACCAGTACACAAACAAATTGTACGACAACCAGCGCTCCATATTGTACATCATTCAAAGTAATAGCTACGTGGACTGCTCCAACAACAACTACTACAGGGCTTCCTGTTCCAGATACTAATCCTGCAATCAGTAATCCGTCAAGTTATACACTTAAAATTTACTATAATGGTGCCACTCCTTCATGTGATCCCACCACCGGAAAAGCTGGTTGTTTTGGTACAGTAAAAACCGTGACTGTCACAACGGTAACAGATACTCTAACACTAACAGGCATAACTGCTCCATATTATGGTATAACTGTTACTGTTACAGCTAATGGTGCACCGGGTACATCTCAAGCTAATTCAATCAGCATTGCTCCAGGAAAAAGTAATGCCTCATGGCAATATTCTGCACCAACGGGTCTAAAGGAGACAACAGATCCTGTAGCGAACTCCACGAAAACCACGCCGGCATGGACAATGACGGTAACGTGGAAACCTGTTACTACAACCACCACTGGGACGAAGGAAACACCGACTAACTATGGCCTTGCGATGTTCAAAAAAGATGGGACTGTTATCGGTGGCATTTCTAATATCTCTACAAACGGCAAAGTTTCCGACACCGGTGACCCAGCAGCGAAATTCTGCACTGCATCGGTCTGTACGCAGACATTCTCTGCTCCAACGTCAGATGTAACCGACTTAGCAGCAAGCGGGTCGTATGTTAAGGTTTCAGCAGTTGGCGTTCCTGCGAGCTCTCCCGCTACTCAAGCACCACTGAACCCATGGACATTCCAGGCGCCACCAAATCTTAAGGAACAATCTAGTGAATCAACGAAAGGGACAACTAATACATTCCAAATGAAAGTCACATGGGACGTTCCTAAAGCAATAGAGGGTGGAGGCACAAAGACAATAACTGTAACTCCTGCAAGCTATGGCATTCAAATCTTTGACGGAAGCAATAAGGCTATCGGCGGAATCTCCACTCAAGGAGCTGCATCGTGTACAACATCAAGCTGTACGCAAATATTTTCTATCACAAGTTCCTCTGCAAATTCAGCGTCAATAGTGGCATTAGCAAGCACCAAAGCATACGTCGAAGTAGCACCAAAGGGAGCTCCTATCAGTCCTGCTTCTTCGAATGCTAAATATACTATAAAAGATATTGTTGATAGTACTTGTACTGACTTTTCTTCTGAAGGGTATCAATGCATAGAACCCACGCAAGCTGTTGGTGATCAAAAGAATGGTGATACCGTTAAACATATTGGTGCTCCCGATGATGCTACTTGTCCCAAATATCCTACTAATCTGTGCTACCAAGTTACTAAGCCTACTACTGGCAGCTCTGTAGCGGGAAGTAGCTCAGTATTTTCACAAGCAGTAGATCAAACTGCCACTGCCATGGGCCATGCATGGAACGCTATTACCAACCCAATCGTACAATTCTTTACATCTCTTTAATTACCTGTTATAATATCTCAAGTCCAAAGACAGTAGGTGGAGCAAAGCGACATCCTGAGCATTGCGAAGGATCGAACACAAATCCATAATCCCTACCGAGGAGTACATTATTTAAAGTTTCGAACTTATTGATGGCACTCCTTACGAGTGTCTTTTTTATTTTATGGATAACACAACAGTCAAAGTCAGTCAAAATAGACAGAAAAAAGAACAACTTGTTGCGCAACTTGTTGAAAAAGTCGGTAAATCACAAGGCATGGTTTTTGCCAATTACCAAGGACTTACCCACCAGCAATTGGAAAATATGAAGCGAAAGCTGAAAAAATCCAATGCTGAATTTATAGCAGTAAAAAATACGCTTCTTCTTCGCGCACTTGGAGACAAGCTCGATGAAGAATCAAAAGCTCATTTCAACCAACCAACGGGCGCAATGTTTATCTATGCTGATATTGTTGAACCGCTCAAAGAACTTACTCAAACAATCAAAGCCTTCAAAATGCCGGTTATTAAATTCGGTATTCTTGATGGAAAAATCGTCACCGATAAAGAAGTAACAAAGATTGCATCACTTCCTCCACTTCCTGTTCTTCGAGCACAACTTCTTGGACAGATGAAAGCTCCAATCTCTGGACTCCATAGAGCACTTAATTGGAATTTACAATCACTGGTTATGACACTCAATGCAATTAAAGATAAAAAAACGGCTTAGGTAATAGGTACTAGGTTATAGGTAGTAGAAAAAACTAACACCTAGCACCTGAAACCTATCACCTAAATGAAGGGAGGTGTAGTATGGCAAAATTAAATAAAGATGAATTAATGCAAGCAATTGAAGAAATGTCTGTTCTCGAACTTTCCGATCTCGTGAAAGCTCTTGAAGAGAAATTCGGCGTTTCCGCTGCTGCGACAATGGTTGCTGCTGCACCTGCGGGTGGAGCTGCTCCAACTGAAGCTGCTGAGGAACAAACAGTCTTCAATGTTATTATTGCAAGCTCAGGAGCTCAGAAGATCGCTGTTATTAAAGCGCTTCGGGAACTCGTTCCAACTCTTGGTTTGAAGGAAGCAAAAGACTTAGTTGACGCAGCACCAAAAGAAGTGCTCAATCAAGTCAACAAGAAAACTGCTGACGAAGCTAAAGAGAAATTAACAGCTGCAGGTGCAACTGTTGAACTCAAATAACAAGATACCTCGTTATCGATATGTAAAAACTTTTTGCATAACCGGGAACGGGGTATTTTTGTGAAAAAGTTAAAAAATCTAATTTAGCATATTGACAACCCTGCAGTAGTTTGTTACTGTATATATAGTTTAATTGTAGATTGATGCTTATCATTACAGTTAACACATCTATATGACTAACCAAAAACTGTCTATTGATACCCTCCCTGATCTTCTTACCGTCCGTGAAGTCGCTGAAGTTCTCCGAGTATCACCATTGACAATTAAAAGATGGGGCAAACGAGGGAAATTACCTGCTATCCGCATTAATTCCCGCGGTGATCGTCGATACAAAAAAGAAGCAGTCCTTTGGCTTCTTGGCATCCAAGCAAAAGAAGACTAAGCATATTTTCAAAAAACCTCTGCCCCAACAAATTATGCACACTTGTAAATAAACATTGCTCTATGAAATCTTCTCAGTCCCCTGCACAATTTATCAAGACATATCCAACAGGGCATTTAAATACTATCAGTGAACATATACGAGCTCTTTGCAAGGATTACTCACTTCAATCCCCTCCAATTTATCCACCCAACAATAATGGAATTAAGGCACTTATCATGCCTACAAGCCGTCAAACTGAAGATGTTTATCAGAACATCAAACAATATATGAAGCTTGCCGAAGAGTATGATATGTATTTTGTCGCTCTTTGCAGCGGAAAAAGCAATAAACAACAAATTATTCAACTCGCAAATACTTTCCCTAATTTAAAGTGTCTTGTTATCAAAGCAAATTTTAATAACAAGCATCTTAAACTTCAGCTCAAAACAGAGAAATCACCTTTATTGAAGAACTATGAAGGTGATTTGGCAATCAAACGTAATTTCGGTCTCCTTCTCGCCCGTAGTATCGGATGGGACAGTGCTATTTTTGTAGACGATGATCTCACACTTCTCAAAAATCACCTCGCAAAACTCATCGACCTTTTCAAGAGAGGCGCACCCCTCGCTTCCTACAGTCTGATCGATTACCCTGATAATTCAGTGGTTAATCTCGCCTTCCAAGAAATATATGGAAAAGATACTATCGGGCAATTTTTATCTGGAGGTTTGATCATGGTACGGCTTTCTGATACAGTAACTGGATTTTATCCTAAAATTTATAATGAGGATTGGCTGTTTATGATTCCATATATTCTAAAACACCGTCAACTTTATTGGGCAGGTACCATCCGTCAAGATAAATATATGCCTTTCAAAAAAAGCCGTGCAAAAAATGAAGAAGTCGGCGACCTCATTGGTGAAGGTATGTTGCGGCTTACTATTTCGTTGATAAAAAAGTATCCTAAGGATAGCTACGAATCGCTCCTGAACAAATTGGTAAAAGAAGCCAACAAAACCTATTGGAAACAAGAAATCTTACATAGGGCAGTTTTTATCCGAGAACTCCTCAACGCAAATAATTCTCTTGCTCTGCCTTTCTCGCAGCGCAGTCGCATTCAAAATTCACTAAACGTCTCACTGTTAACCCTTATTGGGAACGAAAAAAACCAAGGATTGAAGCCTGAAGACATTGCTCAATGGGTAAAAGCGTGGTTTTCAGACCTTAAACAGTGGCAAAAAGTAATGAAATCAAAACAAACTACAAAGACACTCAGTATGAAGGAGATACTCAATGATCTCGGTATTAAAAGAAAATATGTATATGATTATATTAAAATAAATCAAAAAGAATCAATGTATGCTAAGCAAGAAAAGATGGATAAATCTCTCATCGCAAAGCCTCACTCAGATAATCCCGGGGTAGCATCAACTTGGTACCTCTCTGAATACCTTAAAAAAAACAATATCTCCTTTTACTCTGCTACACGTTCTATGGACAGGCTTCGTTATGACAAACCATCTGAATCTCTTCTCAATAATAAACCCTTATCTTCTGTTGTAATTTTCGTACAAGCGTATGAGGATACCAAACACATTAAGGAGATTGTCAGAAATATTATTACACTCAATAAAAAGCAATCGCCAATTCATTGCATTATATGGATTGTTCCGCCGGTCAGTAAAAACAAAAAAACACTCTCGCTTTATAGAGAATATTTAGTTGCTCAACTTATTCTTGAAGCATCGGGAACAAATATCCGCATACTCTCATGTATTGGAGAAACTAAAGCAAACGAAAAGTTCGATACAATCAAAAATGAATTTATTCTTACAACTGCGCTCTCCTACTGGAAATCAGCAATCGATTCAGTCACACATCCCTTTTATATACTCAACTCTGGTAATGAATTTCTGTTGAGAGGAAGCCTTGCGGATTTCATCAATTCGCGAGAGATAAAACCCTTACTATCACTTAAAGAGGAATTACATAATATAAAAAACGCAAGTTTGTCAAAAAAGTTGAGCAAAAAAGAAGAATTAAGCGTGTATCAACAAATCCGCTGGCGGTTGGTTACTACTAAAAATTTCCCAAGAATACAAAAATCTATAAAAACCCTGTTGTCATTACCCACAATCGAGCTGATGTGGGCAATGAAGCAAGCACATATATCCTGGGTAGAACTTGACCAGCTTTTATATACAACACAAACGAGACGTCCTCTCAAACTAAAAAACTTTGAGCAAACCAGGCTTATCCTCTGCACAGTATTTCCACATGCAACCTCGCCTGTGTTAGTGAAGAAAGAACTCGTCCAAAAGCTTAATAAAATTGATATAGCACATCTTAATCAAGACCAGCTTGCTGAAATTATGATAATAGTAACCGGCAACAAAACTGAAAAAGAAATGAACAGATATCGTACTGCTCTGATAAAATACCTAAAATTTCAAAATATCCTTCCTGCACACGCATATTTCGCTTCAAAAATCTTTATTGAAGATATTTCTTTAAATACATATGCTGTCTGTAAAGCTTTACTGAGATATGAACATTGGGAGTATAAGATGAATATGCCATCAAAATTCCTTTGGTTTGCTTATAAAAAACAAACTAGTTTCCTGCATAAACTAAAATATGTCTTTCGCAAAATTTTAAAGAGATCTAAAAATCAAAATTTCAATATAACAGATACTACATTCCACATATCAGATTCTTTAAATTAAGTGCTACAATTTAGTTATGACACCTCAGCCCATTGAACTTATTCAAATTCCAGATTATCAGCAAATAAAACAAAATTTTCTTAAAGAACTTACACGAGCCTCCCAAGGGAAAACTTCCAGTCTTTTATTTGTCAAACACCCTCTTCCAGCAAAACCACTCATCACACAAGGGATTATCCAAGGCATTGTGATTGGCGGTACCAATTATATCCTTACAACCGAAAAAATAAAATCTGATGGAACATGGGAAATTATTGAGAGAAAAACCGGTTCCCTGCCCATTTTCGAAACAAAAAAAATGTTTGTTGATTTTCTTTCAGAACATCTGGACCAACGAGCAAGTGCGATTGGCGTTAATTTTGGATTCCCTATGGAAACAACGGTCGGATCCGAAGGAGAACTAGATGGCAAACTCCTCTATCGCACCAAAGAGCACTCTTTCAAAGGATTACTACATGAACAGCTCGGAAAATTAGTAAAAACGATTTTAAAAAATCGTTATAATAAAACGCCATTAGTTTCGGTTGCAAATGATACTATTTGTCTTGCTCTTTGTGGGACTGGAGAAGAAAATGGTTCTTTAGTAGCCGGAACTGGGTTTAATATGGGCTTGGTTCTACGAGAGCAAGAGCAAAAGGTTATTATTAATTTAGAAGCTGGTGACTTCAATAAATTTTCACAATCCTCTATTCTCAAACAAATTGACGCTGAATCAGAATTTCCTGGTAGCCATTTATTTGAAAAAAATATTTCTGGAGTATATTTGCCAAAACATTTTAATCTTTGGGTAAAAAAGCTCAATGTAATAGTACCTCCCGTACACACAGGTCAAGAACTATCAGCAATTGCGCATAAATATCATGACGAAACAGCAAGAGATGTTGCAAGAACTCTCCTTTTGCAATCAGCTTGCCTAACCGCTGCCGCAATTGCGGGAACCTATGAATTTTTTGATAAACCAAATTCCTTCACCATTATCGGAGAAGGTGGTCTTTTGTGGGACGGCTGGCATTATTACGAAAATATACAAAAACAGCTTGCTGCGTTTGGATATAATAAAAACAGAATTACCATAAAAAATATCAAACACAGCAGCATCAACGGCGCAATAGGATTAATAACAAAATAACCCTATAGCTTTAATCCTTGACAATTTACTCACCTAATATATAATACTTTTATTCTTTTCTGCTCGACTTATATTATTTATTATGCCAAATACAGCAGAAAGAGTTGCTCCACATACAGGAAAATTTGAATTTAAATTGTTCGTCGCAGCAGGACATCTTGATGGCAATTTGCCAGATAAATCACCTGCAGGCATTGAAAAACTCACAACACATGAAGTCCCTACTATCCCACAAGAACAACTGGATGAGTATAAACCTGAAAATCTTCAATTCCGACAAGCAGGCTTTTTCAACCCTTCAGAAGTTCTTGGGATATTAAGACGAGCATTACACATTCGAGTAGGCACTGTTGACATTGGTGGAGATAAAATAGCAACAGATATACGTGAATATGGAAAAGACGATAAATTTTCTGTTGTTGTCACAAAAGAACCGAAAAAAAGTAAAGAAGGTGCTGACTATGTCGCTCATGCAGAAGAGGCAGCAGGAATGTTCAGAGAAAATGGCGTGAAGGCAATTGGCACGTCCTTTGCTGGACCAATTGAAGGAACAAAACCTATTGTGGCAACGAATATCCCTATTCTACAAAAAGAATTAGACGAAAAGTATCAAGGAGACCTTGCAAATATATTCATCTCTTCAGGTGATGAAGTAGTTGCCGGCGATAATGATGCAATTAGTGGGCTTATGGCTGCGACAATAGAGGCATACCGCAAAAATCCAAAACTGAAAAGGGTAATTTATCTTATTCACGGTGGTGGTCTTGGTGGAGCTGTATGGGAAGACGGTCAAATGATTGCCGCAGAACCTGGCCATGTGCCTGTCATAGCTGAAATGAATCCCTTTGAGATTGATGAACCATGCGGCCAAAAAACTTCACCCAATAAAGATAAAACCTGTGTTGAAAAAGTTGGGTCGAGTGGACAAGGTGTTGAAAAAACATTCGAAAAAATAACTAGTAAAAAACTCAGTGGTATAGAAATAAGCAAAATCCATCAAAATAGTAACGGAGAATATTCAGAGGAAGAAAGCAAGCTTGCAACTGCAATTTACGATACTGCTGCAAGAATTGTCGCTACAGGAGCACTCGGGCTTGATCAAGCTCGTGGTTCGGTAGAAGATGATGCAAAGCGACTTGACCCTGAAACAACAGCAGTTGTTATTCATGGAGGTCTGATGAAAACACCAGGTGTACCTGAAAGAGTAGAACAAATTTTAGAGAAACATCTAGGCTATAAACCAAATCTATTATATACAAAAGATTTTTCAGATAATGCCTGTAGTGACGGCGCGGCTATTAGAGCACTTATGGCAATGAATGACCGTAAAGCATCTTCTCCATCCAATTAAGCCATTACTAACGAATTCTATGGATTCGATGCGAGTGGGATCGCATCATCCCCTGCAAATGAGATGCATTGAATGTAAGCATACTTGCAAAGAAAATAAGTAACACCCATCCAATACTAGACACTACCCATATCCATCGAAAAGAAATATGAGAAGAAAGCGTTGTGTGTTCACGCAGTTGCTTATAAAGAAGATACATATATGCCCGCGCGTACCACATTGAAAAGAGTGAAAAAAGAATACGGACAAGATTCAATAACCAATTTCCATCCGCAAACCTGTTAAGAACAAAAGAAATAATAATAAGACCAATTTCAAGAATAAATAATCGAGCGATTACTTCCCAAAAATTATTCTTCACCAAAAAATAGCTTCTTTTCAACGCAGCACTTCCTGATTGTTGTTCAAGTACAACCTCAAACAAAACAAAAGAGAAAAATAACGCAAAAAGAAGTCCCGGAATGAAGAACAACATTATTCCACCAAGGACAACTACCCCACTTAACAACGCAGTCAAAAAATACTGCCAAAAGAATTGTTTACTCTGTTTGATAAGTTCAAATAGTGAACCTTTCTTTCCCCGCAAAATAAAAACACTCACAATTGGAGTAATAACTGTTATAGAGATAAGTAATACTATAAATAGAATAAACCATACCATAAGAAGAATTATCATAATAATAGGAAATAGTGTCAGATGATTCAGATCAACAGAATGTGATCCTAAAGTGATGAATGAAAGAGGAAGCGCAAGTAAAACCCCAATAAAAACAGCAAGAAGTACTGCAGCAACTGACAAGCCGAACAATTTCAAGTACATCAGTGCAGTTTTTTCAAAAAGCCTCCATGATTCTTCAAGGAGTTGCGCTATCGATGGCAATGATTTTTCTTTTTTGTCCGACATAACTTGAGTATATCGTTGTTTTTTGAGAAAAAGCAAGAAGAAAAAAACACAAAGACTTTTTTATCCATCTTTTCTCACAAAAAATAATTATGAAACGATTTTGTAAATTTAGCTTGTAATATCAATGAAAACTAATCCGCTATTCGTGAAAACAGCCAGAAAGAAAAAATATCTATATCAAAATGTATAAAAATGGATAATGTCGAATTTTATCTTTATGAGGTTTTTGAAAAATTTTCTTTAAAAACTAAAATGATAAATTCAACGAGTGCCAATTGCCTTCTCAAACGCCATGGCTGAACAATCAATCGAAACAGCCATTCAAATCCCGCGTATCTAAGAATAAACGGTGCTCGACGAACATCTCCACTGATATAATCAAACGAGCCTCCGACTCCCATCATCGCTTTAACGGGAAGTTTTTTTAAATTCTCGTAAATCCATTCTTCTTGCTTGGGAACACCATAAGCCACAAATAGGATATCTATTTGTGGCAGATTAAAGAATTTAGATTGAGGATTAAGGATTTTGCCTTTATCATTCTTTAATCTTTTATCTTTAATCTTTAATCTATCTAAAGAAGGCCATTCTTCCTCCGCAAATACGACATTAATCCATGGGTATCTCGACTGTAAGCACTCAGCAGTACGTTCTGCCACTCCGCTTCCGGCACCCAAAAATCCCATGGACAAAGGCTGATTTTTAGATGCGAGACAAAGATCCTCTATAAAATCAACTCCAGTAATACGTTCCCTTAAAGATTTCCCCATCATGCCACTAGCGAAGAAAAGACCTATGCCATCAGGTAAAGCAATTGTTGAGCTATTTAGCTTGTTTTTATAATCTAAATGCTTCGATGCATAAACAAGCATTTCAGGATTTGGAGTTATGATAAAGGTCTTCTCTTTTGAGCTTTTTATACGGTCAAAAAAATACTTTAAGATATTTCCTTTTTCTTCATTAGTGACCGCTACGCCAAGAATTTTTAAATCATTCATTGCATTTCAAATTATACTATAACAATATAAATCTATACCAAATACTACATGAAGTAGTCTAATTGTATTATATATTGTATACATTTTTCACGCTTGCTGATTAAATACATAGCCTTATTACTCATTATTTTTCAGAAGACTAAAAAATTCTTATATTATTTTTCATATAGTGAAAAGCAAGTCTTTAAAGATGTTTTTTGTGTCAAAAACAAAAACTCTTAATAAAAATTACAGGTCTTTAACCTTCCTACTTCCGATTGATGCTTCTCTTATAAAGCTCAATATTTTCCATTGCAACGCCGGTGCCTCGTGCTACACAAAGGAGCGCATCTTCCGCATTGTGACAAGGAACACCGGTCATCTGAGTCATGAGCTTATCAAAGTTGGTCAGAAGCGATGTGCCGCCTGACATAACAATTCCTTTGTCTATAATATCTGCGGCAAGCTCCGGCGGGCACTGTTCTAGCACTTCTTTAACTCCATTGATAATTTCAAAAAGTATTGACTTGATAGCCTCATTAATTTGCGCTTCATCCAAAATCACTGTCCGAGGAAGTCCAGTGATAGTATCGCGTCCTCTGACTTCCATTGTCTTATAATTTTTTTTATCTTCTGGAGGGACAGCGTTGCCAATATCAATCTTTATTATCTCGGCTGTTGTTTCGCCGATCATTAAGTTGAATTTCTTCTTAATATAAGCAGTTATAGCTTCATCAATTTTATTCCCAGCAACTCTGACAGAACTGTGAACGACAACTCCACCCAGAGAAATCACGGCCGACTCCGTCGAACCACCTCCGATATTGACAATCATATGCCCTGCTGCCTGAGCAATCGGGATTCGTGCGCCAATTGCGGCAGCCAACGGTTCATCAATTAAATAGGCTGTTTTTGCGCCAGCTGACATTGTTGCATCGAGAACTGCACGTCGCTCAACCTGCGTGACACCAGAGGGAATGCATACCATCACTTCAGGCTTTACAAAATGTCTTTTGCCACAGACCTTATCGATAAAATAAGAAAGCATGGCCTCAGTTATTGTATAATCAGCCACAACACCATCCCTCAAAGGACGCAATGCCGTTACATTACCAGGCGTGCGCCCGAGCATCTCTTTTGCCTCGCGTCCAACCGCAACTACATGATTTTCTTCTGCTGTGACTGCAACAACTGTTGGCTCATTGAGAACAATCCCCTCGCCTACTACATAAACGAGCGTGTTTGCTGTGCCAAGATCAATGCCGATTCTTTTTGTGGAAGGGAATGAAAAATTAAACATGATTAAAGATTAAGGATTGAAGATTAATAAATTATATGATTCTTTAATCCTTAATCATAAATCTTTAATCTATCACAATATGCACTTACTGTATCATTTACGCATTTTTACGCTTGTAGTTAGATTACAACAATAATGGCATGTGATGCAAGAGGAGAAAACAAATAATAATACCCTTGATACCTATAATACAAACTCGTATAATACAAATAGTACCATTATGAAAACTTCAGCAGAAAAGTCTTCTATCGTTGATGAAAAGCCGGACACACAACAGCGCTCGGTGAAAAAGCAGGTGTTTATTTCTCTCTCCGTACTAATTCTTATTATTTTGACGACAATTCTTGTCATCATGTATGGGAAAGGGTATCGATTATTTGTTCAACATGGCGAACCGACTATTTCCAACACAGGGATTCTTAATCTTTCAAGTGACCCAACCGGTGCACAGGTGTTTATCGACGGACATCTTACAACGGCAACAAATAATAGTTTGAATTTGACTCCTGGGAAATATAGTATAACTATTGTCAAAGATGGGTATCTTCCTTGGAAAAAAGATTTCGAGGTTCAGAAGGAAGTTGTTTCAAACGCAGGAGCGACTCTCTATCCTCAGGCTCCAAGTCTGCAAAGCATTTCGACTTTTGGAATACAATCTGCAATTATGGATCCGACAGGAACCAAACTTGCTTTCAGCATTGCATCAAGTTCCGCGCATGAAAATGGTATCTATGTCTATGATATGACCTCGCGAAGCTTCCCGATCCTCGCCGGACAAAGCAGTACAACACAAATTGTTGATGATACGACAGACAAATTCTCCCAAGCAAAAATTACGTGGTCGCCCGATGGCACACAAATTCTTGCAACAATTGCGCAGACTCCCGACGAACCACCTACCTATTATTTGCTGACTGCAGAATCTTTTAATCAAACTCCGCAGGACATAACGGCAATTTATCAAAATACTCTCACGCTCTGGCAGCAGCAACGCAAAGATAAAGAAGACGCACAGATCAAATCACTCAAGCCTAATGTGCAAAAATTTGCTAAAAATTATTTCCGTATTCTTTCTTGGTCCCCCGACGACAACAGTATTCTTTATCAAGCATCTGCTTCGGCAAGTATGCCTGTTTTTCAGAAGCCCCGTTTGATTGGCGATAATTATCTTTACGAACAGCGAGTAGTCGAAAAAGGTGGCATTTATGTTTACAATATTGCTGAAGACTACAACACAAGAATTCTTGAGCCGATTAGCAATATTTGCACAGCAGATGATCCCACATGCAACTGTGAAGACTTCACTACATGCGAAATGCCACTGACCTGGCTTCCTGACTCAACACACCTGTTATATGTTAACGACAAAAAAATAAACGTCATTGAAGATGATGGATCAAACATGACAACACTGTATGCAGGACCATTTGTTGATCATTTTGTTTTCCCGTGGCCAGATGGATCAAAAATAGTTATTCTCACCAATTTAAATAGTCCAAACTTACCCCCTACCCTATACTCGATAGGACTGAAGTAGATTAAAAAGTAAAGAGTAATGAATAAAGAATAATGATTAAAGAGGTATGAAAAACGGTAAAATAGATTCATTTACTGATTTAGTCGCTTGGCAAGAAGGACATAAGCTGGTAATTTTGTAAACCAAAATTACAAAAACATTTCCAAGAGAAGAGACTTACTCTTTGGTGGATCAGATGAGACGAGCAGCCACTTCAATTACTAGTAATATTGCCGAAGGATTTGGTAGACAGTCATATAGAGAAAAAGCACAATTTTTCTATTTAGCTAAAGGCTCTTTAAATGAACTTACCAATCAAATATTTATCGGAAGAGATGTAGGATATCTCACCCCTGAATTGGTAGAAAGTTTACTTAATCAATCAAAAATAGCCGATCAATTATTACAAGGATTAATTAAGAAAACCAAAACTTTCATCAATCATTAATCTCTTTATTCTTTAATCTGTATTCTCTTCCTTCTGCTTTGCAATAATATATAGTCTCTTTAAACTTGTCCCCGGGGGCCAGCAGGTCTGTAGAACAAGTTCTGAAGGTCCAGTATGATCTTGCGTGAGAAGTGTTGTATCTTCAGGATCCGAAATAATCTGTTCTGAAACGATGTAATTATATCGCCGGCTATTATAAAAAATAACGATTTCATCGCCAATAGATAAATTATTCAACGTGTAAAATACGGCGTTGTAACGGCCTACATCCCACCAATTATCAGTAGAATGAGCAAAGAGATAGGTAATGCCCTGATCCCCCGGGAAAACCGATCCTTTGGCATGAGCAACAGCATGCTGCAGAACCGGCAGATAATCATTGGGATTATTTGGATCGACATTGGGAACTACTTGTTCATCAATGCCAAGTTTTGGTATCAAAATACTAAACAATGGGTCAATTGGTGTCAAAACCTGCTGTTGATTACCTGCAAGAATTGACATAAAACTTGGCGGTTTGGGAGCAGGTGTCGGAGATACAGGATTAACAGCAACTGTTTCTGGCGTTATCTGTTTGTCATTTTTATTTTCCGTTGCATTAGATAAATTTGATTTTTTTGATACAGTTTCAATAGTAAACTGCACATGCCTCAATTGAATCACCTGATACTGCAATTCATATCCCACTGCTGGACCAAAAATTTCAACAACACCATACAAAGCAACAAGAACCAGAAAATTTCCCAGTGTGCGGAGGCTAAGAAAACGGATGGTATCACCTTGATTCATAGTGGTGTGATTATACTATATGTAACACTATCTCGGGCAAAAAGAAAGAAAACGAGGTAAAATATATCTATGACAGAACAAGCACCTGGAGGAATTGAACCCAATCAAAATCAAAATGTAGAACCGCGTCGTACTCGTCGTCTAAGTAAGGACTCTGCTGCTGCTTTCTTAAAAAAATGGGCTGAGAGAGCTAAAAATGGACCTGAAGTTAGAGGTATCGATATGACAGAAACAACTCGTGCTTTTGAGAGACACGGGTTTATGGTTCTGAGAACAAGTGAAGGGTCTATTGAAAATGGATGGCTCACTCCTCGGGTAGATATTGGCATTTCGGATCCCAGACCTGATATCACACGTGAAGATGAATTAGATGTCTTCCGAGAAGTTGCCCTGGAGCGAGGTATCCCTTTTGAAATTTTAAGAGTGTGGAAAGAAAGCGATGACAACGATATTCATGAAGCTGGCCTTGAAGCATATGACAGAGCTACAACAAAAGAACATCCAAAAACAAAAGAATACATGGAATGGGAAAGAAAAATGGATGCGAAAGGATTTGAAATAGGAGATCTAATAGATACATTCTATACAGTTTTTCCACAGCGGTGGCGTTCTGCTAACTTCCGATTGCTTGCAACACAAATGGGGACAGATGACCGTTGGACAGTATTAAGTGGCAATCAAGAAGAACAATTATTTGGAGGTGCTGAACGTTCTGATAGAAAAACGAGAAGAGTTTTATCAAAGCGTCGGGCGGAGATGGAAGCTTTCACAAGATTTCTTAATCGTGCTGCTGATAGAACGAGCCATGGATCACATGAAGGAAAAGACGCAGGGAATGAATCCCCTCCTGATGAGTCATAACTGTCGGGGTGCAGGGAATTGAACCCTGTGCCTCAGCGTCCCGAACGCTGCGTGCTACCGATGCACCACACCCCGCTTTGCCAATAGAAAATAAGCCAATTTTTGCTCTTCGATTTTCCAATTGTACAAAGCTTTATGTTAAAATACAAGCACGATGTCCCTGTAGCTCAATGGATAGAGCAGACCCGTCCTAAGGGTAAGATGGAGGTTCGATTCCTCTCGGGGATACTTAGTTACTGATTCTTTCCCAAAATCACCAGAATATCCGCATCGGTTGGGACTGCTTCGTTTGATGGCATGCTGCCAACACTCCCATGAAGGACTTTTGCAAGTTGTTGTGCTGCAGCTGCAGACTTGCCGGTAAGATCAACGATACGGGTATTTATGTAGTCCTGCCTGCTTGCATTCGCATTATCAACAACCGTCACACTTGGCATAGTTTGGGTCAACTCTTCTTGAATCTTTCTTGTCAAACCACCTATTGTTGTTCCGTTATACAACGCTACATTGACCAATATAGGGGTTGGAGAAACACTCAACGCGTTGGTTGACGCGCCTGCGACAGCTGCTTGATTGTTACTGGCAATTGGTCCTGTTACCAAAATTTTATTTGCTGCTGGATCATACAAAATTGCCTCATTTGCTTTTGGGTAAATGAGAACGATGTCGCCGTTTTTTGCGTTCTGGAAAAACGACTGGCCTTTTAATTTGGTAATGTCAGAAACTGTCGCGATAGTAGGATTCTCATTACTTGGCAGCTCAATCAACTGACTCACTTTTGCAATAATTGATGCTTGTTTTTTTTCTGCCGTCAGTATGGGATCCCTTTGTTTTTGTTCATAATGCAAAAAGTAATTCAAACTAGTTAAAAAGATAACAATAGTGATAAAACTAATACCGATAATCACTTTTACTCTTTTTCTTCCCGTAGATTGAGATACCGTTATAGCGGGAGTATCAGGAAGATCAAATGTACTTTGTTCGTGAATTTTTGGAAGCTTCTCAGAAACTTTCTTTGTCGACATAATAAACCTCACTTCTAGCGTAATAAAGAGAACAAAGCATTGTCAAGAATATCCTTTCAGATCACGCTGTTAAAGAGTTAACTAAGCAACATTTTCTAATCTTGCAATTGCGCAATATATTGATAGACCATGGAGGATATCGTATGCATCCTTTTTTGAGCAACTTTTGCGTTGGATTTTGAAACCATGCACAAACTATATGGTCTTTGTGGGACATACACAATGCCGCAATCCTCATAAATTTGTCCATTCACCAAACCAATCTTGTGAGCGACAGGAATTCCTTTCGGAATACCGCTTGGGAGCAAACTAGTAAACTCTG
>Ga0265338_10003750_pt1 | contig 21109 bp, 16 predicted proteins | sample 42126metaG_FD_193579 | JGI IMG/M metagenome (GOLD analysis project Ga0265338, IMG submission 193579) | Rhizosphere microbial communities from Carex aquatilis grown in University of Washington, Seatle, WA, United States - 4-21-26 metaG | ecosystem: Host-associated > Plants > Roots > Rhizosphere... | reverse complement strand
CACTGGCATGGCGGCGAACTCGCCGGTTGTTCATCCTCCCGGCCGCCGCGATAACGGCGGCGGCGGTCCCCGCCGCGCTGGCGGTCGCCGCGACGCCGGCGCAGGCAGCGACGGCGCAGAGCGTCTCCTTCGCGTGCACGGGATTCCCGCAGTACTTCAACGTGCCGCCGGGCGTCACTTACCTTGCCTTTGACGCGGCGGGCGGCGCCGGCGGCAGCGGGAACGGCAACGGCACCCCGGGTAACGGCGGCGACGTGAGCGGAGCCCTGAACGTTACTCCCGGCCACACCCTGAAGATCACCGTGGGGTGCCAGAGCGGCTACGGGTACGCCGCCGGAGGCGCGGCCGGACCGGGCAGCGGGACGTCGAACGCGGGCTCCAACGGGGGCGGGGCCACCGGGGTCACCGACATCACGACGGGCACCATACTCGAAGTTGCAGGCGGCGGAGGCGGCGGTGGCGGTACCGGCATTCTCCTGACCTCGTACTTCGGCGGCGGCGGCGGTAACGGGGGCTCGGCCGGCGGCGGCAGCGGCAGCGGCCTTGGGGCGGGCGGCGGCGGCGGCTTCGGCGCGTCATCCACGCCGGCCGGCGCTAGCGGCGGCGGCGGCTCGGCCGACGCGGGCGGTGGCGGCGGCGGAGGCGGCGGCTACCCGGCCGGCGGCGGCGGAGGCGGCGGCGGGGGTCTCGGTGGCGGCGGCGGAGGCGGTGGCGGCGGCGGTCGCAACTACGACAACCCGGCTTACACCTCCGCCCCGAGTTCCACCCACGCCAGCGCGGCCGCCAACGGAAAGGTCACCTTCTCCTACACCGGCCCGCAGGGCACCCCGCAAGTCTTCAACTGCACGGGCGCCGCTGCGCGGTACACGGTGCCCGCGGGGGTCACCGGGCTGATCGTCACGGCCGTCGGCGCCGCCGGCGCCGGGGAGTCGCTCGAGGGCAACGGCAACGGAGGCAACGGCGCCGCCTGGACGGCCGACCTCTCCGTCACTCCCGGCGAGGTGATGCCGTTCGGTGTCGGCTGCCAGGGCGGGGCCGGCGGCCAGGGATCGTTCGGCAGCACGTATGCGCCGGGCGGCGGCGGCGGTTACGGGTACACGAGCGGCGGCGGCGGCGGATCGAGCAACTTCCCGTGGCTCCTGACCAGTAACTGGGGAGCCTGCGGTGGCGGCGGGTCCACCGGGATCGCCAGCCCGGCGGCCGTGCTGCTCGACGCCGCCGGCGGCGGCGGCTGCGGCGGCAGCGGTGACTACGGGCAAGGCGGCAGCGGCGGCAGCGCCGGCACCAGCAGCGGGACGGGCGGCACGGGCCTTGGTGCGGGTGGCGGCGGCGGCCCGGCCGCCAACTCCACCGGGAACGGCGGCGGCGGCGGGACGGCCAATCAGGGCACGGTGGCCGGCGGCGGCGGCGGGGGCGGCGGCGGCTATCCCCACGGCGGCGGTGGCGGCGGCGCCGGCTACATCGGCGGCGGGGGCGGTGGCGGCGGGGGCGGCGGCGGCTCGTACACCGCCGGCCCGGGCGTGACCAATTCCAGTTCCGTCAGCCTCGCCAGTTACCAAAGTGCCAACGGAGTACTCGTGATCACCCCGGTCTTCACGGCTCCCTGACTTTGGCCTCGGCCCCGCGGGCAGGTGCACTGCCCGCGGGGCCGTTGCCGTCTTAGGCTGGGGCCAGCTGCCTAGCTCACCGGTAAGCGCGGCCGAGCCTCGCGGCATTGACCACCTAGTGAAGGCGCGGCGGGAAGTGCCTCCGGCGGAGTATCAGTTCGCCGAGTTCGTGGGCTCTTCCACCCACCACTGAGCGTTCGCCGCCCCGCAGGTCACCTGCTCGATTGCGCCGGTTGACACGGCCGTCATGCACAGGTGGCTATGGGCGTTGACGAACTGGAGCTCTGGGCCTTCCGATGGCTGTATCGGGCCGGCCGCGTCCTGGGTGGTCCACTCGTCGACGGTCACCGGGTTGCAGTAGCCACTGCCGGGCGAGGCCGGACCAGTGACCCAGACCCCCGAGCCGGACGTCGCGCCCGTCACGATCAGGCAGCCGTCGCTGTGCATGTTGACGACCTGGTCGTACGCGCCCGCCCACGACCACAGCGCGGAGTGGTTGATCTTAGTGCTCGAGGCATCGGGACAAGACGTCAGGTAGTCGCTGCCTGTCGTTCCGTCTTGTACGGCGCATTCCTGGTAGTACACGTTGAAGAGCAGGTAGTGGACGGTAGTGGCAGCCCGGGCCGGGCTGCTGGGTGAAACGATGAGCGCCGCTGTCGCGGCGAGAGCGGCGAGCCCCACCAGGGGCGTACGAGTTTTCACGCTTTGATGACGTTCTCGCGCTGCCGAACTTAGCGGTTTTCGGCGGTCGAGCGCGGCCCGCTCCGCGGGCTGTTCCGCTTGTCCGCCCGCGTTTGCCGGGCCATCGGGCCGGGTCATCGGGCCGGGCCATCGGGCCGGCGCCGAGGGGTTGCCTAGTCCATTTGGCCGTATTTAGAATGCAATTCTAGGATCATCCGCAAGAAGGTGGGCTTTCCGATGGAACTTGACCTTGGCCCGGAGATCGCGCAGTTCCGCGCCGAGCTGCGGGGGTGGATCGCGGCGCAGACGCCGCCTGGCCTGGCCGAGCTCACCGACTGGAACACGGTGATGACGGCGGGCGGCAACCGCGGCGCGCGGCTGGCCCGGGCCTGGGCGCACCCCGCCTATGCCGAGTGGACGGCCAGGCTGGCGGCCAAGCGGCTGATCTGCCCGCACTGGCCGGCCGAGTACGGCGGCCAGGGCATGGACGCGGTGCACCTGGCCGTGCTCAACGAGGAGTTCCACCGGGCGGGGGTGCCCCGGGTCTCCCGCGGCATGGGCGAGAGCCTGGTCGGGCCGTCCATCATCGTGCACGGCACGCCGGAGCAGAAGGCGTACTTCCTGCCGCGCATCATCAACGGCGAGGACGTGTACTGCCAGGGCTTCTCCGAGCCGAACCACGGCTCCGACCTGGCCGGGGTGGAGACCCGCGGCGTGGTCGACGGCGACGAGATCGTGGTCACCGGCCAGAAGGTGTGGACGTCGGGCGCGGCCCGGGCCAACCGGATGTTCGCGCTCGTCCGCACCGACCCGGACGCCGCGAAGCACCGCGGCCTGTCCTACGTGCTGTTCGACTTCAAGGACCCTAAGGTCAGCTACCGGCCGATCAAGCAGATGTCCGGCGCGGCGGAGTTCGCCGAGGACTACCTCGACGGGGTGCGCGCGCCGCTGTTCAACGTGATCGGCGGCCTGCACAACGGCTGGCGGGTCGCGATGACCACGCTCGGTCACGAGCGCGGCGGCAACGCGACCGTGGCCCACCTGGCCTTCCAGCGCGAGTTCTGGGACCTGGTGGAGACGGCCCGCAAGCGCGGCAAGGCCGCCGACCCCCTGGTGCGGCAGCAGCTCGCCTGGGCCTACACCCAGGCCGAGATCATGCGGTTCAGCGGGCTGCGCACCCTCGCCCAGGTGGCCAAGGGCCGGCCGCCGGGCCCGGAGGCCTCGGTGGCCAAGCTGTTCTGGAGCGAGTACCACAAGCGGCTCGGCGAGATCGCCATCGGCATCGAGGGCAGCGACGGGCTGCTGCGGCCGGACGGCGACGGATACACGGTCTCCCCGTGGCAGAACGTCTTCCTCAGCAGCCGGGCCGGCACCATCTACTCGGGCACCAGCGAGATCCAGCGGAACATCATCGGCGAACGGGCGCTGGGCCTGCCCAAGGAACCGCGGGCGGCGGGCTAACGCATGACGCGAGCCACTGGTGTCGTGGGGCTTGCCGCCGCGGCCACTCCCCCAGCAGGCCCTCCCCGGCCAGATACCGTCGGCCTGCGCGCGGCCAACTACCAGGCGTCACGCAGGCTGGTCACGCCGGGCCGGCTGCGCGAGTTCTTCGCGCCGCGCAGCATCAGTATGGTCGGCGCGTCGGACAACTCCGGCTGGGCCAGGTTCATCGTGGCGAACTGCGGGCTGACCGGGTTCACCGGCCCGCTCACCGCGGTGCATCCCACGGCGAAAAGCGCGTTCGGCCGACCGGCGGCGCCCAGCCTGCGCGACCTGGAGGAGCCGCCGGACCTGGCGTTCATCCTGGCGCCGCTGCCCGCCGTGGAGAGCGTACTCGACGACATGGGGGCGGCCGGCGTGCGGAACGCCGTCGTACTCGCCTCCGGCTACCGCGAGGTCGGCGCGGAGGGCCGGGCACTCGAGGACGCGATGATCTCCCGCGCCATCGCCAACGACGTCACCGTGCTCGGCCCGAACTGCCTCGGCTACCTCAACGCGCACACCGGAGCGGCCCCCTTCTCGCTCACCCTGCCGCCGCCGCTGACCAAGGGCGGGGTCGGCATCGCGTTGCAGAGCGGCGCGCTCGCCACTGTGGTGCTCACCTTCGCCAAGGCGCACGCGATCGGCCTCAGCGTGCTGACCTCGGTGGGCAACGAGTCGATGATGAAGACCGTCGACGTCATCGACTACTTCGTCGAGGACGAGGCGACCACGGTGATCGCCCTGTTCCTCGAGGAGATCGGCGACCCGGTGCGGTTCGCCCAGGCCGCCGCGCGGGCCGACGCGGCCGGCAAGCCGGTCGTCGCCCTCAAGGTCGGGTCGAGCCCGGCCGGACAGCAGGCGGCGCTCGCCCACACCGGCTCGGTGGCCGGCGACGACGCGGTGGTCAGCGCGGCGCTGCGGCAGATGAACATCATCCGGGTGACCAGCCTGGAGGAGCTGCTGACCACCGCGGCGCTGCTGGCAAGCAGCCGCGTACCGCTGGGCAGGCGGATGGGCGTGCTCACGGCCTCCGGCGGCGCCTGCGACATCATCGCCGACGCCGCGAGCGCGCAGGGCATCTCCATTCCCGACTTCTCCCCGGCGACCGAGGCGGCGATCGCGCCCGCGCTGCCGCCGTTCGCCAACGCGCGCAACCCGCTCGACGTGACCGGGTACGGCAGCCTCGCCAACCTGGGCACGCGGACCGCGCGCTCCGCCATCGACGTCGCCCTCGACGCCGCCGCCGACGACCCGAACCTCGACTTCATCCTGTACGGCGGCGTGACGCTGCCCGCCGTCCGGCCGCCGGACGAGGCGATGGCCGCCCTGATGGAGACCAGGCTCGACTGGCTCGCGCAGCGGATCGCTTCCTCGCCGATCCCGGTCATCCCGGTCAGCTCGACCTGCGTGGACCTCGCCGGCTACGCCAGGGAGCAGCTGGGCAGCCGCGGGCTGTCCCTGCTGCCGGGGCTGAACGGCTCGATCAAGGCCATCGGCAACGCGCTGCGCTGGGCGGAGAACCGCGGCCGGACCTGGGCGGCTGGCAGTGTCAGCGAGTACGGGGCCGCGGCGGCACTTGACGCCGCGGCACCGGATGCCGAGGCCGCCGGGACACGGGGCACGGTCTCCGGGCCGTGGTCGGAAGCGCGGGCCAGGGACCTGCTGACCGCCGCCGGGGTGCCGGTGGTGCCCGGCGGTCTGGCCCGCTCGGCCGACGAGGCGGCCGAGATCAGCGCCAACTTGGGCCTGCCGGTCGCGCTCAAGATCTGCTCCGCGCAGATCACCCACAAGTCCGACATCGGCGGCGTCGCGCTCGGCCTGCGCACCGAGGCCGAGGTCCGGGCCGCCTACGAGAAGGTCCGGGTGGCCGGCGACGCCGTGCCCGGCGCGCAGGTCGAGGGCGTGCTGGTCACGCCGATGCGCCTGGCCGGCGTCGAGCTGCTCGCCGGGGTCACCGTCGACCCCAGCCTCGGCCCGGTGCTCGCCGTTGGGCTCGGCGGCGTCTGGGTCGAGGTGCTGCGGGACACCGCGCTGCGGGTGCTGCCGGCGGACATCGCCGAGGTGACGGCCATGCTCGGCGAACTGCGCGGGCTGCCGCTGCTGCGCGGCGCGCGCGGCACCAAGCCTGCCGACCTGGACGCGCTCGCCGCGGTCATCGCCCGGCTCGGCGAGACCGCGCTGTCCCTCGGACGGCCGCTGCGCGCCCTGGAAGTCAACCCGTTGCTCGTCAACGGGGACCAGATCGAGGCGCTCGACGTCCTCATCGTCACAGAAAACGTCACCGGACCGGACGGCGCCACCGCCGACGCACCATAAGGAGCACGCCATGATGCTGGGTACCACGCAGGAGCATGAGGAGCTGCGCGCGTCGGTCCGGCGCTTCCTGGCCGACAAGGCCCCGCTGCCGCGGGTCCGCGAGCTGATGGAGACCGAGGACGGCACCGACGCCGCCGTCTGGGCGCAGGCGGGCGCGCAGCTCGGGCTGCCGGGCCTGGCCATCCCCGAGGCCTACGGCGGGGCCGGGTTCACCTTCGCCGAGCAGGCGATCGTGCTTGAGGAGTTCGGCGCCGCGCTGTACGGCGGGCCGTACCTGGCCAGCGCGGTCTTCGCCGCGACCGCCCTGCTCGCCAGCCCGGACGAGGGCGCGCGCCGCGGGTTGCTGCCCGGCATCGCGTCCGGCGAGACGATCGCGACGCTGGCCTTCACCGAGGACGACGGCTCCTGGGACCCGGCGTCCATCCGGCTGACGGCGGTCAAGGACGGCGACGCCTGGAAGCTTGACGGGCACAAGAGCTTCGTGCTCGACGGGCACGCCGCCGGACTCATCCTGGTCGTCGCGCAGACCAGCGCCGGGCTGTCGCTGTTCGCGGTCGCCGGAACGGAGGCGGGCCTTACCCGCACCTCGCTGCCGACCCTGGACCAGACGCGCAAGCTGGCCAGGCTGGAGTTCGCCGACGTGGCCGGCCGGCTGATCGGCTCGCCTGGCGACGCCGCCGCCGTGCTTGACCGCACCCTGGACGTGGCCGCCATCGCCCTCGCGGCGGAGCAGCTCGGCGGGGCGCAGCGGGCGCTCGACATGGCGGTGGAGTACGCGAAGATCAGGCACCAGTTCGGGCGGCCGATCGGCAGCTTCCAGGCGATCAAGCACCGCTGCGCCGACCTGCTGCTCGAGGTCGAGTCGCTGCGCTCGGCGGTGAGCTACGCGGCCGCCGCGGCCGCGGACAGCCCGGCCGAGATCCCGGTGCTCGCGCCGCTGGTGAAGGCGTACGCGTCGGAGACGTACTTCCACGTCGCCGCGGAGAACATCCAGATCCACGGCGGCATCGGGTTCACCTGGGAGCACGACGCCCACCTGTACTTCAAGCGGGCGAAGTCGAGCGAGCTGTTCCTCGGCGACGCCGCCTACCACCGCGAGCGGCTGGCCGCCCGGATCGGCCTGTAGGCCCGGCGCGGGAGGGCGGGAGGGCGGGAGGGGAGCCGCCCGGCGTGGCGCCCACCAGCGCGTTGCCTTAGGGTTTGCGCATGGCCGACCCACAATCGAGCGAAAGCGGGCAGAGCGACCTGCCCGCCACCGTCGCGGGCGAGAGCCTGCGCGCATCGCACGCGGACCGGGATCAGGTGGTGGAACTGCTGCGGGTCGCCGCGGGGGACGGGCGGCTATCCCCGGAAGAGCTGGACGACCGCCTGGAGCGCGCGCTGACCGCCAGGACCTACGCCGAGCTGGCGGCGCTGACCGCTGACCTGCCGGCCACGCCCGGAGCGGTTGTCGCGGCGCCGGGCCCGGGCGCGATGAGCGCCACGCCGAAGGAACTGGTACGCATCGACGTCCGCGGCAGCAGCGTCCGCCGGGACGGCCACTGGGTAGTGCCGAAGGCACTGGACGTCACGGCGCGCGGTGGCAGCGTGACGCTCGACTTCACCGAGGCGGTGATCACCCAGCCGCTGCTGCGCATCACCGCCGACGTGCGCGGCGGCAGCCTCAGGCTGATCACCAGGCCGGGCATGGTGGTGGAGGCCGATGACATCGCGCTGCACGGCTCTGGCATCACGCTGCCCGACCCGCCTGGCCCGGGCGTCCCCGTCGTGTTCCGCGTCGAGATCGCGGGCCAGGTCCGCGGCGGCGGCATCGCCGCGGGCCCGCCCCCGCCGCCCCCGCCGCCCCGCCGGCCGCGGCGCACGTTCTGGCAATGGCTGCGCCGCGCCCCGCGTCCTCCTGCGATCGCCGCTTAGCGCCAGGCCCGGCGCCCGGCCATCGTGCCGGGCCGTGCCCGGCCTGGCTGGTGGAGGTTACCGGGCGGGCCGCGGGTACCGGGGCGCGTAGTCGCGGTACTCCCCCACGACGCGCGCGCTGGCGAGGGCGGCGAGGAAGCTGGCCGGGCCGTCGAAGTCGGGCATCTCCAGGTAGGCGGCGCCGACGCCCGGCGCGTCGTGCGCGTCGGAGCCGGCGCCGCCGGGCAGGCCGAACCGCTCCGCCAGCCGGGCCGCCCGCTCGTTATGCGACTGGTCGGCGGTCTTGGCGTTGAACACCTCGATGATGTCCGCATCCCCGGCGGAGCACAGGGCGGTGAGGGTGTCACCGGCCTCCGTTCGGCCGAGGCTGGCGCGGGCCGGATCGAACGGGTGCGGGACGTAGACCAGGGCCCGCTGCGACCTGATCCGCGCGATGACCTCGGGGAGCGGCAGTACGTAGGGGATGCGCTCGGTGAGGAACAGGCCGATCACGTCGCCGTACGGGGTGCGGACCTCCTCGCCCACGATGACGCGGACGCCCAGGTCGCGGCCGGCCGCGTCGGCGGCCGCGGCGGTGACGTTGTGGTCGGTGATGAAGACGACGTCAAGCCCGGTCTCCTTGGCGCGCGCGGCGAGCTCGTCGACGGTCAGGACCGAGTCGCCGGACGCCGCGGTGTGCAGGTGGCAGTCCACCCGGATGCGCCCGGCGGGCAGGGTGGGCGGGCCGGGCGGGGTAGAGCGGGTCATCCGCGGGCCGGGATGGTGCCGCCGAGCTCGGCGATCAGCTGCTGCGAGTAGGCGATCCGGCCGGTCAGCACCCTGGGGTCGCCCGAGCACAGCAGCAGTGCGGCCTCCGCCATGACCGACGGCGGCTCGGCGCGCGGGTCGTCCTCGGTGGTCAGGTGGTGGAAGACGGTGCCCGGGGTGGGGACCACCCGGCTCGGCGACAGCGCGTTCACCGCGATGTTGTCCGCGTACAGCTCGGCCGCCAGCCCGGTGGAGAAGCGCTCGAGCGCCGCCTTGCACATGCCGTAGACGGTGCTGCCCCGGCCGCGGCTGGCGGGCGGGATCGCCGGGTGGCGGGCCGCGCCGGAGGAGATGTTCAAGATCCAGCCGCCGCCGGAGTCCCGCATCCCGGGGATGATCAGCTGCGCGAGGTGGAACGGCCCTTCGACCTGCACGTCGAACATCAGCTGCAAGCGGCGCGCGGTGAAGTCTTCCACCGGGGTGAAGTAGGTGACCGCCGCGTTGCTGACCAGGATGTCCGGCGCGCCGAGCTGGCTGGTGGCCTGCTGCACCAGGCGCTCCCTGTCCTCCGGCTTGGACAGGTCGGCGCGGATCGCCACCGCCGTGCCGCCCGCGGCGCGGATCTGCTCGACGGTCTCGCCGATCGTGCCGGGCAGCGGTGACGCGCCCGGGTCGGTGGTCCGCGCCGCGACCGCGACCGCGGCGCCTTCCTGACCGAAGCGGCGGGCGATCTCCGCGCCGATCCCCCGGCTCGCGCCGGTCACGATGGCGACCTTGCCATCAAGCGTTCCCATGCCGATCACTCCCGTGCCGTTGGCCGTGAAACGAATCCTAGAAGAATGTTCTAATAATCGTGGGATGACGGGCGCCGGCGTGTCAATGCCCGGCCCGGCCGGGCATTGACACGCCGCCGGCCGGACCGGTAAATGTTTTTAGAACGATGTTCTAACAATGTCGACCGTGCGGATGTCGACCGTGCGGATGTCGGCAGTGAGGCGGCGAGCGCGCGGGCGCCGCGGGACCAGGAGGTTGCCATGGGACTCGACCACAGCGTGGTGGGGCTGGCGAGCGAGCCGCAGCTGAGATCATGGGACAGCAAGGACGCGCTGCTTTACGCGGTCGGCGTCGGCGCCGGGCTCGGCGACCCCCTCACCGAACTCGAGTTCACCACGGAGAACTCCGAGGGCATCGAGCAGCAGGTGCTGCCGACCTACGGCGTGCTGATCTCCCAGGCGCGGGGGGCGCGCAGCCTCGGCGACGTCAACTTCGCGATGCTGGTGCACGCCGAGCAGTCGGTCGAGCTGCACCGGCCGCTGCCGGTGGCGGGCACCGCGCGCACCGTCTCGACGGTGACCGGCATCTACGACAAGGGCTCGGGCGCCCTGGTGGTCAGCGAGAACGTGGCGGTCGACGCCGAGACCGGCGAGCCGCTGGTCACCACGCGAAGCGGCGTCTTCATCCGTGGCGAGGGCGGCTTCGGCGGGTCGCGCGGCCCGGATGAGCCCCCGTGGCAGAAGCCGGACCGCGAGCCCGACCATACGGTCGTCATGGCGACCAGGCCGGAGCAGGCGCTGATCTACCGGCTGTCCGGCGACCGCAACCCGCTGCACGCGGACCCCAAGTTCGCGGCGCGGGGCGGGTTCAGCCAGCCGATCCTGCACGGGCTCTGCACCTACGGGGTCACCGGCCGGGCCCTGCTGCACGCGCTGTGCGACTCCGACCCGGCGCGGTTCACGTCCATGTACGGGCGGTTCAGCAGGCCGGTGCTGCCCGGCGAGTCGCTGACCGTGTCCATCTGGCTGACCGGCGACGGCAGTACCGCCCAGTCCCAGGCCGCCGTGTTCCAGACGGCGAAGGCGGACGGCACCGTGGTGATCGACCGGGGCCGCTTCCTGGCCGCCGCCCTGCTGGAGACGCGCTGAGCATTCTTGTCACCGCCGGTTCATCTCAAGGCCCAGCGGCCCCTGCGGGTGAAGGGTAGGGTCACGATGGTTTATGTCCGTATTTATCCGGCCATCGCAGCACCCTTGGGGACCGCACGTGACCGAGGCCGCTTCCACTGACCTTGAGCCGTCAGCGCCCGGCTTGTCACCGGTACCGGCGCGGCAGCGGGCCTGGCCCGTCGTCCGGAGGCAGTTGCCGCTGACGATCTTGCCGGCGGCCTGGGGGGTGCTGGGCTGGCGGCAGCGCTGGATCGCCGATGACGGCCTCATCGTGGCGCGGACCGTGCGGGAGATCCTGGCCGGCCACGGGCCGGTGTTCAACCCCGGAGAGCGGGTCGAGGCTGACACCTCCGTGCTCTGGACCTGGCTGCTGGCCCTGCTGACGTGGGCCAGCCGGCTTGACCTCTACACGGTCATCGTCGGGAGCGGGCTGCTGCTCGCGCCGCTTGGCCTCCTGTTCGCCCTGCTCGGCGCGCGGGAACTGCACCGCAGGCACTCGCCCGACCAGGTGCTGCTGCCGGCCGGCGCGCTCGTCGTGGTCGCGCTGCCGCCTTTCTGGGACTTCGCCACCTCCGGACTCGAAGACTCCCTTATCTTCTGCTGGCTCGGCTTGTGCTGGTGGCTGCTGGCCGGGCTGCGGCCCGGCTCCCGCCGCCGCGCCCGCTGGCTCGCGTTCGTCGCCGGGCTCGGCTGGCTGGTGCGTCCGGACATGGCAATAGGCACCTTGGCGTTTCTCGCGGCCCTGTGGTACATCGCGCGTCCGGCCGGGCGGCGCCTGGCGGTGCTCGCGGCCGTCGCCGGGGCCGTGCCACTGGCGTACCAGGTGTTCCGCATGGGCTACTACGGCCTGCTCGTGCCCAACACGGCCGTGGCGAAAGACGCGTCGAGCACGCGCTTCCACCAGGGATTCGTCTATCTCGCGGACTTCGCCTCGCCCTACCGGCTCTGGGTTCCGCTGCTCGTCCTGCTCGTCCTGTTCCTTCTCACCGCACAGCACCTGAGCCGGGCCGATGTCGTCCGCTGCGCCGCCGCGATGGGCAGCGGCCTGCTCATGGCGTCGTATGTCATCGCGATCGGCGGCGACTTCATGCACGCGCGGATGCTGCTGCCAGCGACGTTCGCGCTGCTCCTGCCGGTCATGCTGGTTCCGGTACCGGTCCCGAAGCGCAGGGGCGGGCTCGCAAACGCGTCCCTCTGCCTGCTGGCGGCCACGATCGGCGTCTGGGCCCTAGGCGCCGGGCTCAGGTGGCGGGACCCCACGCCCCTGGGCATCATCCCGCTAAGCGGCATCGCCAACGAGCGGGGCTGGTGGTCGGTTCACACCGGCCAGCAGAACCCGGACAACGCGGCGGAGTACGTGCTCGCGGGCATGGGTTCCGTGAACGCGCCGGGCAGCCTGGAGTGGGCGATCAGCCAGGACGTGCGCTCCGGCCGGCCGGTGCTGTTTTACCAGGCCGCCACCGCGTCCCCGTACGTCCTCTCGGTTCCGCTTAACCGGCCTCGGTATTCGGTCGCCGTTACCGTTTCCATTCTGGGCACGGGGGGCGCGGGTACGCCGCTTGACGGACTTGTCGTCGACCAGCACGGCCTGTCGTACGCCCTTGGCTCCCATCTGGTCGGTGATCCGAACGGCCGGCCCGGCCACGCCAAGTGGGCCGTCCCGGCGTGGATAGTCGCCGAGTACAGCAACGTCACCCAGGCACCCGGGATACCCGCGGCGCAGCTCGCCGCCGCGCGCAAGGCCCTGTCCTGCGGCCCGCTGGCCGAGCTTGACCAGGCCGTTCAAGCCCCGCTTACCGTCCGCCGGTTCGCGATGAACTTCTTTCACTCACTGACCCTGACCAATTTCCGCTTCTCCCCTGACCCGGTGACCGCTGAGAAGGAGCTCTGCGCCTAGGGGCCCGCCGAGCGGCCGGTCAACGGGTATTTGCCGCGAAACGCCTTTCAAGGGAAGCCCCCGCCCCAGGCGGGTGGCCTGGGGCGGGGGCTTCGATTCCGTTCTGGATGATGGGCGAGGGACCTAGAGCCTGAAGCGCCAGACACCGCGCCCATGCGTAGCGGCGTAGATATATCCTCCCGGGCCGGACGTCAGGTCATCGACCACAACGTTCGGCAGTCCGGAGCCAAGGTGGCGCCACGTGGTGCGGGAGCCCCCGAACTCGGCGGCGGTGTACACCCCGGCGTCGGTGGCCAGGGCCAGCTGGCCGTGGGCGACCACCAGGGCGTCGGAGGCGACGTCCGGCAGGTTGCCGGAGATGTCGGTCCAGGTCTGGCCGCCGTTCGCTGTCTCGAAGACGTGGCCGGTGCCCCCGCCAGGGACGAACCGCCGGGAGTACCCGTTGAATACCGCGTAGGCGTGGGCCGGGTTGGCCGGGTCGACGGTGACGCCGGCGATGTACCGGTCCGGCAGGCCGGCCATGCTCACCTGGTGCCAGGTGCCGCCGTAGTTAGTGGCGATGCCCGAGGCGAACGCCGGGCCGGGGTTTCCGCCGCCGGCGACCCACGCGGCGTAGATGACCTGGCCGTTGCCGGCTGACGACAGCGCCGTGACCGCGTGGCCCGCCCCGGTGTCGTAGACCGGCGTCCAGGTACAGGTCGCCTCGTTGGCGCAGGACGTGTTCCAGCCGGCCGTGGAGACCCACACGTCCTCGCCGCCGCCGATCCAGGTGCCGGCGTTTTGCTGGTCCTGGACGAGCGGCATGACGAACCTCGCGTTCGGGTCGCAGTTCGCGTTCGGCGCCTGGCCGACCGTCGCCTGGCCCGCGCAGGAGAAGCTGGCGAAGTAGCTGAACGAGTGGCCGCCGTCAGTGGTGGTGTACAGCGAGCCGTCGGTGTACTCGCCGGCCCAGTTGTTGGCGTTGGCCGGATCGACGATCACGTCGAACCCGTCACCGCCGGCCGCCTCGGCCGACTGGGCGAACGCGGTGTCGTCCACCATGGTGCCGTTGTCCTGCAGCCCGCCGACCACCGCAGTGGTCCCGTCGGACAACTGTCCCGCCCGGGCATCGTAGAACTGCAGGTCGTGCAGCGTGGCGTTGAGGTCGGCCCAGTTGCCGTCCTCGGCGTCGTCGCTCAGCGGGCGGCTGTACACGCCGCCGTCGTTACCGATGACGATCTTGCCGCCGGCGACCATCATGGAGTGCTGGTCGGGGTGCGTGGTGTTCGGGCACGTGTTCGTCGCGTCGCAGGCGAAGGGGTAGTTCCAGTACGGGCTGGCCGTCACCCAGGTCTGGCCGGCGTTGGTTGACTCGAAGACTTCCTCAAGCCCCGCGTACACATGCGCGGGGTTAGCCGGGTCGACCGCGAGGTCCTGGTTGTACCAGGCCTGGACGCCGACGCCGTACCCGGAGCCGACGCCCAGGGCCGAGCCGGAGGCGGCGAGCGAGGCCTCGTCGCCGATCTTGGTCCAGGGACCGGTCACGCTGGCGGGGCTGGAACCGGTTCCCGACGCGACGAAGATGCCCTGAAGCACGGACTCGTCTCCGGCCGCCTGCCGGGCCGGCGACTGGACGACCGCGTACAGCTTGCTGCCGTCCGACGAGTAGGCGAAGGTGGTGCGGCCGATGTCGGTGGCGTCAATGTCCCCGGTCGGCGTGACCTCGCTAAATGATCGTCCGTAGTTAGTCGACTCGTAGAAGCCGTTGTACGTCGTGTTGCCCGGCCCGTGCCAGCCGATCGCGGTGATGACGTCCTTGCCGCCCGTTCCGGGGACGACCGCGACGTCGGTCACCTGCTGGTCGTAGGGCGGGAAATCGGTCGGGCCGGCCGGGTCGAGAACCTCCGACCACTGGTGCCGGAACGCGTCCCACCGGAACAGGCCGTTGTTGGTGGCGGCGTACGCGTCGCCGAACTGGTCAAAGGCGATGCGGAAGATGGTGCGCGGCCCGATCGGGTTAGCCGGGCCGCCCACCTGCTGCCAGGACCGGCCGTCGTTGGACGTGGTCCAGACGCCGTCGCCCTGGTAGGAATCCTGCGACTCGTTGGCCTCGCCGGTGCCGAGCCACAGCGAGCCGCCCACCGGGTCGACCGCGAGGGCACCAGTGGACATGTCGGGGAGGTTGTCGGTGACCGGGGTCCAGTGCGCGCCCTGGTCAGAGGAGCGCCACACGCCGCCGTCCGCCGCGCCGGCGAACCAGTCGCCGTCCTGGGTAGTCGCCAGCGCCGTGACCCGGCCGCCGACGACGGAGAAGCCAGCACCGACATTCGACCAGAACGGGTCGGTGTAATTAGCCGGCTGGCCGTTGTACGCCTGGGTGGTGAACTGCTGCCAGGAGCCCGGCGTCGACGGAATCTGCGCGGCCTGCTGGGCGGCGGCCCCGATCGCGTCCCCGGTCAGGTAGCCGGCGGGCGCGGTGCGCTCCGCGTTGTACGCGGCCATCGAGTCCGCCAGGTCACCGTCATCACCCTGGTGGTTGTTGGTCGGAGCGGTCGCCGTGGCCCTCGGGCTAGCCACGGCGGGCGTGCCCGTGTTGAGGAAGTGGTACAGGGCCCACTGACGCGCGGCCGCTCCTTGCAGCGGAGGCTGGCCGGTGGTGGCCGCTGAGCTTGGCTGGGCTGTTCCCAGCGCCATTATCACGGCGGAGATGCCGACTGCCAGTGACCCGGTCAGGCGCAGTCGCCGCGGGTGTCTCGGATGGTGCATGTGGTCTCCATTCGATGCCTAAATCCCCGCGCTCACTCCCTTCGCGGGAATCAACCGCGCACCGAATGTCCCAGATACTCCGACAGTTTTGACGGCGACCGCCGGTCATTTTATGTAGATTTTTGTGTAAATTATTAGAAAAATATCGATGCCTTCACCGGCCGGTTCAACGGCGCACCGGCCTCTCCGGGGGCCTGGGCGCCACCCGCGGGCCAGAGAGTGGTGAGGCCACGCCGCCGTAGACAGCAGCGAGCGCGAACCCAGTCACGGCGCCGGTGAGGCACTACGTATTGCGCGGGGCTTTACAGCACGCTCATACTCGGCGCGGGGAAGATCATCGCGAGTCCGCGGACCTCAAGGAGGAGATATGCCGGACAGGATCCTGACCAGCCACGCGGGCAGCCTGCCGAGACCGGAAGAGCTGATCGCGCTCAACGGGCGGCGGGCGGCCGGCGAGCTGTCGGATGAGGACGCGTACCTGGGCAGCCTGCGGGCGGGGGTCGCGGACGTGGTCGCGCGGCAGCGCGGCATCGGCATCGACCTGGTCAATGACGGCGAGTACGGGCATTCGATGGGCCAGCGCTACGACTACGGCTCCTGGTGGACCTACGTGTTCCAGCGGCTGTCCGGCGTCGAGCTGACGCCGCTGACGATCGCCGAGATCCCGCAGTCGGTGGCCAAGCCCGGCGAGATCAGGCTGGCGTCGTTCGGCGAGCGGCGTGACTGGCAGGCGTTCGCCGAGGCCTACGGCGACCCGACCTCCGGCGCCTCGGTGCCCAACCGGGAGCAGGCGGTCGGCCCGGTGTGCCGGGGTCCGATCTCTTATGCGGGCCAGGCCGACGTGCAGCGGGACATCGCCGACATGAAGGCGGCGATGGCGGCGGCCGGCGTCACCGACGGCTTCCTGAACGCGGTGGCCCCGGCCAGCTGCGCCCGGTTCGGCAACGAGTACTACGCCGATGACGAGGAGATGCTCTGGGCCTGCGCGGACGCGATGCGCGAGGAGTACGTGGCGATCATCGAGGCCGGCCTTGTGCTGCAGCTCGACGACCCGGCGATCGCGGAGAACTGGGACCAGATCAACCCGGCGCCTAGTGTTGAGGCCTACCGGCGATTCACCAGGAAGCGCGTCGAGGCGCTCAACCACGCGATCCGCGGGCTGCCGGCCGAGCGCATCCGCTTCCACCTGTGCTGGGGAAGCTGGCACGGCCCGCACACCACCGACCTGCCGATGGCCGACATCGTCGACGTCATGCTTGAGATCAACGCGGGCGCGTACTCGTTCGAGGCGGCCAACGCGCGGCACGAGCACGAGTGGAAGATCTGGCGGGACGTCAAGCTGCCCGCGGGCAAGGTCATCCTGCCCGGCGTGGTCACGCACTCCACCAACGTGATCGAGCACCCCGAGCTCGTCGCCGACCGGATCACCCGGTACGCCGAGGCGGTCGGCCGGGATAACGTCATCGCCTCCACCGACTGCGGCCTCGGCGGCCGCGTGCACCCGCAGATCGCCTGGGCGAAGCTGGACACCCTCGTCAAGGGCGCCGAGCTCGCCAGCGCCCGGCTCTGGGGATAGGGGCAGGCGGCGCCTGGCCTGGGTGACGGAACGGCTGAGCAGGCGGCCGCCGGGCCCGTGCCCTGAATTAATCCGCAGGCCACATGCCGTTTCATTAAAAAAATGTTTCACCTCTCTTACGTTCGCACTGTGCAACTGGAATGTGCAGCTGCACAGTGCAGGAAGGCTGATAGCGTGTGCCGCGAGCGGGATTTACCGCAGGTGATTCCCGATGAGCGAAGGAGAGGATTTGATGTCGGTCGAAAACGGAGTACCCGCCGGCGAACTCGGGGTGACCTGGCGCAAGAGCCAGGCCAGCAACCCGAGCGGGTCCTGCGTCGAAGTCGCCGCGCTGGCGGACGGTCAGGTCGCGGTCCGCAACTCCCGGCACCCGTCCGGGCCAGCGCTCGTTTACACCCGCGCGGAGATCGCCGCATTCCTGACGGGGGCGAAAGCCGGGGAGTTCGACGACCTGGCCTAGTACCGGCGTAAAGACGCGCGATAGCGAATCTAGCGTGGCCCCGGGCGCTTTTCACCTCACGTTTCCCGGCGTGGCCTTTCGCGGCCGTGGCACGAGTAAAAGCGCTCGTGTCAGATTGGCAACAACACGCCAGTCGACCCGTTATTAATGTCCGCTCAGTCCCCGATTGCGTATGATGCCGGAGTAAAGGCGCCGCGGCCCGCCGCCGCGGCTGCCTCCCCTGTCCCCTGTCGGCGACCCCGCGCCGCGCAAGCTCAACGGCATCGGAGGGTAATGAGTACTGAGGGGCCGGACGGCGAGGAGCCGGATTCCGGTATCCCGCAGGCCGGCGGGGTCATCTTGCGCCTGCTGCTCGGCACGCAGCTGCGCCGGCTCCGCGAGGCCGCGGGGGTCACGCCGGAGCGGGCCGGCTACGAGATCCGGGCCTCCCGGTCCAAGATCAGCCGGATGGAGACCGGTCATGTCGGATTCAAGACCCGCGACATCAACGACCTGCTCTCCTTGTACGGTACGACCGACGAGCAGGTGCGGGCCAGGCTGCTCGCCATGGCACAGCAGGCCAGCCGGCCGGACTGGTGGTCACAGTACGGCGACATCCTGCCCGGCTGGTTTGAGAGCTACCTCGGGCTCGAGTCGGTGTCGTCCACGATCAGGACCTTCGAGCTGCAGTTCGTGCACGGCCTCTTCCAGACCCAGGAGTACGCCCGGGCCGTCACCCGGCTTGGCCACCGGGCCGCGCCCCTGTCGGAGATCGAGCGCCGGGTTGTGCTGCGGATGAGACGCCAGGAGCTGCTGACCAGGGCAGCGGCGCCGCGGATCTGGTCGGTCATGGACGAGGCGGTGCTGCGGCGCCCGTTCGGCGGGCCCGCGGTGATGCGCGCCCAGCTGCACCACCTCCTCGATGCGGCCGCGCTGCCGCACGTCACCCTGCAGGTCGTCCCGTTCGCCAGCGGCGGCCACGCCGCCGCCAGCGGCGCCTTCACCGTGCTGCGGTTCGACGAGCCGGACCTGCCCGACGTGGTCTACATCGAGCAGCTCACCGGCGCCGTCTACCTGGACCAGCGCCCGGACGTCGAGCACTACCTGGAAGTCGCGGACCAGCTCGGCGGCGAGGCGCTGACCCCCGCCGCGAGCAAGAGCTTCATCGAGCAGGTGGCCAAGGAGACATGAAAGGGACCCAGAGATGACCAGCGACGAGGCCTGGGAGACGGACGGCGACCCAGGCAGTGCCGGGCCGCCGGAGTTCGACACCAGCGTGGCGCACCAGGCCCGCATGTACGACTACCTGCTCGGCGGCAAGGACAACTACGCCGCCGACCGGGCGCAGACCGAGGCGGCGCTCAAGGTCTATCCCGAGTGGGCGTTCACCGCCCGGGCCAACCGGGCGTTCCTCGGCCGCGCCGTCCGCTACCTGGCCGCCGGCGCGGGGATCAGGCAGTTCCTCGACATCGGCACCGGCATACCCACGGCGGGCAACACCCACCAGGTCGCCCAGGCGATCGTGCCGGAGTCCCGGGTGGTGTACGTCGACTACGACCCGATCGTGCTCGCCCACGCCCGCGCGCTGCTCACCAGCAGCGACGCGGGCGCGACCGAGTACATCGACTCCGACCTGCGCGACACGTCCACCATCCTCGAGCAGGCCGGCCGGCTGCTTGACTTCTCCAAGCCGGTGGCGGTCACGCTGGTCGCGATCTTGCACGCGATACCGGATGCGGACGACCCGCACGCGATCGTGGCCCGGCTGATGGACGCCGTGCCGAAAGGCAGCTACCTCGCGCTTTCTCACCTGGGGCGGGAGTTCCTCCCGCCAGAGACGCTGCGGCAAATGCAGGACCTCTCGCGCGGCAACATCCAGCAGGAGTTCGCGTACCGCAGCCGGGATGAGGTGGCCATCTTCTTCGCCGGCCTGGACCTGGTGGAACCCGGGATCGTGCCGCTCCAGGACTGGCGGCCTGAACCCGAGGCGGCCAACCCAGGCAAGTCGGCCATGTGGTGCGCCGTGGGCCGCAAGCCCTAGAACGGCCTTGGCGCTAGCGCGCCGTGTTCAGCGACCTGTGCGCACGCCGAGGCGCTCAAGGCGCTGGTTGCCGAAGCGGCCGCCGGGGTCGAGGCGCTCGAACAGGTCCCTCGCGTCACCCAGCCGGGGATACAACTCCGCGACCTCGCCGGCGGTGACGTGTGAGACCTTGCCCCAGTGCGGGCGGGCGGCGAACGGCGCGAGCGCGGCCTCCACCGCAGCGACTGCGGCGTCCACCTCATCGGGCGCGTTGCGCCAGGTGAAGTGGATAGCCAGGGTTTCCCGGCCGTACGATCCGCTCAGCCACAGCCGGTCGGCGGCGGTGGCGCGGATCTCTGAGATCAGCAGCAGCGGCGTGATCAGCGGCGCGCGGCGGCGCACCGCGTCCAGGGCCTCCGGGCCGTGGCGGCGGTCAACGAAGTACTCCGACTGGATCTCGTCCCCGTTGCTCGGCGTGGCATCCAGCCGGAAGTGCGGCAACCGCTCCGCCCACGAGCCGGGGACGCCGAGGACCGTGAGGTTGTCGGCGGGAGCGTCGATGAACCGCACCGGGCCGGGTTCACGGCGCGCGCCGAAGAACTCATCCGGCGTGTCCCCGGTGTCGCCGTCACCGGGACCGGCGTCACCGGGACTGGCGACGCGGCGCTTGACCCAGGCCGCGCGCAGCGCCGGCCCGCTCCAGTCGGTGAACAGGCTCACGCTGTAGGCGGCGGACATGATGGGGTCAAGCTCGGCGAGCGCGCGGTCCCAGGGCAGCGCGGTGTACGCGTCCTGCCTGACCAGGTAGGCGGGCTCGATGTCCAAGGTGACGCGCACCACGATGCCGAACGCGCCCAGGCCGACCGGCATCCCGTCGAAGTCCGGGTCGGCCCGGCTCACGTGCCGCAGCTCGCCGTCGGCGGCCACGTAGTCCAGCCCCGCGATCGCGGCGGACAGGATCTGGTTGCGGCTGCCTGAGCCGTGGGTCCCGGTCGCGGTCGCCCCGGCGATGGAGATGTGCGGCAGCGACCCGAGGTTGCCGAGCGCCCAGCCCCGGTCCTGCAGCCACACCGCGAGCGCGCCGTAGGACATCCCGGCGCCGGCCGTCACCGTCCTGGCCGCCTCGTCGATAACCGGTTCCGGTGGTATCGCCGTCACCGACACGAGCGTGGCCCCGTTGTCGGCGAGGTCGTTGAACGAGTGCCTGGTGCCGATCGCCCGTACCCGGCCGCCCGCGGCCACGGCGCGCCGGACGTCGTCGACCGTCCGCGCGTCGATCACCGCGCGGGCGGTGAAACGGTACGTGCCCGACCAGTTCCGCAGCTCGGCTGTCACAGGACTCCCCTCCGCGCTCCCCCGCGGCGAGCGCGCCGGTGCCCATCCTAGGTACGATCGGCCGCATGGCCTACGACGAAGTCCTCGCCGAGCGCATCAGGGGCCTGATCGGGCCCGACCCGGAACTGACCGAGAAGAAGATGTTCGGCGGCCTCGCATTCCTGATCAAGGGACACATGGCGATCAGCGCCAGCGGGCAGGGCGGCGTGCTGGTGCGCGTCGCCCCGGAGCGGACCGATGAGCTGGCCGCCACCACCGCGGCCACCGTCGCCGTGATGCGGGGCCGGGAGATGCCCGGCTGGCTGCGCGTCGACGCGGACGGCGTCGGCACCGACGCCGACCTGTCCCCCTGGGTGGAGACCGGCATCGCGTACGCCAGGTCGCTGCCAGCCAAGTGACGCTGCCAC
>Ga0265338_10003749_pt1 | contig 21110 bp, 20 predicted proteins | sample 42126metaG_FD_193579 | JGI IMG/M metagenome (GOLD analysis project Ga0265338, IMG submission 193579) | Rhizosphere microbial communities from Carex aquatilis grown in University of Washington, Seatle, WA, United States - 4-21-26 metaG | ecosystem: Host-associated > Plants > Roots > Rhizosphere... | reverse complement strand
GGATTGATTCGACGCTCCGCGCGATTACCTCACACGCCAGGCTCAAAGTCCTCCACGCGCTCCGGTCGATTCAATCCTTTGGTGGTTAGGTGGCATCATCTTGCTAAACCTTGGTTTGTCCACCAAATCAGCGCGTTGGTAACGCCAACATAAACGAAGTCTCCGTCGTTGGTGCCTCTGATAAATCCAGATTCTGCGTTTGAGCGGTCAATCTCGCGCAACATGCGGCGCCTGCCCTCCGCATTGCTGACCCTGTGAGTTCCGAAATAATGGTGCAATACGAGCCACGTCAAGATGACTACGGCTGCGGCATAGAGACAACCTCGCCAGAGTTGTGGGATGAGCTTTTGCATGGCACTCGATGACACCTAACGCTCCGGCTCAGCCACCCCGGATAAAATGATGTCCGACATCCAACACGGTTCTCGACAGATCTGAGTGCGCCAACCGGGGTTGGCTGCAGCCGGTTTGTTGGGCCTTTCCTTCATTTTGTCCATCGCCGCCACAAACGCTTCCAGAATGGAGCGGGGGAACTCTCTTTTGTAAGGTCAAAGGTGGCGCTGAAATTTTGAGAACCGTGAGGCCCCTCCGCCATTTCGACTTTCTCGGCTCCCGAAAACAAAGCATCAAATCCTTCGATTGTTTCGGCGACACACTCGTCCTGAGCCTTTTGGTCTTCCGGGCCTAAGGTGCTGCGACGGAGGATTGGACATTGGGGATACGCCTTCTCGCAGTAACACCAAAATATATCGTCGTCGGATGAGAGAACATCCTTCGCCCACAACCGGAAACGAATACCAAAGAGCCGATAGATGGATTGGCGCTCGTCATCCGGCACGCGAAGAAGCGTCTGAAAATCCGGAATCTCGTCGGACCAGTAGATTCCACCGAGCGGTATAGGACAGCATTGTCGCTTCGCGTGCGGATCGAAGCGCAGACCATCCAAATACTCATGTGCGCGGGGAGGGATCATTCTTTGCCCAACGATCAAGCTCACCCCACTGCCGCGAGAGCGACCGTGGGCGGCACTAAAAATCTATGAGTGAAATCAAAAGCATCGAATCGGAAACGCCAGCGGCAGTTGCGGGTGCAGCGCCTTGTTCGGCACGACTGTCCAAATGTCCGCAGTGCGGCGAATCAATTGTGCAAACCAATCTTGGCAATGGTCAGACCGATGACTACTGCGAAGACTGCGGGTGGCCAGACGAAAATCGAGCCTTGGAAATGTGCCGCCCAGCAAAAGAGTGGATGGATGAAATTCCGCAAATAGCCAGAGAGGTAGATAAGTCTCGCTCAATACTGCAAATCAACTGGGCCGAGTTGCCGAAGTGGATTGAGAGAATCCAAACAGATGCCATCGTTTCTAATTCGCCGAACAGTGTTAATAAACGAAAGACCGTGCACGGCGTCGTGCACAGGTCACTTTTCTAACCCCGGCCTTTACCATAAGTTTATGAAAGCAGACCTGCGAATTTCCATCAAGGATTATCATCGAAATAAAGACCTCAAAATCCACTACGGTCAAATCTCGCTCCGCGAGCGGGTGCACAAAAACCAGGATGCGCCCTGATGTCGGGACCGCTTCAGGGTTGCCAGGGCTGCGGCTAAATCTTAAGTTGTGTGTCCATGTTTGATTTTTCGCTCCGTAACCTGACGAATTCCCCGGCGTCTTAATCCTAAAATGAACCAGCTCAACCGCGGATTCTTGGCAGCCGTCCTGACCGTCGGTTCCTGTCTCCTGATTCAAAATGCACACGCCGCTGACACCAACGTCGCCGGTTCGGTCAACGGCATCGGCATCAAACTGGTGGCCATCGCCCCGGGATCGTTTCTCATGGGCGCGGAAACGAATGCCTTTAATCTCGGCGAGAAAACGCCCGAATCCAAGGACGCGCCGACCTGGGATGAGACGCCGCAGCACAAGGTAGATATCACGCAAGGTTTCCGCATGAGCGCCGAGGAGGTCACGGCGGAACAATTCCGGCAGTTTAAACCGGATTTTCAACCGACCGGCGCCTTCGCGCCGTACGCCACGGGCGTCAGTTGGAATGACGCGATGGCGTTTTGCCATTGGTTGAGCGCGCGGGAAGGTAAAACCTATCGCCTGCCGACCGAAGCGGAATGGGAATACGCCTGCCGCGCCGGGACCAAGACCCTTTTCTGGAACGGCGACGCGCCGCCGAAGGATGACGTGAATCCCTGGGGCTTGAAAAACATGCAGTCCGGTCCGGCGGAATGGTGCTACGACTGGCACGGGGAATATCCCGCGACGGAACAAACCGACCCGGTCGGCTACGACGCCGGCTGGGCGAAGGTTGTCCGGGGCGGGGCGGGGCGGGCAGTGACGGTGAAAAATGCCGACGGCGGCGAAAGCATCCAGCCGGACATGGCGCCCGTGTGGTATCGGAGCGCGAACCGTTGCAGCCTGATGCCAAACACGCCGGCGTATGATTCAAACCACATCTGCCAGTTTGTCGGCTTCCGCGTCGTGGAAGGTGAACTGCCGAAGACGAAGCCGCTGCACTGGACGCCCGAATTACCGTTGCAAGGCATGAAACAGCAGCCAGCCGACTGGTCGGCAGGGCCGGACGCGCAAAAGCCGTATTTCAAGGCGCGCGTCATGATTCCCAGCCCGCCCGACTTTACGGTGGCCGAGGATTGCGCGGCAGTGGGCTACAGCCGGGCGGTGCAAGGCAAGGTCCACAGCGGCGGCATCACCTACGCCCCGAATGGCGATCTGTTGGCGATTTCATTTTCATCGTGTCCCGGCAAAAGCGAGTCGGCGCCCAACACGTGCATGGTGGTGACGCGGCTGCGGCGCGGTGCGGAGCAATGGGACATGCCCGGGCTGTTTTACAAGATTTCCGGCCTCAACGACCAGAGCGGGCTGCTCTGGAACGACAACGGCAAAATCTGGTTCTTCGGCGGCGGACGCGACTTGGGACAGGTGCCCTTCCGCTTCACCACCAGCCAGGACAGCGGCGCAACGTGGAGCGAATTGCAGCCGGCAGTGGTCACCGGCCAGACCGGGGCCTATGCGTCGCAGCCGATCACCAGCGCCTTCCGCGGGCCGGACGGGACGATTTATGTGGCTACCGACGGCAAAGGTGCGAAGAGCCTGCTTTGGGTCAGCAAGAACGAAGGCCGGACGTGGCAGGACACTGGCGGAAGGACCGGCGGGAGGCACACGACGTTTGTCCTGCTTAAGGACGGCCGCATCCTCGGCATGGGCGGCAAGGACAGTTCGGTGGAAGGCTACATGCCCCGGTGCTATTCGTCGGATTTTGGCAAAACCTGGAGCGCATCGGAAAAAACGCCGTTCGCGGCCGTGGGCAGCAATCAACGTCCGAAAATCCTCCGCCTGGCGGACGGCAAACTGTTCTTCGCGGGCGACTTTCAGAACATCCGGATGATCACCTCGCCGCCGCCGGATGACATCAAGCAGCGCGGCTCCTACGTGGCCCTTTCCGACGATGAAGGCCGGACCTGGAAAATAAAGCGGCTGGCACTGGCCACGCCGCACAACGGCTGGACGGGCACGCCGCCGCCGAAGAACGGCAAGCCGCAGCATGGTTACGGCACGCTGGGTTATTGCGACGCCGTGCAGACGCCGGACGGGCTGATTCACCTGATGACCAGCAAGGGCAAACCCGCAATGGACTTTGCCATGAATGAGGCCTGGATTCTTTCGCCGGAAAGCGGCGAGACCGGCCAGGCGACCGGAGCTAAAAACGAAAAAATCATTCAGGAACAGGAAAAGTGGCCGAATGGCAAAACGCGGCTGAGCTGGAGCTGGTTCAAGGCCGATTGCGGCTTGCCCGTGCTTCAAGGCAAGGAAACCTGGTTTTATGCTGACGGCACCCGGCAATACGAAGTCACCCGTGAGCAGGGCAAAAAACTCGGCCTGGAGGAATACTTCCGTCCGGACGGCTCGAAACAATGGGTGAGAGATTACCAAAAGAACGGCGCCATGGTGTGGACCTGCTACTGGCGCAACGGAAAGAAACAATCCGAGTCCCACTGGCACGACAGCTGGGCGCAGGGATGGACCACCAACTGGGATGACGATGGCCGGGAAGTGCGGAAAATCAATTTCAAAGATGGGAGGAATCTATCCGCTGCCTCCAATCCCGGTGACGATTAGAAATGCTCTGAGTATTTGAAAAGGCCGCCTCGTAACTGCTTTTCAAAGCGCGGTTTGTTTCATGTTGCATTAGGAAAGGCTAAATCATAGTTTTGTCCAGTCTGTGATTTATGAATGATCTGACCATCACACCCGGCGCCAAAAAGATTTTGGTGGTGGATGACGATGAAATCATTCTCAGAACACTTTCCATCACACTCAGTTCCAACGGTTATTACGCATTCCTGGCCCCCGACGGTCCGGAAGCCGTCCGCGTTGTCAGCCGGGAAAAGCTGGACCTGATCATTCTCGACATCAATTTTCCGGTCGATGCGGCGAATGTGGGTGGGGCGTTGCAGGACGGTTTTTTCATCATGCAATGGCTCCGCCGCATGGGCGAGGCGAAGGACATTCCCATCATCTTCATCTCGGCGGACACCTCGCTGAAGTGCAAGGAACGCGCCCTGGCCGCCGGAGCCGTGGGATTTTTTTTCAAGCCAATCGACCATGTTGAGTTGCTGTTGACCATTGAGAACGTGCTGGGCGGGGCAGCGCCGGCCAGCCAATCCTGAAATCCAGCCGTCGGACCTCCAGCACCCCAGCTAGGGTGCTCCGCGTGAATAAGTTGCAGAATCCTTGATTGGTGGTACATTCATAATACGATAAACTTATGACTGGTCATGCGACCATGCCGGGAGCGAGGAAGATACTGGTGGCGGACGACGATCTGGTCATTTTAAAGACGTTGTCCATTGCGTTGAGCGCCAATGGTTATGAAGTATACACCGCCCCCGATGGTCCCGGCGCGGTCAGCATTGTCAACCGGGAAAAGCCTGATTTGATCATCCTGGACATCCAATTCCCACCCGATGCGCAGAATGTGGGCGGGGCGCTGCAGGATGGTTTTTACATCATGGGCTGGGTTCGTCACATGGGTGAAGCGAAGAACACTCCCTTCATCATCATCTCCGGAGATCTGTCGGCCAAAGCCCGGCAGCACGCCTTGTCCGCGGGAGCGGTGGCGTTCTTCCCCAAGCCCATTGATCGGTTCGCGCTGCTGGACACCATTCGGGCCACGCTCGGCCAGAATACGGTATCTCCGGTGCCCGTCGCCGCCTGAATGTCAAATCCTGGCCCGGGTCGGGATGCTTAACCTACACTCCGCCAAACCGGCGGTGCCGGCGTGCGTATTCGTCCAACGCAGCGAAAAACTGTGGCTTGCGGAAATCCGGCCAGAGCGTGGGCGTGATGACGAGTTCGGCGTAGGAAATCTGCCACAGCAAAAAATTGCTCACGCGCATCTCGCCGCTCGTGCGAATCAGCAGGTCCGGGTCGGGCAGGTTCCGGGTGTAAAGATGCTGGGCAAAGACTTGTTCGTTGATGTCCGCCGGATCCAGCTTGCCCCGTTTAACCTTCCCGGCAATGTCCCGCACGGCATCCACGATTTCAATTCGGCTGCCGTAGCTCAAGGCCATGACCAGCGTCAGCCCGTTGTTTTTGGAAAGGGTCGCCATCGATTTCCGGAGATGGTCCTGCACGTTTTCCGGCAGGCGGTAAATCTGGCCGATGACCTCCAACCGCACGTTGTTCTTGTTCAACTCCGGGGTTTCGGTCTTGAGGTAGTGGATGAGATACTTCATCAGCGCATCCACCTCGTCCTTCGGCCGGTTCCAGTTCTCGGCGGAAAAGGCGTACAGCGTGAGATATTTGATGCCAATTTCGCCCGCGGTGCGGATGATGATGCGCGCAGATTCCGCGCCTTGCCGGTGCCCCTCAACGCGGGGAAGGCCGCGCTGCTTTGCCCAGCGACCGTTGCCGTCCATGATGACCGCCACGTGCTGCGGCAGCGAAGCCTTGGCTTCGGCGCTCAAATGCGGAGTCGTTGCACTCATGCTGGACAAAGAAAACGAAGCGCTGGCGTATTGGAATACTGGTCTGCCGGCGGCTTCATTTCTCCATGAGTCCTACACTCCAGCACCCCATTTGCCTACACAAAAATCGTCTGGTCGCGGCTCGGGCCGACGGAGGCGATGGCCAGCTTGGCGCCGGTCAATTCGGCAATGGCCTTCAAATAAGCCCGGGCTTTCGGCGGCAGTTGCTTCCAAGTGCGGGCCTTGTCCGTGGGCGTGCGCCAGCCGGGAAATTCCACGTACACCGGCGAGCATTCCGACAGCGTCTGCGCGTCATTCGGAACAAAATCATAACGATCCTTGCCGTGGCGATAGGCAACACAGACCTTGATGGTCTCGACCGTGTCGAGGCCGTCGAGGTTGGTGACGGCCAATTCATCAATGCCGTTGACCATGGTCGCATGCCGCGTGGCCACGCTGTCGAACCAGCCGCAGCGGCGCGCGCGCCCGGTGGTCGCGCCAAATTCGCGCCCCATCCCGTGCAGCAGGTCGGCCACCTCGGCATCTTCCGTCGGCAACGGCCCCTCCCCCACCCGCGTCGTGTACGCCTTCATCACGCCAACGACATCGTCCATTTTGTTCGGCGCCACGCCGGAGCCGGTGGACGCGCCGCCGGACGTCGTGTTCGACGAGGTGACGAACGGATACGTGCCATGGTCAATGTCGAGGAACGTGCCCTGCGCGCCTTCGAACAGGATGTCGTCGCCCCGCCGCGTCGCCTGGTGCAGCAGCACCACCGTGTTGGCCACGAACGATTTCAAATAATTTCCGGCGGCGCGGTATTCGGCCAGGACCTGCTTGAAGGAAAGCGGCTTCGCACCGAGCGCGCGGAGCACCCCGTTGTTTTCCTTGATGCGCTGCTGCAGCTTGGCCTCGAACCGGGCCGGATTCACAAGGTCAATCATGCGCAGGCCGACGCGCGCCGCCTTGTCCCCATAGGCCGGGCCGATGCCGCGCTTGGTGGTGCCGATCTTGTTTTTGCCCTTGAGCACCTCGCGCTGCGCATCCAGCTCGCGGTGATACGGCAGGACCACGTGCGCCGTCTCGCTGACGACCAGATTGTTGCCCACCTTGACGCCGAGCTTGCGCAGTCCCTTGATTTCGTCGACCAAGCCGACGGGATCGATCACCACACCGTTGCCGATGACGCACAACTTGTTTTTGCGCAGGATGCCGGACGGCACCAGGTGGAGAACGTACTTTTGTTTGCCGATGAACACCGTGTGACCGGCATTGTTGCCGCCGGCGTAGCGGACAACGATGTCCGCGTCCTCCGTCAGCACGTCGATGATTTTGCCTTTGCCTTCGTCGCCCCACTGGGCGCCGACCAGAATTGTGTTTGCCATAGATTATTGGTTGAACCCTTGAGGCCTTGCCGGCTCAACGGTTCAGCGGTTTAACAGTTTAACCCTGTCGCTCGGCGACAAGAAAAATCCCCGAACGTGAATTCGGGGCAAAGCGCGTGTCTTTGCGCAAAGAGGCTAGGGACGGAGCCCGGCAATGTCAATTCCGCAGCGCTAATTTTATGGGCACTCGGCTCGACGAAGTTCAAACCTGCCCCCCGGGAAATGTCCGGATTGAAAGCATTCCCCCATCCTTCTTGCCTCGGAAGTGAGGCGAAGTCCAACGAAGGTGGCTCGTTCTCGTCCTTGATTGCACCTCCCCGATTGAATGTTCGATGCTCAGGTTTTGCCATCTCGCGTAGCTGCGGACATCCGGCCCTTGAAACGCAGCTTGGGATTGAATATAGACCGCTCCAGGAGAACTTTCGACCTTTGCCGAAACAACCGGGATGCGGCCATTCCGGGTTAACAAGCTGGGAAATGCGGTTTACATCGGTAATCTGACTGCATAATGTGGCTGCAATATGACTGATTTTATCGAATCAATCATTTTTGTCCTCGCCGTCGTCGTCTTCGTGATTGTTCTGCCGTTCGCCTGGCTGCTCCGCCATCGCCGGGCCAGACAAATGAGGGAACAGAATTCCCGCCAGGAGCAAAAAGCACGGTTTGAACACCGTCTCCTTCATCCGGATTTTGCAGCATTTAAATTACATTACGGTTGTGAACCGCCTCCGCCACTTCGCCGGCTTTATGAGGATCGAGACAACGTGCTCGACGGAAATTTCGACGTTACCCTGGATTCCCATGACTCCTGCTTTCTGGCCTGGTTTGAGCCAATGGACGGCGAGGCATGGCCCGACCTGGAAGGTTTCTATTCGTTCGCGAATGACGGTTGTGGCAATCAATTCCTGGTAAATGCCCGCGATGGCGACCCGGAAGTCTTTTTCAACGATCATGAGACCGGCAAGCGCAAATCATTGGGGGTACGCCTTTCCCAATTTCTCGCGGCCAGGCGGACAAGGTAAAAACGGTCAAAACTCCCAACTGATCGAAACAATTTACTTTTCCGTTCAGCCGCCAACGGGCAAAGCGCTCCGCCTTGAAGATCGGGCCAACCTCAAGTGAGGGAAAGCGGCGTCAACCCGGTGGTTGAACCCAGCCGCTGCGCGGCGGACCTGACGGTGGTCTGGGCGCTTGGTTGACAATCCTGCATCAAGAGTTGATGATCGGCTCATGCAACGCGGTTCGGACTTAAACTCAAATTTCGATGGCAGAATCCGATTAAGTTCTGGCAAAGGCAAGGCGGATGTGATAAAAGCAAAAGGCATATTTTTTCCGGGGGTTTAAGGGGGCCGCTTTTAAAGCATTGGCTTTTTTGACTGCCGGTTTCACGTTTTGCGAAAGTTGTCAGGTTAGTTCCCCGGGCTGGTTCAACAACGGATTGATTCGACGCTCCGCGCGATTACCTCCCAAACTACGGACCTCCCACACGCGCTCCGGTCGATTCAATCCTTTGGTGGTTAGAGCGGTTTCATTAGAACTGTAGCCATTTCGATACCCACACCGCGAGTGGAGCACGGGCTTCAGTCCGCTTCAACATGGATTGGTCCGGCGACATCGAAGCGGCGTGAACGCCGCGCTCCGGCTATAGTATTTTTGAAACCGCTCTAGTCGCACACCCAGGAAGCTCAAGTTGTGCAGTCCAAACCGGATTACGCGGCGGGCGATGCAAACGGCTGGTCAGACCGGGAGCTTGTCTTTCTTGCGATAGGCCAGGCCCTGGAATTGCGCCACCAGGTCGCCCTGGTCGTCCTTCACCTCGACGGCATACGAACCGACCTTGAAGTTTTTCGACACTTCCCGGGCCTCGGCCCAGAGCGTGCCGGTGGTGGCGGCTTTCATGAAGGTGATGCTCACGTTGAGGGCCACGGCCACCGTCCCATAGGAGTTGCACGCCGCGGCAAAACAAAAATCCGCCAGCGTGAAAATCGCCCCGCCCTGCACGGTCCCCAATCCGTTCTGATGGTGCGGATGCAGCACCATCTTCGCCGTCGCGCGCCCGGGCGACACGGTCAACAATTCAATGTTGGACCGCTCGGCATAGCGATCCTTTTTCAGGCAGCGTTTAACATTCTCGATGTCCATCAGTCTTCCAATTGCTTGAGCAGGTCCCCGCTGTCAATCACATTGATGCCATTTTTCTGCAAAACGCGGATCGCGGCGTCCGGATCGTCAAAGCGGAAGATCAACACGGCCTGGTTCTCCCGTTTTTCGGTGAAGGCGTACATGAACTCCACGTTGATGCCGGATTTTCCCAGCACGTCCAGGATTTCCGCCAGACCGCCGGGCCGGTCCTTCACCTCCACCGCCACCATGTCGGTGACCCGGACCACAAAGCCATCCTGCTCCAGCAGCTGCTTGGCTTTTTCCCAGTCCCGCAGGATCAGGCGCAGGATGCCGAACTGGTTGGTGTCGGCGATCGAAAGCGTCAGGATGTTCAATCTGGCCTTCGCGAGCAGCCGCATCGGCCGGCTGAGCGCGCCGGGCTTGTTTTCCAGGAACAGGGAGAGTTGCTTCAGTTTCATAGGTCCTCCGGTTTACATTTTCCGCTGGTCGATGACCCGCTTGGCCTTGCCTTCGCTGCGCTGGATGGTCTGGGGCTGCACCAGCCGCACCTTGGCCCGCAACCCCAGCGAGGTCTCGATGCTCCGGCTGAGATTCTGCTGCACCTGCTCGAGCGCGCCCACGGTGTCGCCGAACACCTCGCGCGTCACCTCCACCTGCACCTCGATTTCATCCAGCCCCTTCTCGCGGGTGAGAATGATCTGATAATGCGGCAGCGTGCCTTCCACCTTCAGCAGCGCCGTCTCGATCTGCGACGGATAGACGTTCACCCCGCGGATGATGAACATGTCGTCGCTGCGGCGGCTGATGCGCTTGATGCGGCGCAGCGTGCGTCCGCACTCGCATTTTTCCGAGGTCAGGGTGGTGATGTCGCGGGTGCGGTAGCGGATCATCGGCATGGCCTGCTTGCCGAGCGTGGTCAGAACCAGCTCGCCCTCCTCGCCGTCGGCCAACGGTTTGGCGGTTTTGACGTCAATGATTTCCGGGTAAAACCAGTCCTCGAAAATGTGCGGGCCGGCCTGGCACTGGCATTCCATCGCGACGCCCGGGCCGATGATCTCCGACAGGCCGTAGATGTCGTAGGCCTTGAGGCCGCTGTCCGCCTCGATGCGGCGGCGCATGGATTCGGTCCACGGTTCCGCGCCGAAAATGCCGGTGCGCAGCGGCAGCTCCTTGAGATTCACGCCCAGCTCCGACGCCTGGTCGATGAGGTGCAGAAAATAACTCGGCGTGCAGCAGATCGCGGTCGCCCCGAAATCCTTCATCACCATCAGCTGCCGCTGGGTGTTGCCGCCGGAAATGGGAATGACCGTCGCGCCGAGCGCCTCCGCACCGTAGTGCGCGCCCAGCCCGCCGGTGAACAGGCCGTAGCCGTAGGCGTTCTGGATGACATCGCCCGCATGCACGCCGCACGCCGCAAAGCTGCGCACCATGACGTTGGCCCAGACATTGATGTCTTCCTGCGTGTAGGCGACGACGATGGGTTTGCCGGTGGTGCCGGTGGAGGCGTGCAAGCGCACGATGTCTTTCATCGGGCTGGCGAACAGGCCGAACGGGTACGTGTCGCGCAGGTCCGTCTTCACGGTGAACGGCAGCCGGGTCACGTCGTCCAGGGTCCGTAGGTCCGGCGGCGTCAGGGAACGTTCCTCCATGCGCTGGCGGAAAAGCGGAACATGGTCGTAGGCGCGTTGCACCATGACTTTGAGCCGCTGCCATTGCAGGCTGCGCAGTTGTTCGGGGGGGAGAAAATCCGGCGCGCTGGCGGGGTGCAGGACGGGAATTTCGTTTTTTTTGTTCATGGGCGTTCAACCCTGTGGGCTTTTAGCCTGGCCGGCGCGGCCGGCCTGGAAGGCCTGCCGGTTGGACTCGAAAAAATCCGGCGGAAAAGCCTCGTGCAATGTTTCCAGCCAGTCTTTTTCCGACAGGGGCAGATGCGCGCTCAAAGCGCCGAGCAACGCCACGTTCAGGCTTTTCTTGTTGGCCAGCGTTTTGGGATCAATGGCGTCGGGCGTGATCAACCGTCCGCCCGGCTTCAGGATGTACAGGTTCGGCTCCACCTGCGTCGGCTCGAGCACCAGCAGGTAATCCGCCTCACCCGGCGGCACCATCGGACTGAGGACGGCGTCGCCAAAGCGCACTTCGCTGCTGACCGAACCGCCGCGCTGGCTCATGCCCTTGATTTCGCTCCGCTTCACGTCAAACCCGGCGCGCAGCACCACGTCGGCAAGAATGTCTGACGCCCTGAGCACCCCCTGGCCGCCGATCCCGGCCACCACCACATTGGTCAGCAATCCGGGCATGGGGTTCCTTCCGTTTTTTGCGGGTTGGCTTCCTGTCCCCGCAGCCGTTTCACAATGAGAATGCACGGCCGGCGGGCGATGATGACGCATAATTCACGGCTGGCAAGGCAGTCGTCCAGCAAACGCTCGAAATCGTCCGAGCCCACCCGCGGCTCGATGACATGAACGCGCTTGATGCCGAGCGAACGGGCCACGTCTTCGAGCACGATCTTGTTGGTCGGCTCATGGTCCAGCTTCCGGCCCGTGCCGGGATGTTCCTGGTGGCCGGTCATGGCGGTGGTGGAGTTGTCCAGAATGATGAGCACGTGCCCGTCCGGCGGCGGGTTGTAAACCATTTCCACCAGCCCGCTGATGCCGCTGTGCACGAAGGTGCTGTCGCCGATGAGGCTGACGACGCGCCGCGCCTGTTCCTGGGGCAGCACGTGCCGCAGCCCGAGTCCCACGCCCAAACTGGCGCCCATGCAGACGCAGGAGTCGATCGCTTCGAACGGCGGCAGCACGCCCAGCGTGTAGCAGCCGATGTCGCCGGCCACGATGCAATCGCGTTTGCGCAGGGCCGTGAAGACCAGGCGATACTGGCAGGCGTCGCACAGTTGCGGCGGCTTGCCCGGCGGCTTGACCGCCTCGGGCCGGATGTCGCCGTCGAGGATGCGCCGCACCCGCGGCACGTCGAGTTCGCCAAAACGATACATGACGGGTTTGCCTTCCACCTGAATCCCGGCAGCGCGGATGGCGTCCACGAGGTACGGGTCGCCTTCCTCTATAACCACGCAGCGTTGGACGCTCTTCGCGAAATCCACAATCTGCTTCATGGGCAGCGGATGAGTGAAGCCCAGCTTGAGCACGCTGGCTTCGGGCGCGGCTTCGCGGGCGTGCATGAAGGAGATTCCGGACGTGATGATTCCCAGCTGTTTGCCACCCGGCACGACGCGGTTGAACGCCTGGATATAGCCGTCTTCCTGGATGGCCACGAGTTTCTCCCGGAGCCGCTTGTGGGCGGGACGGGCATAGGCGGGAATCATGACGCGCCCGCGGATATCGCGCACGAAGTTCGGCGTGCTGGCTGCGCGGTTCGGATCCTTCGCCTGCACCACCGTGTAACTGTGGCAGACGCGCGTGGTGACGCGAAGGATCACCGGGATTTTCCAGCGCTCGGAAATTTCGAACGCCGCGAGCGCGAAATCATAGGCCTCCTGCGAATCCGCGGGTTCGAGCATCGGCACCCCGGCGGCCACGGCATAACGGCGGTTGTCCTGCTCGTTCTGGCTCGACGCCATGCCCGGATCGTCGGCGGAAATGATGACCAGTCCCCCGGTCACCCCGGTGTAGGCGGCGGTGAACAGCGGGTCGGCGGCGACGTTGAGGCCGACGTGTTTCATGGTGACGAGCGCCCGGGCGCCGCCAAAGGCCACGCCGATGCCAACTTCGAGCGCGACCTTTTCGTTGGGCGACCATTGGGCCTTGCCGCCGATTTCGGAAAAACGTTCGAGGATTTCCGTGGAGGGCGTGCCGGGATAACCCGTGCCCAGGGCCACCCCGCCGTGCAGCGCGGCCAGGGCGATGGCGCTGTCGCCGCTCAGCAGTTGTCGGTCCGTTGGACTCATTTTAAATGCGGGCTATCGGCTTGGCAGCCGTTGGTATCAATTCCAGGAACCAGGCCGGCGGACGGATGGCCTTCCCGCCGGCATCGGTAAAAGCATGGACCGTGTAACCGCGCACAACCGGTTTGCCGGTGGCGTTCTGGGCAATCTGAACTTCAAAGCGCAATTTTGCCCGGCCGGCCAAATCAACCGTGGTGGCGACGTCCAGCAAATCGTCGTAGCGTGCGCCGCCCTGGAAATCCAGGTGCGCCTCCACGAGTGGCAGAAAAACGCCTTTCGCTTCCAGCGCGGCGTAGGACATCCCCAGCCGCCGGCGCATGAACTCCGTCCGGCCGCACTCGAACCATTCCAGCGCGCGGGAGTTGTAAAACGTCCCCATCTGGTCCGTTTCACTGTAGCGGACGCGCAGTTGAAGGACATCCTGCAGCTTGCTCATCGTAAAATGCGGCACCAGCCGGTGAATTTGATGCAAATCTAGGCTGTCCGACGGCTTCTGACCTGCCGGATTTTGCTGATACCCTCCCATATTTTGTTCCTACTTTTGCCAATAACCAATTCTTAAAAGAACAATAAATGGCTATTTTTTATCTTATTATGCTTAGACTTCAGCCAGCGGGGATTTAGGCTGTCATGGAACGTCTAAACAACCCAAAAACTCTCAGCCATGCTTTCCAAACTCAAAGCCTCCAGATGGTTCGCCGCAATGCTGATCGTGACGAACGCTGCTGCCCAAACCAACCCTCCACCCGCCCTGGCCGCCGCCCCCGCGCCGACCGCCTACGACAAATGGGAGAGGGAGATGAAAAATCCCGCGCCCTGGTTCAGCTGGGGTGCCGACCTGCGGCTCCGCAATGAGTATTACAACAATGCTCTCACCTTGGACTCAAGCGCCCCGCGTTCCGCACAGGATTACTTCCGGTTCCGCGAGCGGATCTGGGCCTCGGTCATGCCGGTGACCAACGTCAGTGTGAATGCGCGCTTCTCCGGAGAACAACGCGAGTGGATGGAGCCCTCCGCTGCATCCCAATACGGCACCCGCTCGGGCCTGGAAGAGCGTTACGGCATCCTGGATAATGCTTACGCCAAATGGAGCAACATCGGCCAGGTGCCGCTGACCCTCTCCGTCGGCCGCCAGGACGTCCAGTTCGGCGATCCTTTGAACTGGTGGCTGGTGGGCGACGGCACGCCCGGTGACGGATCCTGGACTTTTTTCCTGGACAGCGCCCGCATCAGTTATGACGCGAAGGAACTCAAGACGAAATTCGATGTGGTTTATATCTACCAGAACGCCCGGCCGGACTCCTGGCTGCCCACCCTCGGCGAATCCGGCGACAACACGCCCAGACCCTACAACTTGACCGAACAAAATGAACAAGGCGTCATTGTCTACCTGTCCAACAAATCCGTGAAGAACACGCAAATTGACGGCTACTTCATCTATAAGAACGACAACAAGGAATTCTCCAACGGCGACAACGCCGATATCTACACCTTCGGCAGCAAGATTTCCGGCACACCCACTCCGAACTGGGCCTACTCGGTCGAAGGCGCCTATCAATTCGGCAGCAAACAGGACAGCACGGTGGTCTATCCCACTGCGGAAACGCAATGGCGCCGAATCAACGCCTACGGCGCCAACGGCAAGCTGACCTACTTGTTCAAGGACCCCTATGACAACCAACTCAGCCTCGTCGGCGAATACCTCTCGGGCGACAATCCGAACACGAAGGGCGAGGATGAAATGTTCGATGTCTTGTGGGGACGTTGGCCGCGCTGGAGCGAACTCTATATCTATTCCTACGTCAAGGAGACCAGCAATAAAATCGGGCAGATGAACAACATCATCCGCTTTGGCCCGAGCTGGACGGTCACACCCATCAAGAACACGACCTTCACGGCCACGTATAACGCGCTGTTCGCTCCCGTGGAAACGCCGACCCGCCAGCAGAGCACCACCCTGTTCACCGACAATGGCAATTTCCGCGGCCATTACCTGCAAGCCGTCCTGAAACACAAATTCAACGACCATATCAGCGCCCATCTGTGGGCGGAATTCGTCTGGATGGGCAACTATTACGCCAACCAGGACCTGATGACCTTCCTGCGCGCGGAGGTGCTGTTTACTTTCTAGTCATGTTCTGGGACCAAAAAATCGAGACCCTCGATCGCAACGAATTGGAGCGGCTGCAGCTCCAACGGCTGCAGGACACCGTACGCCGCGTCGCTGAGCACGTGCCTTTCTACCGGGAAAAGTTCGCCGGTCTCCACCTGAAGGCCGAGGACATCCGGTCGCTGACCGATGTGCGCCGCCTGCCGTTCACCGGCAGCGCCGACCTGCGCGCCAATTATCCCGTCGGCCTGCTGGCCGTATCCTACGACGCCACGCTCCGCCTGCACACTTCCAGCGGCACGACCGGCAAACCCAAGGCGCTGTTCTTCTCGCGCGCGGACGTGGACAACGCCGCCGGGCTGTGCGCGCGGTCGTTTGTCATGACCGGCATCACGCCGCAGGACGTGTTCCAGAACATGATGACCTACGGGATGTTCACCGGCGCGCTGGTCGCCCATTACGGGGCGGAAAAGATCGGCTGCCTCGTCATTCCCGCCGGGCCCGGCAACTCCGAGCGGCAGTTGATGTTGATGCAGGATTTCCGGACGACGTTCATCCATCTCACGCCCAGCTACGCGCTTTACCTCGCCACCTTCCTGGAGAAACACGGCATCAATCCGCGGCGCGACTTGTCCCTGCGGAAGGCGTTCGTCGGCGCCGAACCGTACACCGAGGAAACGCGGCGGAAGATCGAGGACGGTCTGGGGGTGGACGTCTATAATTCCTACGGCCTCTCGGAAATGAACGGCCCGGGCATCGCCTTCGAGTGCGAACACAAGTGCGGCATGCATTTGTGGGAGGACCATTTCATCATCGAGATCATCAATCCGCAGACCGGTGAGCCGGTGCCCGAGGGCGAAACCGGTGAACTGGTGCTGACCACGCTCTGTCGCGAGGCCATGCCCCTGCTCCGCTATCGCACCCGCGACATCACCTCCGTCATCACCGAACCCTGCCCGTGCGGACGCACGCATCGCCGCTTGAATCGCATCACCGGCCGCTCGGACGACATGATCATTGTGCGTGGCGTGAACGTTTACCCGCAGCAGATCGAGCGCGTCCTGATGGCGCAACCCGGCATCGGCCGGAATTATCTCATCACGCTGGACGGCCTGGACGACATGACCGTGAAGGTGGAACTGGGGGAAGCCGGTTTCGATGGACAGGTGGAGCATCTGGTGAAATTCCGGAACCTGCTGGCCGAGAAATTGCGCGCGGAAATCCTCATCCGGCCGCAGGTCGAATTCCTGCCGCCCGGCTCGCTGCCCATCAGCGAAGGCAAGGCCAAACGCGTGGTGGACAATCGCAAATTGTAAACCCAAGGAACCTTAAATGAGCGACGTCAAATTAGTGGCCGTTTTTGCCGAGAACCTGCCGGGCCAGGTCGCCCGCTTTACCGGAATCCTCGCCAACGCCAATGTCAACATCCGCTGGGTCGCAGTCTCCAGCACCGGCCCGTTCGGGGTGATGAAATGCCTGGTCAGCGAACCGTCCATGGCCTACCAGGCCCTGAAACACGAAGGCTTCGTCGCCAAACTCGTGGATGCGCTCGCCGTCGAAGTGCCGGACAAACCCGGCGGCCTCCATGCCGTGGCGGACTGCCTCGCCCAACACAAGCTGAACCTCGACAACGCCTCCGGCTTCATTGTCAACAACCGCGCCATCATGGTGCTGGAAGTCTCCGACCCCGTGCTGGCCGCCAACATCCTGCGCCGAAAGGGCTATCACGTGTTGTCGCAGGAAGAACTCGGTCTTTGATTGCAGCTGGCCCCGACTATTCAACCGCAAAGAGAGCAAAGAACGCGGAGATTGGATTCTGAACAACAAAGGCACGAAGACGCGAAGCCAAACTCTCAATCAAACATGCGAAACGGATTTCGAGAACGAGAACGATTGGATGTTCGATGTGGGGCGTTGAATGTTCGATGTTCTCTTTCATTAATTCAGCCTTTAGCCTTCAGCCTTCAGCTTTTTCTATGAACCCGATCTTCTGCCTCTCGCTCGTCGTTCTCTACGTCCTCGTGATGCTGGCCGTCGGCTACTGGTGCATGCGGCGCACCAAAAACGTCGGCGATTTCTTCCTCGGCGGCCGCACGCTCGGGCCGTGGATGAGCGCGTTCGCCTACGGCACCACGTATTTCTCCGCCGTGCTCTTCATCGGCTACGCCGGCAAGCTGGGCTGGGGATTCGGCATCTACACCATGTGGATTGTCCTGGGCAACACCTTCATCGGCACCCTGCTCGCCTGGCTGGTCCTCGCCGGCCGGACGCGCGACATGACCACGCGGCTCAACGCCATCACCATGCCGGAATTCCTCAGCGCCCGATATGGAAACAAACCGTTGCAGGTCATCGCCGCGCTGGTGGTGTTTGTCTTCCTGGTCCCCTACTCCGCCTCGGTCTTGATGGGATTGAGCTATCTCTTTGAAATGACCCTGCACATCCCCTACGAAAATGCGTTGTATTTTCTGACCGCATTGACCGCGGTGTACCTGGTCATGGGCGGCTACTTTGCCGTGGCCGTCAGCGATTTCATCCGCGGCATCGTCGAATTCGCCGGGGTGCTGTTGATGGTGTATCTGCTGGCCCACCGGCCGGAGACGGGCGGCTTCATCAACGCGACCAACCAGCTGCTGGCCGATCCAACCGCCGCTCCCGGCCTCGCCGCAATCAAACAGCTGGGCGCCGGCAGCCCGATCGCGGTCAGCGTGCCCGGCTGGCTGACGCTGCTGGCGCTGGTCTTGATCACCAGCTTTGGACCCTGGGCATTGCCGCAGATGGTACAGAAGTTTTATTCCATCCGCAGCAAGGCCGACGTCAACCGCGCCATGACCATCGCCACGGTGTTCGCCCTGTTCATGGCCTTTGGCGCCTATTACAGCGGCGCGTTGGCGCACCTCTTTTACGGACCGAAACTGCCGCCCGAATTGATCGGACCCAAAGGTCCGATCTGGGACAAGATCATGCCGCATTTCATCATGACCTCCGGCCTGCCGGTATCGCTGGTGCTGGTGATCGTGCTGATGGTCTTCTCCGCATCAATGTCCAGCCTGTCGTCGCTGGTATTGGTCTCCAGCTCGGCCATCGCCATTGATATCTACGGAGCGTTTGTGAACCGGCACGCCAATCCGAAGCAAACGATGGCGCTGCTGCGCGTGCTCTGCGCGGTGTTTGTGGGCTGCTCGCTGTTCATCGCCCTCAAGAAGCCAACCTTCATCGTCAACCTGATGATCATGTCCTGGGGGACGTTGCTGGGGGTGTTCCTGGCGCCGTATCTATTGGGACTTTTCTGGAAGCGGACCACGCTGGCCGGGGTTTACGCCGGCATCGGCGTAGGCCTGGCCAGCGCCTGCATCCTGTTCCCCACCTGGGGCCCGGACGGCGTCCCGCTCGCCGGCGCCATCACCATGATCCTGCCCCTGCTGGTGGTGCCTCTGGTAAGCTTGATGACCAAGCCACCCAAGCCGGAGATCATCGCCACTGCATTCGGGGACGCACCAATCGAATCAAAATAGAATCCCCTCAGTTAATTTTAGCACTACTGCCTTGTCTTTGGAACTGTGGCCCAGGAAAACCTCGAATGGGAAACCATTTGCGATACCCGCTTCTGCTGAATATGGCGAGGCCGGAACATTTGCCAGGCAAAAGTAAAAAATAAAGTCGAGGGTCGAAAGTCGAGGGTCAAAGGCACAATGGTTTCGGCTTTATTTCCCACGGCGTTCTGATTTCTTGTGTTCGGGTTGAATGGATTGATTCTTATTGGTGCAGCCTTGCTGGCGGCGGGCGTGACCTTGGTCACAAACTGGCTGGCATTGATCCCTTGGCGGCGCAGCAAGACCAGGCATTGGGCGGAACAGGCCCGGGTTCTATTCCCTGTCCGCACGACGGCCGCTGGCAATCTCTGGGTTGTGCCCGCCATTTTCATACTGGCTGTGTTGCTGATCTGGCCGGAGACCCCGGCGCTTTGGGCGTTTGTCGGCATGGTCGCGGCGATGGGTGTCATGGCGGGGACCATCCCCATGGAGCATGAGATCTTCCCGCGAATTCCCGTGCGCGATTTGTGGCGTCAGGCCACCATCGGCTGCCTGATGCGGTTCCTGATCTGGTTTGTGTTCATCGGCGCGCTGGCGTTGATGCCCGGTGAGTTTAGTCCACTGGCTTGGGCCATCGGCGGGGTGGTCCTGGGATTGTGGGTGGCCTGGGCGCGGGGCGGCCTGATCTGGTTGGGACGCAAACTGGGTTTGTTCCTGCCGGCACCGGAGCGGTTGCGGAAGATTGCCACCGATACCGCATCCAAAATGAATGTGCCCTTTCGCGAAGTCTGGCTGATGCGGGTTCCGCTGGCCCAGGCTTACGCCCTGCCGGGTTCGCGAGAGTTGTTGTTCACGGAGCGTCTGCTCGAATTGCTTACGGACGACGAGATCGCCTCCATTTGCGCGCATGAACTGGCGCATCTGACCGAATCAAGGCCGGCCCGATACGCACGATCCATCCAGTTGCTGATGTTCCTGCCGTGGTTGTTTTTCAATCCGCTGGCCAGATTGCCTTTGTTGGGTTGTTGGTGAACACCATGTTGGCGCCCGTGATATACCGGAAGCTCAGCCGAAAACTGGAGTCGCGCGCCGACCAGATGGCGAAATCCAACGAAGGTGATGCCGGCACCTACGCCCGCGCCTTGACGCGGCTTTATGAAGACGGTCTTTTGCCCGCGGTATCGCCAAAGAATCAGACCACTCATCCTCATCTCTACGACCGGATCCTAGCTGCCGGCGTCACACCGGATTTTCCCCGGCCGGCGTCGGCTGTCTCGATGGCATGGTATGGCTATCTTTTTACAACAACTCTGGGTTTGCTTTTCGCCGCTTTTGCCATACGGCTCATGCACTAAAATCCCTGCCATCGGCTTACGGCATAGTGTGGACAATTTTCGGTCAGAGCTTTCGTGTGGTTGGTGTCTTTCGCGGTTGATTAAATTCGATGCGCTTTCCAGTCGGTGGACCACTGGCGCAACACGCCCACAAACTTTTCGTCCCAGCGGCGACTGATCATACACACGAAGGACCAGCCCTGTCGCATGGAAATCCGCAGGGCCCAGGCCAGTAGCACCACGGACAGGATCTCGTTGAACCAGGAGTCCAGCCGCCATTGGCCTTTCCAAAGCCACATCCAGCTTTTGTTGAACGGGCCGTCGTAAAAAATCGGCCACAGGTCGTCGGGATCCGGTCCGCGCGAGCCGACCAGGTCGCATAGCAGGTGCAGATGGAATACCAGGAACGCCAGCAGCAACACCCGCCAGCGGTGTCGGGCGAAACCGGCCATCAATAACGCAATTAAAACCCCGCCGAACAGGCCGTGCAGGAGGAAATGATGGTAATGCTCGTAGTACACCGTTTCCCGGTGACCCAAGGCCCGGTTGAGGACGTCCGGAATCAATCCAAGGCCGTCCAGATCCGGCAGGACACCCGCCAACGTGACGAGCCCGCAATCGCGCCGGTTATCGGTCGTTTTGGCCGCAATGATCCAGCTCATGAAGAAATGCGTGCCCGGAGACATTGGAGCTATTTACAGGAAAATCGGAAAACATCCAACATCCAACATC
>Ga0265338_10003748_pt1 | contig 21113 bp, 19 predicted proteins | sample 42126metaG_FD_193579 | JGI IMG/M metagenome (GOLD analysis project Ga0265338, IMG submission 193579) | Rhizosphere microbial communities from Carex aquatilis grown in University of Washington, Seatle, WA, United States - 4-21-26 metaG | ecosystem: Host-associated > Plants > Roots > Rhizosphere... | reverse complement strand
CGCCGTGGGCGCTGAATATGGTAACGGCGCCTTCGGGCACCTCGTCGGTTTCCTCGACGAAAATCACGCCTTTTTCGGCGAGGCGCTTGACCACATGTGGGTTATGCACGATTTCGTGGCGCACATAGATAGGGGGGCCGAATTTGTCGAGCGCCATCTCGACGATCTCGATCGCGCGCTCGACGCCGGCACAAAAACCCCGTGGCTGGGCCAAAATAACCTTCATGACAAAAACCTAACTCCCGCTGCGGGCCGTTTTTCGGCGTCGGATGCGGGCCAAACGCCGCATCTTTGTTGAGTTGGCCAATCTAGGGGGCGGGGCTGTGTTTGTAAACCAAAACCGCCTTCGCATGATGGCAATTTGCCGATTCCATTATATTTTTCAGCTGCTTGGACAAGGACAAATTTTCCGCGCGTGATGACGATTCGCAGGGCAATTTATGCTTTTTTTCCTAGTTCGCAGCGGCGACACGGCAGTTGTCTGCCTCATCACGAAAGTGGTACAAATCGACTCTCGGAAACCATGCACAGGCATGGGAGGCACCGGACAAAAGTTTTTGCGCAAAATTTTTCTTGCAACGGATAAAAAACTCAAAAAAGAAACAAAATTTCGTGGCAAAAAGTCCAAAAATTTTAGAGCAAAATCAAAAGAGAACCAGAATTAACCGGGCTCATTTTGACCTGTGATCGACCGGTGACAGGTCCACGAGATGTGGTATCATCCGTGGCTCTGGGTGCTAGATCTTGTGGAAATTCACCAATTTTCACAGTATAGTTATCCACAGTTGTTGATATCTTGCGCGAACAAAGCCGCTTAATAGGCTGTTTCCACCCCATAAAGTCTATGGAAAATGGAAACGGCAATAGGGTGGATCGCCTCTGGTGTCCGGCTGTGGCGGAGTATAGCGGGGGGTCAGGAAATGTTCGATGTGATGCAGGTTGAACGGGGTCCGCATGTAGTTGTGGATCGTTCCAGGGATAGCGAATTAACGAGCTTCGGCCTCGCTACTCTCGAAGACCGCTACCTGCTTCCCGGCGAAGGCCCGCAAGACATGTTTGCGCGCGTGGCAATGACTTACGCCGACGACAGCGACCACGCCCAACGTCTTTATGATTACGTCAGCCGCCTCTGGTTCATGCCGGCGACGCCGATTTTGAGCAACGGCGGTGCCAACCGCGGGTTGCCAATTTCCTGCTTTCTCAACGAATGCTCCGACAGCCTCGACGGCATCGTCAATCTCTGGAACGAGAATGTCTGGCTCGCCGCACTTGGCGGCGGCATCGGCTCCTATTGGGGCAACCTGCGTTCGATCGGTGAACCGGTCGGCCGCAATGGCAAAACCTCCGGCATCGTGCCTTTCATCCGGGTGCAAGACAGCTTAACCCTGGCCATCAGCCAGGGCAGTCTACGCCGCGGCTCGGCGGCCTGCTATCTGCCGATCAGCCATCCTGAAATCGAGGAATTCATCGAAATGCGCCGCCCCACGGGCGGCGATCCCAACCGCAAGGCCCTCAATCTGCATCACGGCGTCGTCATCCCCGACGCCTTCATGCGCGCGGTCGAAAATGACGAAGAATGGGCGCTCACCAGCCCCAAGGGCGGCGCAGTCATCAATCGCGTCAGCGCCCGCGCTCTTTGGATCCGTCTGCTCACGGCGCGCATCGAGACCGGCGAGCCCTACATGCTCTTCATCGACAACGTCAACCGCGCGATCCCCGAGCATCACAAGCTCGCCGGCCTCGACGTCAAGATGTCGAACCTCTGCAGCGAGATCACGCTTCCCACCGGCGTCGACAAGGACGGCAAGCATCGCACGGCGATCTGCTGCCTCTCCTCGCTCAATCTCGAAAAATTCCTCGAATGGGAAAGTCACCCGACCTTCATCGAGGATTGCCTGCGCTTCCTCGACAACATCCTCGACGACTTCATCAAGCGCGCGCCGGACAGCATGAACCGCGCCAAATACTCAGCCGCGCGCGAGCGCTCAGTCGGGCTCGGCGTCATGGGTATGCATTCCTTCTTCCAGGGCCAGAACGTGCCGATCGAAAGCGTAATGGCGAAGGTCTGGAACAAGCGCATGTTCAAGCACGTCAAGCTGCAGGCCGATGCGGCCTCGAAAAAGCTGGCGCAGGAACGCGGCGCCTGCCCCGACGCTGCCGACTACGGCATCATGGAGCGCTTCTCGAACAAGATCGCGATCGCGCCCACGGCCTCGATCTCGATCATCTGCGGCGGCACTTCGCCCGGCATCGAGCCCAACGCCGCCAACAGCTTTTTGCACAAGACGCTCTCCGGCTCCTTCGCGGTGCGCAACAAATATCTTGCGCAAACCCTCGAAAAATACGGCCGCAACGACGAGGACACCTGGAGCGACATCACCACGCACGAAGGCTCGGTGCAGCATCTCGATTTCCTCTCGGAGCACGAGAAATTGGTCTACAAGACCGCCTTCGAGCTAGATCAAAGATGGTTGATCGAGCTTGCCGCTGACCGGGCGCCGTTCATCTGCCAGGCGCAGAGCTTGAACATCTTCCTCGCCGCCGACGTCCATAAGCGCGATCTGCACATGATCCATCTCACCGCATGGAAAAAGGGCGTCAAAAGCCTGTATTATTGCCGCTCGAAGTCGCTGCAACGTGCGGAATCGGCGACGCATGCGGAGAACAAGGCGCCGCAGGCCAATCCATTCCCCGCCAACGACGATCAGGTCACGCCGGTGGCGCAGATAGCGGCCGAAGAGCCGGCCAAATACGAGGAATGCCTGGCCTGCCAGTAGGCAGAAAGTGCGGCCCCGCAAGACCGGGACAGCGACGAGCAATATCTCTTCCGGTAGAAGGGCGAAGGAGGATTCGATGGCGAAAGATCAAGGATTGGGAATGAGCGAACCTTTGATGCAGGCGATCGAAGAGGCCGTCATGTTTGGCAAGAACGAGGATCTTGCTGCCATTCTTGATACCATTGCCGACGACGAGGATTTTCCGGCCGAATTGCGTCACGGCCTCGAAAGCCTGCATTATTTCCGTACGCATTACGGAATGCAGATGTCGCTCGCCGAGCAGGAGAAGAAAAAAGTCGCGCTCATGGACACGAACTGGAGCGCCGAGCTTCTCGAAATGCTCCGCGACGCCGACGTCGAACCGGCGGCAAAGCAGGCCTAGAACAACCGAATAGGCTTGATGCCGGCCGAGGCCGGAGTAAGCTTCAAGAGAATCGCATTCCGTAAAATCATTTTCAGCAAACGAGCGACCAATGTCCGGACTTCTTACTCCCAATCCCGTCTACAAGCCCTTCCGTTATCCCTGGGCTTATGAGGCGTGGCACAAGCAGCAGCAGATTCACTGGCTGCCGGAAGAAGTTCCGCTCGCCGACGACATCAAAGACTGGCGCCAGAAACTGACGGCGGCAGAGCGCAATCTGCTGTCGCAGATTTTTCGCTTCTTCACCCAGGCTGACGTCGAAGTGAACAACTGCTACATGAAGAAATACAGCCGCGTGTTCCAGCCGACCGAAATCCAGATGATGCTCTCGGCGTTTTCGAACATGGAGACGATCCACATCGCCGCCTATTCGCATCTGCTCGACACCATCGGCATGCCGGAAGTCGAGTATTCTGCCTTCCTCCGCTACAAGGAGATGAAGGACAAATACGACTACATGCAGAATTTCAACTGCGACAACCCCACCGAAATTGCCCGCACCCTCGCGGTGTTCGGCGGGTTTACGGAAGGCCTGCAGCTATTCGCATCCTTCGCGATGCTGATGAATTTCCCGCGCTTCAACAAGATGAAGGGCATGGGCCAGATCGTCACCTGGTCGGCGCGCGACGAAACGCTGCACACGCATTCAATCATCCGCCTGTTCCGCACCTTCATTGAGGAAAACAAATTTATCTGGACCGAGAGCTTCCAGAGGGAAATTTATTTAGCCTGCGACACCATCGTCGATCACGAGGACGCTTTCATCGATCTCGCCTTCGAGCTCGGCGGCGTCGAGGGCCTCGCCGGCGATCAAGTGAAATCCTACATCCGCTACATCGCCGATCGTCGCCTGACGCAGCTCGGCCTGCAGCCGATCTATCGCGTCGCCAAAAATCCGCTCCCCTGGATGGACGAGATGCTCAACGGCGCCGAGCACGCCAACTTCTTCGAGGCCCGTGCCACCGAATACAGCAAGGCCGCGACCAAGGGTAGCTGGGAAGAAGCCTTCGCCCCGGCCACGGAGGACGCGGAGTAGTATCGCTTAAAGCGTGAGATTAAGCGCGGCGTTTAGGTCGCTGCGGGCAAAAGTGATATTTAATTTTGCTTCGCTGTATTTCTCGCTGAGTTCGACCCTGTAGGCGGCCTCCAGAAGCTCGTCGAGCCGGTCGAAGGCCGCTTTCAGGTCTGCAGAGTTATATTGTTCGGCCGCTTTTACCCCACCATCGGCGACGGATCTCACGCCGCGCGCCGCTTGCTCAGCTTTCTTGATGCGCACCCACGCGTTGTGAAGCGCGGCATCCTCGCCGAAATCCGGCGGCCAAGGTTTGCCGAACTTCTCGGCAGCAGCACGAAACTGGGATTTGAGATCCACGAAAGCAGCGTCAACAGCAGTCGTGAATTCTGCGGTTCCATATTGCGGGATGGCCATGTTGGATTCCAGTAGCTATACAATCTCGGTAATACAATCTCGGTAATACAATCTCGGTAATACAATCTCGGTAATCATTCTTGGTAATGGTCGCGCAAGCTAGGACAAGAACGGCCGCCCGGTCAATCCAGTCAATGCTTGCGCGGTATTGATTGCGTTAACCATGGGCTGCGATTTGTGCAATATTTAACGCGGCTATCCGGCAAAACTAAAGCCTAAACTCGTGTACGGCGTGATTGCGCGCGGCGTCCATATTTCTTTTCGCTGAAGCGAAGGAATCCATAAGTCCGCGGTCTCCGGCTTCCTCACATTCGGCCGAGGCATCGTTCAGCTTGCGTATGAGCTTGTCGAAAGCGGCCGGCAGGCTCCCGGAACTCTCCGTGGGGACCCACGCATCGTCGGCAGTTCGCAAGACCCCATAGATTCTCAATATCGTATTTTCAGCATTTACGATTTCCGTGCGCGCATCCTGGAGTTTCTTTGGCCATTGGCTAACGGAAGTTTTGGGCCCGCATTTTTCTTGAGCCGCGCGCTGAAACTGACCCTTGATTTCGGCGAGAGTTGTTTCAAGCTCGCTGCGAAATGTCGGCGACATGCATTCAAGGTCGTCATCGACAACTGCCGCGATGGCATGTGCTTTGCCCATAATATTTCCCCTTGGGGACTAGATTAATATCGCAAAGGCTAGAGCGAAGCGCCGCGCCGGGTCAATTCAAACAATAGTTTCTTGCCGAGTCGGGGCGAAAAACTACCCCCACCTTGCTACCATCTGCGCGGCCTTGATGCCGGAGCGGATTGCGCCTTCGATGGTGGAGGGTAGGCCGGTTGCGGTCCATTCTCCCGCCAGTGCCAGATTCTTCCAGCGGAAATCATAGGCGCGTGGGCGGCGAAGATTTTGCGTGGGCGTGGCGGCGAAAGTCGCGAATTTTTCCTTAAAGATACGGTGCGGCGGCACTTTTTCGGGATCAAGATCGTAAAGCACGGCGAGATCACGCCAAACAAGTGCAGCGATGTCGCGTGTGGCGCTGTCATGCCGCTCGCCGGCGCTGACCGTCACCGAGGCCACGCCTTCCTTGGCGAACACCCATTCGGCGATACCACCGATGAGCCCCACCAGCCCCGCCGGGTTGCGCGGCACGTCGATGCGGAAATGCGCGTTGATGATGGAGCGGAAATCATCTGGCACCGTCAACGACGGCATCACTTCGCGCGCGACCCAGGCCGGCACCGCCAGCACGACCCAATCCTCCGCGCCGATCTCAACCGGCTCGTCCTGGAACTCCAGCATGCGCGCGCGCTCGTCGCGGATCAACATGCCACGCAACCGGCGGCTGTATTTCACTTCCATTCCGCGCTCATGCAAAAGATTGAGGCAGGGCAGGACGAATGTTTCCGAAAGTCCGATCTTCGGCACCATCGGGATGCAGGCCTTGCCGCCTGCGCCGAAGGTTTGCCAGAAAATTGCCGCCAGCGTTTGCGCCGAGGCAATCTCCGGCTCGGTGTTGAGCGCGGCGATCGTGAGCGGCTCCCAGAAGCGGCGGTAGAGCGCGCTTTTGGTGTCGAGTCTGGAGGCGACCGTATCGTTCGCGCCCGCCGTGACGACGCCGAGCGCCGAAAGATAATCGCTCGCTTTAGTGCCGGCGACGCGGCGGCTTTTATCGAAAATCCACCACGGCATCCGACCCTTGTTCATATGCGCGATCCAGCGCTCACCGGTTTTGAGATCCATGAAAGGGAAGATCGGCTCGTCCGGCGCCGCCATAGTTTCAAGCGCACCCGTGAGAAAGAGGTAATCGTGGATTGCGACGTTGCCCGAAAGCACGAGGTGATTGCCGTTGTCGAGCCGACAATCGAGCTCGCGGTCGTGCCAAGAGCGGCAGCGCCCACCGGCGAAGGGTGCTGCTTCATAGACCGTGACGCGCTCGCCCATCAAGGTAAGCTGGAGCGCGGCGGAAAGGCCGGACATCCCGGCGCCGATGATGTGAATATGACGTGCCATGTTCAGCCCGCGAGGCTCCGGAGCGCGAGCCACAATTTCTGCCAGGCGGGCAGACCGATGCGCGCATGTACGTCGCGCCAATCTGCCGCTTGTAGCCGCTCGAAGATCGCGCCGTAGTAAGAGCGCATGATTCTGGCCGGGCGCATCGCCGCCGGGTCGCATTGCTGCATGGCGAGATCGGCAGCCTTGAAGAAGGCGTTCGTCAGTTGTGCAAAATTCCGGCAAACGGCGGGCAGGGCGGGATCGCACAAAACTTCGCCCGGTGCGCGTGATTTGACGTCATACTTATTCAGCAATTCTTCCGGCAAATAAAGACGTCCGCGTTCGGCATCTTCGGCGAGGTCGCGTAAGATGTTGGTCATCTGAAAAGCGCGGCCGAGATGATGCGCGAGCGTCATTGCCATATCGCTGGAATCGCCAAAGATGCGAACCGAAACGCGACCCACGGCGCTGGCGACGCGATCGCAATAAAGATCGAGTGTTTTCATATCGGGTGCGCAGATCGGATCGCCGGCGTCCATTTCCATGCCGTCGATAATCGATTGGAAATCCGCCTCGATCAGGCCAAAGCGCGCGATTGCAGGCGCAAGCGCCGCGGTGATCGGCCCGTCGCTTTTACCGCGGAAAAGATCCTTGATGCGCTGCCGCCATTTTTCGAGGCCGGTGCGGCGCAGCTCAAGCGTTTCGCCGTCATCGGCAATGTCATCGACCGCGCGGCAGAAAGCGTAGAGGGCATACATCGCCTCGCGCTTGGCTTTTGGCAGCATCGCCATGCCGGCATGAAAAGAAGTGCGGGAGGCGCTCACCCGCGCTTTCACGTCCGACACTGCCTTGTCATAGGATACGGTCATCACAGCCACGCGCGGGCGACGCCGAATATGGTCGCACCGATAACAGAAATCTTGCCGAGCTTGACGTCATCCGCGAGCGGATCGCGGCGGCGCAGAATCCGGATCAGGTTTTTTGCCAGCATGCAGATTACCGAGGTTTCGCATTTGAGCCGCGCGTCCGAAACCCGGCTCGGCAGATCGCATGCGTCCAGCATCATGCGGTCGAGCTGATCGAGCATCAGATCGAAAGTTTTGCGCAGGCCCGGCGTCGATACCTTACTGGCGAGATCCTCGACGCGGCCACCGGTGGCAGCGAGAAGGTTTTGGGGAATATAAACGCGGTCGAGCGCGCCGTAATCCTCGGCGCAATCCTGGATGTGATTGATGACCTGCAACGCTGCGCAAAGCTCATCGTTCGCGGGCCACGCATGGCGGCCGATGTCGTGCAATTCGAGCACATGCCGCCCAACCGGCATCGCCGAATAGCGGCAGTAATCCATGAGATCGGGCCAGTCCTTATAACGCAGTTGGGTCGCGTCGCGCTTGAAAGCCTTGAGGAGATCGAGGCAATGCTGCGGCGTGATGCCGGTCGCTTTCAAGCTTTCGCGCATCGCGATTGCGCTCGGCACGTCGTTTCCACCCGCGCCGCGCAGCACCTCGGCGAAGCGATCGAGCCGCGCGATCTTCTCGCTTGTTTCGAGTAAAGGATTATCGCTGACGTCATCGGCGGCGCGCGCGAAATTGTAAAAGGCGTGCACATGCGCGCGCAGATCGGGTCGGATCAGCCATGAGCCGACCGGAAAATTCTCGGTGCCGCGGTGCTTGCCGCTGGCGGTTTCTATCGTCGCAGCGGCTGTCATGCCTGCGCCCGTCCTTTCCATGTTCCGCCTTTACCTTGCCAGTAAAGCCGCGCCGAGTCGATTGTCGCGCCGATATAAAAAAGCGCGGCCAGGGGTAATGTGAAGGCCCAAAAAAACGGCAATCCATAGAACACGATCATGGGCACGTAAATTGTGGTCATGATCAGCAGCGCGCCGAGCGCGCATGCGGCAACCGAAGCCGGTGTCGCAAGGAAAAACCAGATCGGCACGAGAAACAGAAGCCCCATGCCGATCATGGCGCCACACAAAAGCAAAGGCGAATGATGTAGCTGTGTGTAGGCGCAGCGCGCCACCATACGTTCTATGTCCGCGAAACGAGGATAGGCGCGCAGGCTCTCGACCTCGCGCGTCGTCGTAAGTTCAATAGAGCCCTGCGTCCCGCGTTCGCCGCCATTGTCCTTGATCGCGCGGGCCAACGCACAATCGTCGATCAGAGCTGATTTGATGCGCGCAAAGCCGCCGATATTATCCAGCGCCTGCCGCCGCACCAGCATCACGCCGCCCGCCGCCGCCGCGACCTTCGAATCCAGATCACTCGCGTGGCGGAAGGGGTAAAGCATCGCGAAGAAAAACACGAAAGCCGGAATCAGCAGTTTTTCCGCCGCACTTTGGCAATGCAGTTTTACCATCAGTGAAGCCAGATCGAGCTTTTTACGTTCGGCGCGCGCCGTGAGCTCACGCAGGCTGGATGTCGGATGTCTTATATCGGCGTCGGTGAAAAGAATGTAAGCGGTCTTGCTTTGCACAGCACCTGCCTGCATCGCCGCCACTTTGCCACTCCAGCCTTCTGGGAGATCGGGCGCGTTTATGACGAGCAATCTGTCAGCCTTTCCCTGCGTTGCCGCGATTTTACGGGCACAATCCGCCGTGCCGTCAGTGCTGTGATCGTCGACGAGGATGATACGCCAAGCGCCGGGATAATCCTGCGCTAGTAACGAAGGCAAGCTTGCAGGGAGTGCCTCGGCCTCGTCGCGCGCCGGCACGATGATATCGACATCAGGCCATGCTTTCAGCGGATCAACTGGCGCGGCAAACAGCGGTCGCCAGAACTGCCCATGCAGCAGCGCCAGATAAAGCCATACGGCAAGAATAAGGACGCCGACAGCTAACATAGTTTAGCAATAGCCGTTGGCGCGAAACCATGCGACCGCGTCTTCGATCGCCGCCTCCGCCAGCCGCGGCTTGTAGCCGAGTTCGCGCTCGGCCTTGAACGAAAAGAAAAACATCTTCTTTTTCGCCATGCGCAGCGCATCCATCGTCACGAAGGGCTCGCGGCCGGTGAAGCGTGCCACAGCCTCGGCGACGAAGGCGAGGGGATAGATCGCCTCGCGCGGTAATTTAATTTTAGGGGCGCGTCGCCCGGCGATTTGGGCGATGACGCCGAGGATTTCGCCGAGGCCGAGATTGTCGCCGCCAAGAATATAACGCTCGCCGATCTTGCCGCGCTCGTAGGCGAGCCAGTGGCCCATCGCCACGTCATCGACATGCACGATGTTAAGCCCGGTATCGACATAGGCCGGCATCCGGCCGCTGACGGCCTCAACGATGATGCGGCCGGTAGGAGTCGGCTTGATGTCGCGCGGACCGATGGGCGTCGAGGGATTGACGATCACGGCGGGCAAGCCGCGCTGGCGGATCAGGCGGCTTACGTCCAGCTCGGCGAGAAATTTCGAGCGCTTGTAGATGCCGACCATGTCGGCGAGAGTCGATGGCGTATCCTCGGTCGCCGGCGCGCCGTTCGCGTTCGCTCCTAGAGTTGCGACCGAACTCGTATAGACGATGTGCGGGATGCCGGCGGCGAGCGCTGCTTCCATCAGCGCGTGCGTACCATCTACATTGATGCGATGCATCGCTGCCGGATCGGGCACCCAGATGCGGTAATCGGCGGCGACATGGAAAAGTGCATGGCAGCCCGTGAGCGCTGCGCGATAACTTTCCGGTTGACCGAGATCGCCTTCGACGATTTCAATCTCAAGCCCCTTGAGATTGCGCCGGTCGTTGCCGGGCCGCGCCAGCGCGCGCAGATAATGGCCTTTTTCGATAAGAACGCGCGCTACGGCGGCGCCGACGAAACCGGTCGCACCGGTGATGAAGCTGATAGGCTGTTCAGGCATGGGAGCTTTAAAGCGGCTTCCGCAAAAACGGGCAAGTGAGAGTGTAACCCATTGCCCTCAAAAGCAATTTTTCGTTGCACAATCGATTCGATTGCGAAATTTGAACAGAAAAGACCGCGTTTCTTCGTGTTTCTATTGCCATTAAACTCGGTTAACGAAATATCAACCCGCGACCTTTTAACTGAGCATGGCGTGGATCAGCATTGCGGCCAGATTCTCTCAGCCTTACGGACAAAAGGCATGGCCGATCAAGATGTTCGATCCCATGCAAAGATGCGGCCACTAACCTGTGGCTGGACCCAGGAGGGGTATCAGTGGGGCGGACCAGAAAGCATAAAAAAATCGAAAAGAAGATCGCGCCCCTGACGGTCGGCTTGCGCTGGGTCTGGATCGCAAGTCTTTTGCTTGCTTTCAGCGCCAGCTGCTCGGGTTATGCTCCGGAGGCGAAGCCGACCACCGGCCGCAATCCCATCGTCGCCGAAGTTCCCAATCAGGACGAGACTATACGCGGCGACGAAGATCCGGCGATTGTCACCCTCGAAATCGGCTCGGCGCTGCACGAACATAAATTGGCGACCACCGATCAACTGCCCGGCAACATCGTTATTCCCACCACCAACCTCAACGCCGTTCCGGTCACGGCCGCGCTGCAAGCCGTGCTTGCCGGCACCGACGTTTCCCTGTCCTGGAACAGCGGCACTTTTGACGATCACCTCGTCACCGTCATGAATTTGAGTGGCCCGCTGCCGGGCGTGGTTGAGAAAATTTGCGGGTCCGCCCGCGTCTTCTGCGACTATCGCCACGGCGCGCTCGAATTGCGCGACAAGGAAACCTTCATCATCGGCTTGCCGCCGCTCGCCAAGGCATCCGCGATCAACGCCGCGTCGGGCGGAGGCGGCGGTGGCGCAGGTTCGGCGGGTACCAGCAGTGCCGGCGGCGGTTCGACGCTGGGCGGCACGCCGACCGCGGCGACGGTCGCAAGCGTCCAGAGTGCCGCCGGCAACACCATGGCCGATGCGATCAGCGAACTCGCGGCCGATAAGGCCACCATCGACGAGCAGGGCGGCAACATCATCTATACGACCGACGTTGATGGCCAGGATCGTGTCCGGGAATATCTCGAAGAGCTGCGCAACGGACGGCCCTTGATCGTGCTGCAACTCTATATCTGGGAAGTGACGCTCAACAAGGAGAACGCCGAGGGCATCAACTGGAAAAGCCTCAGCTTCCCCAAAATCGGCGGCAGTTTCGAGAATCTGCAGATAACTTCGCCGGCCAGCGCTTTCCCTGCGATCGGCAGCGGCGTCACTTTCGGTGCGGTCACGGCAGGCCGCATTGCCACCAGCGTTATTACGTCGTTCCTCTCGACGCAGGGCCGGGTACAGACCATCAGCAATCCGCAGATCACGTTTATTTCGGGATCGAGCGCGCAATTCATGGTTGGCGGCCAGACCAACTACATTTCCTCGGTCGGCCAACTTGTGACGGCCAATAACGTTACCGGCACCGGCAACAGCGGCACGCAGAGCGGCGTCGGCACCAATACGGTCGCGACCTCGACGATTTCGACCGGCCTTTCGATTGGCCTTAGCGGTGCCTATGAAAGTGGCGTCATCCTCGCCAATCTCAATCTAAGCCTGACCAACCTGCAAGGGTTGAACCCGACCAACACATTGAGCGGCACGACCAGCGGTGATAGCTCTGGCCAGACCATCGATCTGCCGACAACGACCAACCGCGCAGTGTCCACCATTATCCGCGTCCGTCCCGGCGATACGCTCGTCATGGCGGGCATGGTGATGTCGACCGACACCAACAATCGCCAGGGTATCCCGTTGCCGGACGATGCGCGTATCCCGATGTATGGCGACGACACGCTGCAGAACAACGAGCTTGTCATCATGGTCAAGCCCTCCGTGGTCTTGTTCTCGGATAAGGTCGCGGTGCAGGAAGCCAAAGCCAAGGAAGAGGCAAGGCCGATGCCGGCCGCGCTCGTCATCGACAAGAGTGGCACCAATACGCTGGCTATTCCGGCCGCAACGGCACCATCTGGCGCCGCGACGGAAGCTGCGGTCACTTTGCCTCAGCCTCTAACGCCCGCGCCGACGCCGCTGCAGTCGGCACCAGTCGCAACCGATGCGGATAATGCACCGGTTGATCGCCGCCTGATGCAGCGCGGCTTCAGCCATGCCTTCGATCAGCTACTTCAGCCGACTTCGTCCATGCCGCAAAACGCCGCCGATACGCCTAGTGGAGACAAGCCATGACGCCCGTGCGCGCCTCGTTATGGTGTGCGGCAGTGGTGATCGGGGTGTTGACGGCATCCCCCCTCATGGCGCGCGACGCCGCTTTCGTTTCGCCTGGAGGAGGTACGAGCAACAACGACGATGAGGCCGTCAAAGTCGAGCCCAAGGCTGACATCGACACCGGAGATTCCATTCTCAATGTGCCGCGGCGCACCACGCTCTTTTTCGTCAACGAAAGCGGCATGCCGGTGCAGGTCGAGAAAACCTCGGTCAACAGCGATGGCAACGTCACGGCGGAAATTGTCAACGATGATTGTTCGAAGCAGGCTACCATCGCGCCGCAGAGTCGTTGCAGCATCGAGATTTCGATCACGCCAAACCAGCCTGGCGGCTGGACGGTGGAAGCGCTGCTGACGCACAATGGCGCTGGGCGCATTGCGCGCGCGAAATTGAGCGGAAAAACCACCGGCGCGGCGCAGACGAACGAGAAGAAAGAAATGGATCTCGCCATGAACGCGAAGGAGGTGAAACCAGTCACTTTCGGCGACATTGAGATCGGCGGCAAGGCGGTACGCTCTGCGCTTATGGTCAATGACAGCCCAGATCCGATCACGCTTTATTCGATTGATGTCATCGCTGCGGATAACGGACTGCAGAAACTCGACCAAGGCTGCGCCGTCGATATGGAATTGAAGCCCGGTGAATCCTGCCCGGTAACGCTCTTGTGGGCGCCGACGGCGGCGGGCGATATTTCGACCGACCTTATCATCCGTCATAGCGGCCGCATGGGTTTCGCCGTGATCCCCATCCGCGGCAACGTTAAAGGCGCGAGTGTCGCGGATGCCGGCAGGGGTGCCGACAAATCAGGAGACAAGAATGTTCCGCCTCCGCCGACTGCGGCAGAACTTGAAAAGGCGACCAGCGGCAGAATCCCGCAAATTACCGCCGACACGCTTTCAGCCGCAGCCACGCCGAGCGGCGCTCTACGCCTGATTGGCACCGTTGGGGTGCATGCCGTGCTTTTGCTGCCGAGTGGCACGACTGCAGTCGTCGGCGCGGGCGACGAGATCGATCTCGGCGACAAGAAGGGAAAAGTCTTGACGGTTGATCCCAAATCGGTCGAGATCCTTGTCGGCGACGAAAAGAAAACGCTGGCGCTGGGATTAGCGCCTGAGCTGGCGGCGAAAGCGGCCGCGGCGGCGACTACGAGCGGCGGCCAAAGGGACGAAAGCAAATTCGCCAAGAAGCCGGCATCGCAATCGACTCCATCAAGCGTGGCATTGCCAACGTCTGCCTTGGGTTCATATCCGAAAAGCATGGGGGGCTCGCCATGAGCGAGATCCTGCCGCCGGATCAGGTTGCGGCGCAGACCACCGCAATCAAGATTCGCCCGCGCCACTATGAGCTTGCGCTTGCCGAGCAGGCGATGCGCCGCCAGAACGGCCGGCATCTCGCCATTGACGAAATTCTCCGCCGCAACGGTTTTGCGGTCGACAACAAAGACCGCGCCTCGAAGCGCGGCAGTGCACAGGAAGATCTGACTGCGCAATCGCTGCGGCTTTATGTGCCGGCGGCGCAGCAGGCGGCGATGGGTCTTTGCCTGCTCGAACTCCATCAGGGCGCATTGCGTATCGCGGTGGGTGATCGTCTCGATGACGCCGATCTCATTCACATCACGAGCTCGCTTAATCGCGCCAACCACGAGGTGACGAAAGTCGAGATCGAGCCTTGGGATCGCGCTGAGCTTGCGCGCCTCATGCGCGAACAAAGCGAGGTTGCCGGTGAACGCCTCTTGCGCGTTCTGGCGGCACTGGCGAAGGATCCAGATGACGCCATGATGGTCGAGCAGGCGGTGACCGACGTTCTTGCTGAAGCCCTGCAAAGCCGCACTTCGGATATTCATTTAGCGCTGCAGGAAGATGATGCGCGCTGCTGGATCCGCTATCGCGTCGACGGCGATCTTGTTTACAAGCATCTTATTCCCCACCGCGTGATGGCGCCGATCGTCACCCGCATCAAGACCGATGCGCGCATGGACGCCGCCGATCGCCAGCATCCGCAAGACGGCCGTCTTTCCTTCGAGTGGCAAGGCCGCATGATCGACGTCCGCGTCGCCGCATTGCCGGTAGCGCCAAGCGGCGAGAAGCTCACGCTCCGCTTGCTCGATCGCGAAAATCTGCGCAGCTTCGACGAACTTTTCCTGCATGCGCCGCAAGTCGCCGACCGCTTGCGCAAATCAGTCCACGGCCACACTAAGGATGGCGGCTTGATCGTGGTCTCAGGTCCGACCGGATCTGGTAAATCGACCACGCTTTACGGCATCATTCAGGAAATCGACCGCAGCGCGCGCGCCGTCTATTCGGTCGAGGCGCCGGTCGAATATGATATGCCGCTCGTCGACCAAACCTCGGTCACGGACAATTCCGCCAACACCATCGCCGAAATCATACGCGCGTTGATGCGGCACGATCCGGACGTCATCATCGTCGGCGAAATGCGCGATAGCGATACGGTCGAAGCCGCGCTGCGCGCAACTGAATCCGGCCATTTGGTCATCACTACCGTCCACTCGGTCGACGCGTTGCACACGCTTGACCGCATCGACGGCTTTTTGAGCTCGGCCTACCGCACCAGCGGTCTTTACATTCTCGGTCATGCCCTGATCGCAAGCCTCTCGCAGCGCCTCGTCAAAACACTCTGTCCTGCTTGCCATAAATCCGAGCCAGCGATCACGGTTTTCAATACCGCCGAACATTGTGCCAGCATCGGGCTTCAGCCCGACGACAAGATCGCGCTTGCTCACAGGGAAGGCTGCGATTTGTGCAATCACACCGGCTTCCTCGGTCGTACGCTCGCGCTCGAAGCGATGTTCCCGCCCGAAGATCAGGCAAGCCGTCGCGCGATCACGGAAATGATGGTGTCCAACGTGACCTCGTCGGTCGTCGATGTGCCGGGCACGATCTACATTCCGCGCCGGCAATCGCTTGTCGATCTCATCCGGCGCAGCGCGATCGACGCCAACATGGGCGCCGCGCTCCTGGTTGAAGAAGCCGCCACCCGCACCGGCCACGGAAGGTAGGGCGGCATGAAGCTGTTTCACGCCAAGTTCGCCCAACCGCAGCCCGGCGGCGCCATCCAGATCCACGAGGATGATTTTTATCTGCCCGACCAGCATGCTGTGCGCCGCCAGCTGCGCAACAAGGGCTATTGGCCGATCGACATTCACGAGCAAAAGCCACCCATGTTCGAATGGCTGGATGTGCGCTCGCGCAATTGGCAATTGCAGCTCCTGCGCGCGCTACGCTTTCAAAGCGGCACCGCTTCGGCCGGTACGGCGTTACTCAATATCATCGAGGGCGAAAACGATCCGCGCCGGCGGCTCGCCTTTTTGCCCACTCGCACGGTGCTCAAAGGTGGCGGTTCCTTTTCCGAAGCCTTGCGCAGCTTACGTCTTATGGATGCCGCAACCATGGCCATTATTACGGCAGGCGAGCGCGCGGGCGACCTGAAAGGCGTCATCCAGCACGCGATTCAACACACCGAGGAAAAAGGCAAGCAATCGAAAACCATCATTGCGGCATTAAGCTGGCTTTCCTTCGATATTCTCAACATTGTCGGCGCCATCTGGGGTGCGCAGTTCGGCTTTATTCCCTATCTCAAGAACCAGGGCACCAAATCGACGGATCCTGAAGCCATCGAGCAATTCAATCATGCCATCAGCCTTGCAACTTGGGTCAACGGCACGCTGCTTTTTGTTATCACTACCATCATCGTTGGTGCCGTCGTGCTGGTCGCCCTTTACTGGGTCAACCGACATCGCTCCGACCATTTTACCGCGCGCGTAATGATGAAAACGCCGATCGTCTCCAGCTATCTCCGCAATGTGAGTTTGCAGGATACGTCTAAGCTCATGACGCGCCTTCTGCGCGGCAAGGTGCCGCTAGCCGATGCGGTGCAGATCATCATTGAAAGTACTTTGGAGCCAGCATCGCGCGGCTATTGGAGCGAATGTAAAAACCGCGTCATGGCGGGCGTCGAACCCGCTCGCGCGCTCGCGCGCTGGCCACTTAGCAAGGCCGAGAGCGACCAGATCAAAACCGTCCAGTCCGTCGACCAGCTGGCAGAAGTTTACGAATCGATCGCCGAGGAACGCGCCATGATGGCGAAAGCCGACCAGCGCCGGATCACGATTGCGGGTATCATTATCATGATGGTTCTCTTTGGCGCCACTGTGCTTACCATGATCTACTTGCTCATGATCCAAAACCAGGGCTTCCTCGACAGCCTCAAATCCCTGCGGAGCAACAGCTAATCCATGTTCGGCAATTTGTTCAAAAAAGGCGCGAGCCGCCTCGGCGCCGATCTTGAAAAACTTATGTCCAAGATCGAAACGGTGTCGCAAGCCGCCACCGGTGAGGCCGAAGCGACGCCCAAGTCGCTTGCCGACGGCAGCAGCTCCTTCACGAAGGTGCTGCTGGATAAGCCCGGCGGCCTCGGCGAGTTTTATTTCCCTTCGGAGCTTATCGGCGGCTGTTGTCCGCGCGTGGCCGGCCAGGAGGAAGAGATCGTCTGGAACGCCGCAGCGGAAGCCTGCGACACCGAGCGCGTCCACGTCGTCTGGCAATCAACGGAAAACAGAATTTGGTACCTGGCGGTGCGCTCGTCCGAAATAGCTTCCCACACCAACACCTGGTGTCCCTTTGCATCGCTTCTGCCGGACATGAAAGACGCCCGGTCGGTGCCGGTCTGCTATACCTATTTCAGCGACGAAGCCGCAACCATGATGACGTTGACCGCCGAAGGCCTGCAGATTCATCGCGGCATGAGTTCCGTGGTGCGCGCTAAGGCTGAGCGCAGCGCGCGCGAACTCGGCGACGCGCCCGTCATCGAACTGGTCCCCGACCGCATCCTCAAGCTGACGCCGGTGCCCTGGTATTCGGTGTCGCTGTTCGAAGATCGCGCGCGGCGCATTCTTGCGACTGTTGCGGTCATGACGGCGATCGGCCTTGCCGTGCTTTCCTTCGCGGTCTGGCTGTTGACGACGATGGTGATCGTCGGCGCCAAGGTGAATTTGCACGAGGCCCAGGCCCGCGCGTCGTCGAAGACGACGGAATTGATGCAGACCGTAAGCGTTCTGCGCAGCAGCCCTGTGCGCGATCAGCTCTCGAAATTTTCTGATCTCAACGACGGCTTGCTTACGCTCAATGGTTTTCTTGAGGTCTATGAAATCAACAAGGAAGGCCAGGTGCGCTGGCGTGCAATCGTGCCGACCAACGTCACGGCCGATCGCATCAATCAGATCGGCGGCAAGACCATAGAAACCACGCCCGCGGGCGTCGCTGTCGGCAATGCCGAGGAAATCGCCTTCGAAGCGGCCGGAGGGCGGTCCAAATGAGTATCGACAGTAAAATCATCCTTAAAGCGATCTCGCCAAAAATGATTGGCCGGGCGATCCGTACCTTCGATCGCGCAACGGTTGTTGTCGTCGGCGTGTGCTGGGGCGCTGCCCTCGTCATGATGGCGTTCGCGCTTTATGCCGTCAGCCTGTCGGCCTCGACCCGGCACGCCGCCGACGCTCTCGCCGCTTCTGAGCCGAGTTTGCCCAAGATCGTTCATAAGGCCATTGAAGAGCGCGAAGCCAAGGCGCTTGCTGACCAGTTGCAGCGTCGCTACCCGACCATCAATATCGGCATCGGCAACGACCAGCTGATAACGATAACCGCTTCGGACGGCAATAAGTTCAGGGAATGGCTTAATGTTCTCAGTTATATCGATACCATTTCTCCTCAGTACCGGTGGTCGCTGCGGGAGCTTTGCGTCGGCAAGTGCATCGGCAGCGCTCTGATGCGTGCCGCGTTGGTAGGCGAGAAGATATCGTTCGAGGCCCCGCAGGTGCCGGATAAGTAGCCAATCTCGCAATAGCGCCCGAGTAGAAATATATGGCGGCAGGTTTATTTCAGGGCATTAGCCCTTATCTCAAACGTCACAGTAATCCGGTAATCGTTAGATTTAACCTCTTGTTAGTAGCTTATTCATTGACTTTAAGGTAGAAGCTGATTCTATTATGGGAATCAGACGATTAGTTGCTTCCCGCCGCATTTTTTTCAGCAATCTTTGATTAAGAAATTTTGCATAGGATTTGCGCTTTAGCGCCTTGGCATGGCGGGGAGTTGTCCATGTTCGGTTGCAGAGCGTTTCTGCATTGGGAATGCGGGAATGTGCCAAAAGGTCGCACGACAAACGAGGGTGGAGGAAGAAATCATGGGAGAAACGCAACAGCCGGTTCGGGAACGTTTTGTCGCTGATGCCGGCATCGCGATCGGTCCGATCCTTTTCATCATCGCCATTCTTGGCATTCTCGCCGCGGCCATCGCCGCTGGCAGCGGCTCCTTTACGGCTGGCACCTCGAGCGAAGGCAACAGCACCAAAGCTGCTGCGCTCATTCAGATCGGCGAAAATCTCAGGGTCGGCATGGACCGTATTACGATGGAAAACAATGTGACGGTGAACAACGTTACGATTGGCGTCAACAACACCACCAACGCCGTCGATCTTTTCTCTCCCACGGGTGGTGGCGTGACCATCCCTTCGATATCACTCGCCAACGACGCGACTAGCGACATATGGGAATATGTCTGGGCCGAGATACCGGGATTGGGCTCGACGGCCGAGGAGCGCGTGGCGCTGCTGAACGTACCGTCTGGCGTGTGCGATCAGATCAACGTCAAGGCCAACTCACTTAATGTTGCCGTCGCCAACTACGATAAGATCGCCGGTATGACCAATCCGGTGACTAACAACGATTTGGGCGATCTGACCGGCAGCTGGCCCGCTGCCCTCACTAGCAAGCCGATCGGCTGCCTCTACGACTCGACCAACAGCAAATATTGGTTCTACGAAGTGCTTTATATTCAATAAGGCTTCGTAACAAACTTCTTCAGCTTATATGCGTAATACTTAGCCGCAGGCGGGATGGCCGGCGGCTAAAGCTATTTTGGTGCATGCAATCCAAGTAAATCTTGGCCTAAACTCCTCAAGCCGCTATATACTGGCTTCTCACGCGACTCTGCGGCTTCTGATCCGCTGCCGCTTCGAAACGCTGGAGCTCTCCTCGTGCTTGGAAAATTCTGGAAGAAGAATGCCGCAAAGACGGTTCTTGCCCTTGCGGTCGGGATCTTAAATCTTTTTGTCGCGCCGTCGGCTTTCGCCGATGGCATTCCGGAACCCTGGGGAATGCTGCTGCAAAAGCCGGGCTCTCCCGTCGCGCATTTCATCAATAGCTTCCACAATGCGCTGCTCTGGATCATCTCGGCGATTTCGCTTTTTGTCCTGCTTCTCCTGCTTTATGTCATTGCGCGCTATAATTCCTGGACAAACCCGAAACCGAGTAAGACTACGCACAACATAAAGCTCGAAGTCATCTGGACGCTCATTCCCTGCTTGATCCTCATCGGCATCGCCTTCGTTTCCTTTCCGATGCTCTATTATGCGGATCGTATGCCCACCCCCGATCTGACGCTGAAGGTCACGGGGCATCAATGGTATTGGTCCTACGAATATCCTGATAACGGGAACATCTCTTTCGACAGCCACGCGATCTGGGATTCTTCGGCCGTCACGGCAGATGAAGCCGCCAAGCTGATCGATGATGCCAAGTCCGGCTGGCTGCTCAAGGATAAGCCGGCCTTACGCCTGCTCGAGGTTGACAATCGCGTGGTCCTGCCGGTCGGCAAGAACGTGCGTGTACAGATCACCGGTGGCGACGTCGAACATTCCTGGTTTTTACCGGCTCTTGGCGTTAATCGCATGGCGGTACCGGGCCGGCTCAACGAATTATGGCTCAAGGTTGATCACGAGGGCATTTACTACGGCCAGTGCTCGATGATCTGCGGCCAGGGTCACGGCTACATGCCGATCGTAGTTGAAGGCGTTTCGCCGGAGCAATTTACGGCTTGGGCGCAATCGAAAAAGCAGAATGTCGGCGAAAACGGAACCGGCGCGGCGCACTTTGCCGCCGCCCATTAGGTACGGAAGAGGAAGGCGATAATGACATCGACGCATTACGGGGCGGTTGCCCAAGATCACGCGCACGACCACAAGCCGAGCTTTTTCACGCGGTGGTTCTGCTCGACCAATCATAAAGACATTGGCACGCTCTATTTGCTGTTCGCGGTGATTGCGGGGCTGATCGGCGGTACGATCTCGCTTTTGATGCGCCTTGAACTCATGCATCCCGGCCTGCAATACGTCGCCAACGGCCAGGAATGGAACGTCCTCATCACCGCCCACGGCCTGATCATGGTGTTTTTCACCGTGATGCCGGCACTCATCGGCGGCTTCGGCAACTGGTTTATTCCGCTGATGATCGGCTCACCCGATATGGCGTTTCCGCGCCTCAATAATATCAGCTTCTGGC
>Ga0265338_10003746_pt1 | contig 21119 bp, 20 predicted proteins | sample 42126metaG_FD_193579 | JGI IMG/M metagenome (GOLD analysis project Ga0265338, IMG submission 193579) | Rhizosphere microbial communities from Carex aquatilis grown in University of Washington, Seatle, WA, United States - 4-21-26 metaG | ecosystem: Host-associated > Plants > Roots > Rhizosphere... | reverse complement strand
GCGTCCCTTATGCCGTTGCCCGACGCACCGCTCGCTCGACCGCCTGCGGCAATTGCACCGGCACGAAATAGTCTTCCGGGTACAAGTAGTCTTCGCCGGACTCATCAATGACGCGCATCTGATGAAGCTTGGACGCGACTTTATCCGGAATCACCTGATAAATTTTGCGCAGCTCCAAGGAAGCTGCGTAGCCCTTGTTGCCGACGCAGATCACGAATTGTGCTTCGCGTTTCATGTCACTCAAAGATCCGCTTGATCTTGTACTCTTTCGGCCCAATCCCGTGGGCTTCGTACCAGTGGACTTCCGCATGGCACATCGTACCATCGAAGAACTCCACTTCTGCGACGCCTTTCAGTTTCCGCCAGCGTCCTTTGCCATAAGCTTTCCAGAGCCGCTTACGCTCGCGGATGGCTTTGCCAGATGCAATCGATTCGACGTTCGCGATGCGACCGACAATCTTGAAGTGCATGCGCCGACACCGCTAAGTCAAATCAAGGGCGGACGAGGGCGTCCGCCCCTACACGAGCTTCTTAGCTGCAGCCGCTCGTACTCCCGCAGCTCATGCAGCGATAGCAGCTGCCGTTTCTGGTCATGATGCTGCCGCAGAAGCTGCAGCTGGGGGCGTCTCCCAGGTCGACGATGCTCGACAGGGCGTCGGCGGCGTGGACGGAGCCGGCTTCCGGCTTTCGGCTTCGGGCTTCCGGACTTGGACTCGCGCCATTTACGTCTCCCACTCCTTCTGCCTGGGGCAGGCCTGCCGGGCGCAGTCGCAGGTTGTCGAACAGCATCTGCTGCTGGCCGGTCAGGAAACGCAACTGGAGCCAGCGGAAGATGTAGTCCATGATCGATTTGGCGTAGCCGATGTCGGGATTGCCGGACCATCCGCTCGGTTCGAATCTGGTGTGGGCAAACTTTTCGCAGAACAGTTTCAGTGACACTCCGTGCTGCAGCGCGATTGAGACTGCGAGTGCGAAGCTGTCCATCAGGCCGCTGACGGTCGATCCTTCTTTGGCCATGGTGATGAACAGTTCACCGGGCTCGCCGTTGGGATAGAGGCCGACGGTGATATAGCCCTCGTGATCTCCGACTTTGAACTTGTGCGTGATCGAGGCTCGCTCTTCCTGCAGCTTGTGCCGGTTGGCGCGCGGAGGAGCGTTCATGTCCTCTTCTTCGACGTGAGCCGCGACCGCTATCCCTGCGTGAGCCGAACTTTCCGCCGTCTTCGTGCCCGCGGCGCTCAGCGGCTGGCTCTGCTTGCAGCCATCGCGATAAATTGCGACCGCCTTGATGCCGAGCTTCCAGGCCTGCAGGTACGACTCCATGATGTCTTCGACTGTGGCGTTGTTGGGAAGATTCACGGTCTTCGAGATCGCTCCGGAGATGAAGGGCTGAGCGGCGGCCATCATGCGGAGATGTCCCATGTAGTGAATCGAGCGCGTGCCCTTGGCCGGCTTGAATGAGCAATCGAAGACGGCAAGATGATCGTCTTTAATATGCGGCGCGCCTTCGATCGTGCCCGTAGCGTCGATGTAGCTGACAATCGCATCGGCCTGATCGTGGTTGTATCCCAGCTTGAACAACGCCGTAGGCACAGTGTTGTTGACGATTTTGATCATGCCGCCGCCAACCAGTTTCTTGTACTTGATCAGCGCCAGATCCGGCTCCACCCCTGTAGTATCACAGTCCATCATGAAACCTATGGTGCCGGTGGGGGCTAATACGGTTACCTGGGAATTTCTGTAGCCGTGCTTTTCACCGTGGGCGAGGGCTTCGTCCCAGCATTGTTTGCTGGCTTCGTAGATGCTGGTTGGGACGTTCGCTTTGTTGATTCCGTTCACGGACGCGCGGTGCATGCGGATCACGTCGAGGAACGGTTCGCGGTTGATGTACCAGCCGGGGCAAGCTCCGCCGGGCATGACGTTGGATCCGAGATTGGTCTCGGACAGATTCTTCTTTGCCAGCTCTGAGGCCGGAGCCAGCGAGGGGCACTGCTCGGCAATGCGGCTCGACTGCAGGTAGGCTTCGCCGCACATGATGGCGGTGACACAGCCGGCGTAGTCGCGGCCGGCATCGGAGTCGTAGGGCAGACCGGCGGCCATCAGGAGCGCGCCCAGATTCGCGTAGCCCAGACCCAGCGGACGGTAGTCATGCGAGTTGCGCGTGATTTGTTCGGTAGGATATCCGGCGTTGTCGATGATGATTTCCTGGGCGGTGATCAGAACATCGACGGCGTGACGATAAGACTCGACGTCGAACGTGCCGTTGGGCGCGAACTTCAGCAGGTTCAGGCTGGCCAGGTTGCAGGCCGAGTCGTCGAGGAACATATATTCACTGCACGGATTGCTGGCGTTGATTCTGGCCGTGTGCTTCGAGGTGTGCCAGCGGTTGACCGTGGTGTCGTACTGCATGCCGGGATCGCCGCAGTGCCAGGTAGCTTCGCAAATTTTGTAGAGAAGGTCCTTGGCTTTGTAGGTGTTGACTACAGAGCCGTCGGTGACCGAACGGGTGGAGAAATCGGTGTCGCGCACGACGGCGTACATGAAATCGTCGGTCACGCGCACAGAGTTGTTGGCGTTCTGGAAGAAGATGGACGAGTAGGCGTCGGAGTCAGGATGGGAGCCGTCGTATCCCATGGAAACCAGGGCGTGCGCCTTGGCTTCTTCTTTCATCTTGCATTCTACGAAGTCGACGATGTCGGGATGGTCGACATTGAGAATGACCATCTTGGCGGCGCGGCGCGTCTTGCCGCCGGACTTGATGACGCCGGCGAAGGCGTCGAATCCTTTCATGAAGCTGAGCGGGCCGCTGGCCGTACCGCCACCGGAAAGAGTCTCAGTCGATCCGCGCAACGGGGAAAGGTTTGTGCCCGTGCCGCTGCCCCACTTGAAGAGCATGCCTTCGGTTTTGGCCAACGTAAGGATCGAGTCGAGCGAATCCTTTACCGAGTTGATGAAGCAGGCGGAGCACTGGGGCTTGGTGTATCCGGTGACACCGAATTCGACTTCCTGCGTTTTCGGGTTCCAGTGCCAGTTGCGGCCGTCGGAGTTGGGCTCGATGCGGTCGCATCCGACGTTGAACCAGACGGGGCTGTTGAAGGCCGCGTACTGGCGGACGAGGATGTGAACGAGTTCGTCGTGGAACGTGGCGCCGTCCTCGGGAGTGCGGAAGTAGCCCTGGGCTAGTCCCCAGTCGCGAATCGTTTCGGCAACGCGGCCGACGAGCTGGCGGACTCCGGTCTCGCGCTCGGGCGTGCCCATCTTGCCATGCAGATATTTGCTGGCCACGATATTGGTGGCGGTCATGGACCAGTCTTTGGGAACTTCGACGTCTTTCTGCTCGAAGATAATGTTGCCCTGGGCGTCGGTGATCTGGGCGAGGCGGAGATCCCATTCGATTTCGTCGTAGGGGGAGATGCCCGCCTTGGTGAAGAGGCGGCGGAAGGAGAGGCCGGGGGCCTTCTTCTTATTATTCGAAGCGGAAACGGCGCTCACGGGAATCGACGCGGCGGCGGTAGATTCGGTTACGGTTTTGAGTTCTGCCATCGAGGAGTCTCCATTCATTAGATTCTATGAGTATCTGTGCCGATTCGGGCGCCCGGCCAGCGGGCGGGGGAATCGGAGTGAATCAAGTCTTGTAAAGATCGTTTTCTTTAGCCCCTTCAGGGCTTTTATTTCTCGTTTTCGCACCGCACGGCTCGCGCCGTGGGTGCACTCTTCCGCCGCTCCGCGGCCGATCACGAGCGCGGCGCGGTCCGCTCGGGTCAGAAACCCGAGGGGAATGGGGACGGACAGTGAATATTGGTGGCGGCTCCGGAGTCGAGCGGGACCGTTGGACTAGAGGCCGAGGCAGAAGAACCTGGTTTCGCGCCCGAGCTGGTCCCCTGCGCTTCGCTCAGGGTTCGCGGGACCCTTCGACCGGGCTCAGGGCAGGCTTGCGAGGTGCCCGTCTCCACATGAGCATCCTGACTGCCAGCATCGGTGGCTTCTTCAAATAGGTTGCCCTGCCCTTCGCTCGACTGTGGGACGTATTCCGTCGCGGGAGTCAGTTCCAGGGAGGTGGCGAAGTGCGAGCCGATTCCAGTGACCTTTTCGGTGGAGGAGACCATCCATTGATTAAGGGCGCTGCAGATGCCACGACGCTGAGCGTGGTCTTCGATGACGACGAAGCGGACGAAATAACGTCCCGAAGTCAGCCGGGCGCGCATGGGATTCTCGCGCGAGAGCATGCGGTCGAGGACGAAGGCCATATCATCGTCTTCGAAGAACTGGGTTACGGCCAGCATGCGGCGGGCCGCTGTATCCGCGCCCTTGTCCAAATCCATGATTTCTTCGGCTACGGCGAAGACGCCGGGTTTACTGGGGACGAACAGGAGGCTGTGATGGGACTCGCAGCGGAACCAACGCGACCAGTGGAGGCGACGGTAGTCGAGGGGACGATCGAAACCGTGGCGCGCCAAAGACTCTGAAACGAGGCGAGTTAAACCTTCCATTGCGGGCTCCTGGGGTCCTGCTGCCGCGCCAGAGAAAGGAGTTCCCTTATCTGCTGACGGGGCAGTTGTCTGCATACTGGCAACTACACCCTTCCTGTTGCACTCTCTCGATTGTTGTCGTGCCCCGGGGGAGGGTCGGGGAACGGCCACCGCACTGAATCGGCTTCCGGCGTCCGGCTCCCGGAAGGGCCTTTGTTTGTTTAAGGTTTCGGGCGCCGGGCTTACGGATCTGAAGCCCTAGCGCCTGAGCCCTTTTCGGCGGAAGGGCGGCAAGTCACCTCTGGCTTGGCGCCGAACCGCATTCTCTTTCTAAGTACTGCTCAGTACTGCTGCTGCATTCCGTCCCATTCCCGTGAGACGGAATTTTTGTGCCTTGGGATTGCAAAGTTACTCCCGTGGGTTGTGCCTGTCAAGCAGGAAACACTACAGGTTGTATCCCTAGCAATGACGGGCTTGATGCGGGGTTGGTGCCACGTTTTCCACACCGGAAAAACAGGGCTGGTTTGAGATTTGTTGGGTGCGGCCAGGCGTTCCCGTTTTGGGACCGTATGTTGCGGCAAGGGTTGAGGTTGTGCGCAGGATCCCACACCTTCGAGCCCTGCCCGAGGCGGGTTTGATTGGCGATCGAAAGAGCACCTTAGCCGACTAAGCATACGACCACAGGGGCTGAAGCCCGCGTTCGTTCTGCCACCTCCTATGCGGCGCTGGAAGCGCCGCTCTTCCACGGTTGTGCAAGCATTCACGGTGGTGGGTGCATTCACGATTGCGCCCTACATTCACGATTCTGCGTACGTTCATCTTCGTTCATGTTGTGCCCGAGTTGATGGTTGCCTTTGCGTTCACATCAGGCGCAAGCCCGGGGTGGAATTGCGGCGGTCGCGACAGGGCTGCGGGAGTTTGCGACGGATGCGGTCTCCATCGTCGTTCCGGAGGGCAAGTGACTCGTCGACTCGGTGGCGAGGAATCGAGGACTTGCGGAGTTTTATGGCCTCAATCCGCAGTGCCTCGAACTCGACGCGGCTGAGGTCGGGATCGCTCGGCATGTTTTTCCTGATCGTTGCTTCGGCGGGCGAATTCTCGCCAACCAGCGTCTCGCCGGTGGCCGGATCGCCGGCCAAAAACATTTGGACATAGATGTCCTCGAAGATCTTACGAGGGGCGATGCTGATTACGCCGTCGGAAGATTCGACGAGATAGTCGCCTCTGCGTCCGCAGTGCTGGCGCCCGAGGTGGTCGACGAAGCTGAGAGCGGAGCTGAGTTGTTTGGCCTTGACCAAGAAGCGAGTGCGGTACGTCTTCCATTCAACTGGTTTCATGTGGCGCGGACCCGAGAGCGCATCCTGCTGCGCGAATTGATTGCACGCCCATCGGCTCACGCCGCCTGCGGCGAGTGCCGATTTTCTTGTGCGAGTGAAAGAGACTGTACGAGCGAAAGGGTGTGGGGTCAATTCAGTATTTTTGGTGCACATGAGGAAAAAGATGGCCACGGATTTTCAGGGACTGATCGAGATGAAGAAAGCGATGAAGAGCGGTTGTTCCGCCGCTTGATCGCGGTGGTTTTCGTGAAGACGAAGCGGGGTAGAAAATATCTGGTAGAGTGGGCAGCCGGAATGTCCACAGGGTGTGCACAGGAAATGCAGAAAGGCAGTTGGCAGTTGGCAGTTCTCAGTTCTCAGTTCTCAGTTCTCAGTTCTCGGTTGAGGGAGGCCGACATTATGCGAAGGGTTGTTTTTGGTTTCGTCGCTGTCTTCTTGATGGGATGCGGTCCTTCTTTCTTTCTCGTTGGGCAGACGACTGCTGCAAAGACCATCGCATTGCGGTGTGGGAGTTTGTTTGAGGGTCGCGGGGATTCTTTGCGCAAGAATGTCGTGCTGGTCATTGAGGGCGAGAAGATCAAGGAGGTTTCTGCCAACGTCCCGGCTGGCGCTGAGGTGGTCGATTTGTCCCGGGAGACCTGCCTTCCCGGATTGATCGATACGCACACGCACATCTTGCTGCAGGGCGACATCACGGCGGCGGACTACGACGAGCAATTGCTGAAGCAGTCGCCGGAGTATCGGACGATTCTGGCTACCGTAAATGCGCGGCGGGCGCTGGAGTATGGGTTTACCGCGATTCGCGACCTGGAGACGGAAGGGGCGGGGTATGCCGACGCGGACGTGAAGGCGGCGATCAATAACGGAGTGATTCCCGGACCTCGAATGCAGGTGGCGACGCGGGCTATGGATGTAACCGGTGCGTATCCGCTGCAGGGATACGCACCCAATGTCGTGGTGCCGCATGGCGTGCAGCTGGTCGACGGCGTGGACAATGCGCGGGCGGCGGTGCGGGAGCAGATCAGCCACGGGGCCGACTGGATCAAGGTGTACAGCGACCGGTCGTACCGCGTACGCGAAGACGGCGTCCTCGACGATGTTCCGACGTTCACGCTGGATGAGCTGAAGGCGATCGTGGATGAGGCGCACCGGGAGCGGCATCGCGTGGCATCGCACGCGATGGCGCTGTATGGCGTCCACAATTCGGTGGAGGCCGGAGTGGATTCGATTGAACACGGGAACTACATTGCAGACGCCGACCTGAAGGCGATGGCGGAGCATGGGATTTTTTATGTGCCGACGATTTTCGTGGGCGAGTACGTGGCGCAAGGACGGGCCGCGGCTGGGGCTCCGGTGTGGGTGAAGATGATTCAGATCCATGAAGACACGTTTCGACGCGCGATGAAGACCGGAGTGAAGATCGCATTTGGCACCGATGCGGGCGGATTTGACTGGAAGATCAATCCGGCGAAGGAATTTTCTTCGATGGTCAAGTTTGGAATGACCCCGGCGCAGGCGATCCGGTCAGCGACCGTGACAGCCGCGGAATTGCTGGGGATGAAGGATTCTGTGGGGACTCTCGAAACCGGGAAGTTGGCGGATATTGTGGCTGTTCCGGGGGATCCTCTCGCCGACGTTTCGGTAATGGAGAAGGTGGATTTTGTGATGAAGGGTGGGGTGGTATATCGGCACGAGAACCAAAAGCCTTAACCGGAGAGAACGCAGAGTCCCCAGAGGAAAGCAAGAAGGAACTTCGGTTTTGAGAACTTGCGGGCTCGTGGTGGTGCACGCGAAGTACATAGGTCCTTCGCTTCGCTCAGGATGACACGAGTGCGGGATGGGAGTGCGTCGTGAACCATTCGAGAATGCGGTGTTCGAATTCCTGGGGTGCGGTGCTGATGGCGCCGCAGTGGTCCGCGTTGGGGACCTCCCAGAGTTGGGTGTTTGGATTGCGCGTGTGAATTGCTTCCGAGTGGCGGATGGGGATGTTGGTATCGATCTGGCCGTGAATTAATAGGACCGGAATCGTGGTGGCGGCGACGGAATCTTCCGGAGAAATTTCTTCCATCTTCAGGCCATATTTCCAGCGGGCGCGAAGGAACGCGACATCGACCAAGGGGCGGAGGAGCGTGCGTCCGAGCAGCGGTCCTAACGGCGGGCCGAGGTGGAAGGGCTGTCCCATGCGGTCGTAGGCGATCTCGCGAAAATTGGAGAAGGCGGATTCCGCAGCGACAGCACAGAAATTTGTGTGCGTATCGAGCGACTGCAGGAGTTGCGCGGCTCCCATGGATTCGGCGAAACCAAACGTGCAGCGGGGATGATCCTGTGCCTGCAAAAAATCGAACCACTGGTGGATATCGTTTCGTTCGAGCAGACCGTAGGTGGCGAGATCACCTCCGCTGGCCCCGTGGGCGCGGGCGTCGGGGAGCAGGACGGTGAATCCGTGGGCGAGGAGGAGTTGCGCGTATCCGACCATGCCAACGCGGTTGTCGGCGAGTCCGTGGAGGAGGAGCACGGCGTCTCCATTGGCGAGGCGAGGATGAATCAGCCAGGCGCGAAGCGTGACGCCGTCTGGCGTGGTGATAGAGGCGTCGGCGAGCTCGGCGTCAAGGGTATGGGCAGATTGTCGGACGGCGGTGATTTCATCTTCGGTGAGCGGGCGGCGGGCGGGATGGAGGGTGCCGTCGGCGACCAGGACTCCAGCGATGGTGCAGAAGACGAGATACAGGATGAAGAAAAGAAGAAAGAGGCGGATTGTTCTGCTTCGACGCAATGAGTACCCGCTGAATGGTACGGACCGCGCTGGAGAATGGTTCCGCCGATCGAAGTAGAAATCTTTTCGGATGGAAGACGATTTGCGAGGGGGTGCGTAGATCGTGCATGCGGTTGGAAGAATTTTCCGGGCGGCTGATTTGTCGAAGATTGTGGAGTCGGTAAAGTGAAGAGGGTCAGTAGCTTGGAACATGAGGAGGAAAGGCAGGGTCTTTGCTAGATGTTTTGACCTGAAGAGAACACATTCTCGCTAAGGAGGAAGTCATGGCGATGGACCCGGTTTGTGGAATGGAAGTCGACGAAAGATACCCCGAATTCCAGATGCAGTTCGCGGGAAAGAAGTACTTCTTCTGCTCGGAAGACTGCAGGAAGGAGTTCGAGAACCAACCGGACGAATTCGTGGAGACGGCGGCGTAGCCGCTGTTGAAATTCTTTCGGGAAGACAGAAGCCCCCGCAGGATCGCGGGGGCTTTTTACTTTCGCTTCACTTGGCGGGGCGGCCGAGGCGGCCGTCCCCCTATGTGTTTCAGACACGGTCTAGCGGTGCGCCAACTCAGGCTCGGGGACCGACTTGCCCGACTTGAAGGCGGTGTAGCGCTTGTTGATTTCGTCCCAGTTGATTACGTTCCACCAGGCAGTGAGATATTCGGGGCGGCGGTTGTTGTACTTCAGGTAGTAGGCGTGCTCCCAGACATCGTTGCCGAAGATCGGAAACAGACCCTGAGAGAGGGGGCTGTCCTGATTCGGCGTGCTGATGATTTGCACGTCGCCGGTGGACTTGCCCGCCAGCCAGACCCATCCGCTGCCGAATTGTTTGGTGCCGGCATCGTTGAATTTGGTTTGAAAATCTTTGAAGGCGCCGAAAGTTTTTTGAATGGCCTCGGCGATGGGACCGGTGGGGTCGCCTCCGCCCTTGGGCTTCATGATCTTCCAGAACATGGTGTGGTTGACGTGGCCTCCGGCATTGTTGCGGACGGCGGCGCGAATGTCTTCCGGCACGGCGTTGAGGTCGCGAATGAGATCTTCGGCCGATTTGCCGGCTAGTTCCGAGTGCTTCTCGATGGCAGCATTCAGGTTCTTCACGTAGGCGCCATGGTGCATATCGTGATGCAGGGTCATCGTCTGCTTATCGATGATGGGTTCGAGTGCGTCGTAGGCGTAGGGGAGAGCGGGTAATTCGTGAGCCATGATATTGAACCTCCAATGTACAGCTACTGAGATGACAACGAGCGGCGTTTCGATGCAGGCGTTATAGAGCCACAATTATATCGCCGCCTGATCTATTTGCGGCGCAAGGAGTGGTCTGGTAGGTTAAGGCGCCGACGGCGAAGACGCTGAACCACGGGTTAGGAGACGCATGGATGTCCACTTGATTGACGGAACGTATGAGTTGTTCCGGCATTTTTTCGCGGTGCCAGCCTCCAAAGACGTGAACGGGCAGGAAGTTGGCGCGGTCCGCGGTGTGCTGGCTTCTGTGTTGTCGATGATCGAGGGCGGCGCGACTCACATTGGGGTGGCTACCGATCATGTGGTGGAGTCGTTTCGGAACGATCTTTATCCCGGGTATAAGACCAGCGAAGGCGTGGATGCGGAGCTGCTGTCGCAGTTCCCGATTCTCGAGCAGGCGCTCGAGGCGATGGGAATTGTCGTGTGGGCGATGGTCGAGTTTGAGGCGGATGATGCTCTGGCTTCCGCTGCGGCGAAGGCGGCACAGGATGAACGCGTAGGGCAGGTGTTCATTTGCACGCCGGACAAAGATCTTAGCCAGTGTGTGGTGGGCAAACGCGTGGTGCAACTGGATCGCCGGAAGGAAACTGTGCGCGACGCGGACGGAGTTGTGGCCAGGTTTGGGGTGAAGCCGGAGTCGATTCCGGACTATCTGGCTGTGGTCGGCGACAGTGCTGACGGATTTCCGGGCGTGCAGGGTTGGGGCGTGAAGGCGGCAGCGCTTGTTCTGTCGCAATACCCGCATCTGGAGGATATTCCGAAGGACTGGCGAGAGTGGGATCCGTCGATTCGCAGGGCGCGGCCGCTGGCGGAATCGCTGTTCAGTGCGTGGAACGAGGCTCTGTTATTTCGCACGCTGGCCACCCTGCGGTTGGATGTTCCAGTGTTTGATACGGTCGACGATCTGCGGTGGACGGGCGCGCGGGCGGGGTTTGAGGAGTGGGGCCGGCGAATGAAGTCACCGAATCTGGTGCGGCGGGCAGCGGAGGCGCGGCACAAAAGCCAACTTTAGAATCCTTCCGGTTGGCTCGTGATCCGCTCCGTAGAACGTGCTGCGGAGCGTGCTAGGATCGTCGGATGTGGGAAGGCACCGTCGTCTCCATCCATGTCGCGGCGGAAGCGTCGGCGCCGATGCAGTCGATCACCGAAGTGCGGGCGATCCCGGGACGCGGGCTCGAGGGCGATCGGTATTTCGCCGGGACCGGGTTCTACTCGAAAAAGCCGAGCTATGGCGGGCGCGAAGTCACACTGATCGAGATTGAGACCGTCGAGGCGCTTTTTAGCGGCGTGCTCAGCGCCGTGGGGGAACGGTGCGGGATCAAGCTTGCCGCGGCCGACACCCGCCGCAACATCGCGACGTCCAGTGTCCCGCTCAATCATCTTGTCGATCGTGAATTCTGGGTCGGCGGCGTGCTCATGCGGGGCACGCGCCTCTGCGAGCCGTGCAAGTATTTGGAGGACCTAACGCTACATGGCGTGATGAGCGGCCTGATCCATCGCGGAGGCCTGCGGGCCCTAATACTAAGTGACGGCGTCATTCGCGTCAGCGACGCCGTGCGCCCGAAAACCTCGTAAACCGTCCTTGAGGCGCAAGGGTTACGGCAAACGGTTGTCCATCACAGAAATTTGCGCGACGCGCGAAGAACTCAACAGCAAGGTCGCGATCAGCCCGCAGACGGCGGCGAACGATAGCCAGAGTCCCGGGATCGCGCGATTGCCAGTCGCGTGGATCAGATAGGTTGAAATCGCGGGCGTAAATCCACCGAATATGGCCGTCGCGCTGCTATGGACAAGAGAGAATCCGGCCGTGCGGACCTCGGCCGGCATGATTTCCGTCAGGAACACGATCAGCGCGCCATTGTAGCTGGCGAACAGAAACGAGAACCACAATTCCACCGCCATCAGCCGGCTGAAAGACGGCGCGCTTACCAGCCACCACAATGCCGGATAAGCCGTTAGCAGCGCCAGCACACTGACGGAGCCCAGCATTGGACGCCGCCCAATTCTGTCGGAAACCGCACCCATGATCGGAAGCCAGAGAAAATTGGAAGCGCCAACACACAGCGTGACAATCATGTTGTTCCTCGCCGCAAGATGAAGCACAGCGCCGCCGAACGTCGGTGTGTACGCCGTGATCATGTAAAAGCAGACCGTGTTCATGATCGTCAGCAGGGTGCCGAGCACTATGAGCCTCCAACCACGCGCCAGCATGCGCAGAATCTCGCGCGGCGATGGATGGTGCTTGCGCTCAAGGAATTCCGGCGTTTCCTTAAGCGAGCGTCGCAACAGAAACAGGAGTGGAATAATCGCGCAGCCGACCAGCAGAGGGATGCGCCATCCCCAGCGCATCATTTGATCGCCGGTAAGCCGCAACGTCAGGCCGATCCCGAGCACTGCCGCGAACATCACCGCCACTTGCTGGCTCGCCGCTTGCCAGCTGACGTAGAAACCTTTGTGTCCGGGCGTCGCAACCTCGAAAAGATAAACAGAGACGCCGCCCGCCTCCACGCCGGCCGACAGTCCCTGCACCAGCCGCCCGGCGACAACCAACAGCGGCGCAATCAGCCCGATCGACGCGTAGGAAGGCGTGCAGGCGATTGAAATGGTCCCGATCGCCATCAATCCGAGAGTCAGGAGAAGCCCAATGCGGCGCCCACGATGATCGATATAAGCGCCCAGCACGATGGCGCCGAGGGGCCGCATCAGAAAACCCGCGCCGAAGGTCATCAGAGAAAGCATCAGCGACGCGAATTCGCTTCCGCTCGGGAAGAAAGTGCGCGCGATTGCCGCCGCGTAGTATCCGAAGACCTGGAAGTCGTACATTTCCAGAAAATTCCCGCTGGCGACGCGGACCACGGGCCAGAGAGTTTGTGCGCGGACGGGTTGCCCCGCGGCCAGTGATCTAGCTGAGTTCTCTGGAATTTCCATTCTTGAATTCCACGGGACGGTTCAGGATACCAGCCACTACCGTTTCGGTCCTGCCAGCACATTTTCGAATTAGGAGCCGGAGCCTGACAACTATGGACATCCCCCACTTCTCGCAAAAGCCGCGAGAAATGGGGCATGCGGATTCCGGCGGGCCTGTCCGAGTCCGAGACCGGACCTGCGCAACACTTCCGGATCCGCACAATTTCTTAGGCTTTGGTGGCGAGGTAGTCGCAGACGCGGTGGATGGTGTCGCGCTGGGCGTCGTTCAGGGTGAGGAATTCGAATCCGTAGCGCAGGCCCTGGCGGTAGCGCACAATAGCCCGCACTTTGATGGGATACGGCGTCAGGGGCAGGGGGATTTCCAGCGTGACGATCTCTCCGGTTTCAAGGCTGCCGGTTAAGGTTGCGCCAATGCCGTCCTGGCCCATTTCTGTGGAGCGTCCCCAGCAGGTACGGAACTCTCCGTCCTGAAACATTTTGACCTGCAGCCGGACGTCGATGATGAAGCGGGGAAAGCGGCGGGTGAAGGAGAACTTATTGGCAGCCGCTTTGTCGGACCTCGCACTGGGGTTGGCGCCAGTTGCGCCCGCGCTTGCCGCGGCAGCCTTGGCCCGTGCTTTTTTTTCTGTTCCCATACGCCCGACTAGTTGCCGTGCAACAGATATCCCGGTTCGAGCGGCAGTTTGCCGGCAACCTTGACGACTGCGACGCTACTGTTGATGGCATACACGTCCACAACGCCGACGGCGCCGGGAATGGATGCGACCTTGTTGACCAACTCCTCATCCGAATCGGCGATCATGATTGCGGGGTGGCCCATACGCTGGTGATTGGCGGAGGCGACAAGTTCCTTCACCTGTCCTTCCGGAAGCTCGTAAACCTTCTCCAGAAACACCTTCATTTCGGCCGCCGATGGAGAGCGCATGATGAAGGTGACCGCCTTGCCGTCGGGCCAGTGGCTGGTTTGACCTTTGCAGACCTTGACCAGGTCCGGCACGGTAATGGCAGTCACGGCGTTGGACTTGTTGGCGACCAGCGCGAGATCGCGCGCCGCAGCCAGCGAGACGCTGGCCGCAAGAAATAGAAAGACGCTTAGAGTTTTACGATGGTACACACTCTCTCCCGCATGTGGACTCGGCCTTCGCATGATTCTCGTCCAATTCCGGCATTGGCTCAACGGCCACGAAGGTCATGTACCTCTGGAGCTAACCCGAGAAGAGGGGTGGCTGGAACTGGGGACTGGTCTAGTTTTGTGGAACCGCGGGAGATCGTTTTCGTACCTTAGGGTGTAAGGCACAGGAGATTCTATGTTCTGCCACCGGTGCGGGACGGAGATGCAGCCCGATTTTGCGGCGTGCCCGAAGTGCGGCCGGCGCATCGGAGACCTGACCAGCAACGTGGCACAGTCGCGGCTGGAGGGGCATTTGCGCCTGCTGGGAATTCTGTGGATGGCCATCGGCGGTCTATTCTTGATCCCCGGGGCGGGGTTGATGCTGTTCGGGGAAGGCACGCACATCATGGTGCACGAACATGAGCCCTGGCCGGGCGTTCTTTCTCTTCTGCTTTACATTGCGGGGGGCAGCCTGATGGTCCTGGCGACGGGCGGAATCTGCGTAGGCCTGGGCCTGATGCAGCGGCGTCCGTGGGCACGGACGGCAGCGATCGTTTTGGGAGTGCTGGCTCTGTTTCACCCTCCGTTCGGAACGGCGCTAGGTGTGTACACATTGTGGATCTTGCTGGCCGACGAGAATGGGGATGAGTACCGGTACATGACACGGGCAAGTTAAGTACAAGAGGACAAAGCGATTTCGCCGGGGGGTTGGCAAGGGGGCAGGTATGCGGTAGGCTGTGACGTATCATACAAAGGAAAATCTTCCCCCATGACGACTCGTGTGGCTTTACCTCCGCAGGACTTCCAGAAAATGTGCAAGCAAGCAGAGCGAGATCACGAGTCGAAGAAGCTTGTGGTGCTGATGAATCGCGTAAAGCGCCAGATCGCAGAACGCGAGCGCAGCGTGGATTCTCCGAAGCCCCCCGTAACAGCGCTGAACAGCGATTCCGGTTTATTGCGGCTCCCCAGCCGCACCGCTTTGTTTGAGAGATAGCGGAGCGGTGGTAATTTGAATTTCGGATCGTTCCGAAAGAAAGTATTTCACCTTTCACAACCTGGTTCTGCGCTAAAATAGGCGAGTTTTTCCGACGCACCCGCCTACTGGCCAAAGTGGCTGCGCCGAGCCTTCCCCCAGGAGGTAGTAGATGTACCGGCCTTACTCTGGTTCCCTGGCGGACTCTCGTCCGTTTCAGGACGTGGAGTCTCAACTCCGCGGACTCACGCAAGATTTCGCAATGTCGTTCAACACCGGAAACTACGATCAGGCCGCAGCCCTGTTCTCCGGTGATGGTGTTCTGATGGTGCCCCACCAAGACACAGCCTACGGGCAGAAGCCGGTGGAGTGGGTACTGCGCCAACTGGGAGAAGCAGGCTACAGCGATCTGCGGCTGGAAACAACGCGCATTGAACATTCTGGCGACATGGCGATGGAACTTGGACGCTTCTCCATCGTCGTCCGGCAGGCAGATGGGGCACAGAGTTCGGAGCGCGGGAAATATGTACGGGTGTGGAGACGGCTGGGAGCCTGGCGGCTGGTGGCCGATTGCTGGAGCCGGTCGGCTCCGGCGGCAACCGATCGTGCGGCCTGACGGCCGCGCTACGGAATCGAAATCTCCACTTGCGGGAATGCGGGAACAGCAGATAACGTCAGCGGACATGAGCCAGACACCGGTCGGGACCAAGGTTGCGAGCGATAACGGACATGGGGCGGGAGTGAAGGCGGCCGATCCGGGGCAGTATTGTCCGAACTGCTCGATGAAATTGCACGAGAGCCGGTGCAAGCTGAAGTGTCCGCAGTGCGGGTTCTATTTGAGCTGCTCGGATTTTTACTGAGGGGCTCGCGTCGGGCTTTCGACTTCCGGCTTTCGTTATTGCCGTCTACTGATTTCCAAATAAAATCTAGTGCTGTTTTTCTGCTTCTTCCAGCAGGGGGCGCAGCGACTCTACCGAAACACCTAGTGTGCCGCCTGAGAATCCGTCCATGTAGGCGGAGTTCACGCCGATGACTTCACCCTTTGAATTGAAGACTGGGCCTCCACTGCCACCGTGGGCTGTCGGGGCGTCGTAGATCAGCTTGTCGCCGACCACGTCGCCCAGGTGGCCACAGGTGGCCGAGGGGCGAATCAGCGACAACGCTGCGAGTTCGCTGGCTGCACTGATGTCGTTGTGGCGGTAGGCCAACCGTTCGTAAATTCCGGCCGGAGATTTAGCCACCATTCCAGCAATCCCCATGGGATAGCCGATGACCGTGACGAGTTGTCCTGGATGGCTGGCTGATTTGGCGAGAGGCAGGGTTGGCAGGCTATGGACGAACCCGGATGTCTCGGCGCGCAAGACAGCAAGATCAGAAGTCTTTGAAACCGTGGCCGGGGACAGAGGCACTGGCGTCGGCGAGCCCGGGAAGAACACGACCAGACTTTCGAGTGTGGCGAGAGCGCCGCGATGAATCAGCGCTTCCGCTTCAGAGTCTCCGTACCAAGGCTCGGCCACGTGGCGGTTGGTGGCCAGCAAGCCGTCGCCAACCAGGAATCCTGTGCCTGAAACCCGCGCCCGGATCGCCGGACGCTGGTTCGCGAAACCGATCTGGTAGACGCCGTAGATGTAACCGATGGAGTTGCGGTATTGGTTGAGCACCGTGGCCGGCATGGCCTGCTCTTGTTTGAGCTGGTCGACCTCGGCGGTCAATGCGTGAACTTGCTGCTGCAGATCGCTTGGCGGTGCGCCCTGTGCCGCCATGGGAGCATAGTAGTGGACCATGGCCAGTGCGCCCAGAAGCAGCCCTACTCCCAATACAAGCTGCACCGTCTGCTGCCAACTGTCACAGACGATGTTGGATTCTTCCAGGGCTGGAGACGGTTCGGGTTCGATTTCGGGCTCGTGGATCTGGGATTCGGCCATGAGTGTCGAAGTAGCGTCCTCGGATCTGGCTCCAAGTCATTGTGTTTCAGTCTCTTGAGCGTGGGGACGCCAGAGCCCGAGAACTTGGAATGGGCTATCTTCGCCCGTCTGGAGCGGGTTTTAAACGGTACAGAAGATGATGGCCGTGCGATATCTAACGGAGGACCAGAAAAGCATTGGCCAGTCGAGGAGGTCTTGGGTGTCGGGTCTCAGGTCTCAGGTAAGAGCCCAAGGCCAAAGGTCAAAGACCCTACACCCAAGACCGCACAGAAAGCCACGAACCACGAAGGACACGCAGGCTCACGCAGGAAGGAAGCTACAACGAATTCCTAAACGCGCTCCAACTCCTGCAGGGTGCGTTCGTTGACGACGTTGCCGGTGTTGAGGGTCGAAGCTGGTTCGAAGAGCAGCAGCCAGCATTCTTCGTCGGCCACGGGTTTGTGCTCGACTCCGCGCGGGACCACGATGAACTCGCCTTCTTCGATCCATTCATGGCGGTCGCGGAATTCCATGCGGAAGCGCCCTTTCACAACAAGAAACATTTCGTCTTCATGCTCGTGATGATGGAAGACGAACTCGCCTTTCAGTTTGTCCAGTTTGACGTGTTGGCCGTTAAGTTCGGCGGCAATGTAGGGCTTCCAATATTCAGATATCCTGGAGAATTTCTCTGCGATGTTGACCTTGGACATTGATGGCTCCTGCAGGCTGGATTCAACGGTGTCTTAGATTACGAGTCGCAACGCGGGTTGCAAAGAAGTTCGAGCGTGGAACTACGCGGCTCCGCCGGCGAGCCGTCCCCGAGAGCGTAACGTCTCATTGAGCATATCTTTCAGTCCCAGGTTGCGAATCAGCCGGTGAAGATAGTTGGGATGCATCCCAAGAATTCCCGCCGCCTCCACGTAGTTGCCACCGGTCTGCTCTACGGCATCGAGAATGAGTTGCTTCTTCAGTTCCTTGACGTTCGCCTGATACTTGCCCTGGGGCATTTCATCGGCTGGTGCCTGCTCCAGTAGGGACTCGGGCAAGTCTTCGAGCAAGACCATGTCTGGGGCTCCCATGACGAGAGCGCGCTCAATGGCATTTTCCAATTCGCGAACGTTGCCCGGCCAGTCATAGTTCACCAGGGCGCCCATGGCCTCGCGCGATATCGGCTTCGCCTTCACTTTGCAACGCTTGGCGTACTTCTGCACGAAGTGCCGCGTCAGCATAGGAATGTCGTCCTTGTGCTCGCGCAGAGGAGGCATGGTGAGCTTGACCACGGCAAGGCGATAGTAGAGATCCTGGCGAAACTGGCCCAGACGAACCGCTTCATCCAGGTCGCGGTTGGTGGCCGCAATCACCCGGATATCAACTTTGATGGTGTGCGTGCCGCCTACGCGCTCGAACTCCCGCTCTTGCAGAACGCGCAGCAGCTTCACCTGCAGGGCTGGAGCCAGCTCTCCGATTTCATCGAGAAAAACGACCCCGCCATCCGCAATCTCCAGACGCCCCTTCTTCTGCATGGCAGCTCCGGTGAAGCTGCCGCGCTCGTGACCAAACAGATCGCTTTCCAGCAAAGTCTCAGGGATGGCGGCGCAGTTGATCGCGATGAATGGTTTATTGCCGCGTCCGCTGTTGCGGTGCAGGGCCCGCGCGGCGAGTTCCTTGCCGGTGCCGCTTTCGCCTTCGATGAGAACCGTAGAATCCGAGGGCGCGACCTTCGCCAGGAACCGGTAAATCTCCTTCATGCGACCGCCCTCGCCGACCAGGCTCTGTTCCTGCTTCACTTCGGTGGTGAGGCGCTGATTCTCCTGCTCGAGCCATTGCAGGCGCCGCGCATTGTCGAGAGCCACCGCGGAAACTCCGGCGATGGCCGCCATCAGCTGCAGATGGTCTTCGTGGAAACGGCTGCTGGCGTTGGTGCTGTCAAGATAAATGCATCCGATCACCCGCTGAAACACGGTCAGGGGCACGCAGAGCAACGAACGGACTTCGGAAACGGCCAGGCTCTCGACGTCGCGCAAGTGGTCGCTGGAGGGAACATCCACGCCGAGAATCGCGACGTCCTCCTTCATTACCTGAGAGGCGACGGTACGACTCACCTTTACCAGCTGGGGCTGCCCCGCGTGTCGCGTACGCGCATACAAGGAGCTGAATTCCTGGGCGCCGCCTTCTGCCAGAAGAATTGCACCCCGGCTCGCGGGCACCACTTCGAAAATCAGATCGAGAAGCTGAGCCTGCAACTCCTCCAGATCGCGGATCGCGTGCACGACACGGCTGATCTTGAGTAGTGCACTCAGATTGCGCGCCACCTGCGACGTCGGCGGCAACTCGCGCAGTAATCGATCCGGGTGCAGGTACACCACTTCCCTGGGATGAATGACCTTGGTCTCGGCATTGGGCAGACTGTCGTCGAACTCCACCCGGCTGGCAAGAACCGCGCGGTCGTCCTCCTCCAGCAGAAAGAGGAAGACCGAATCCCCGGTCGTGATCTCATCTCCGTGGTGCAGCCACTGTTCCTTTACGGGAAGACCGTTCACCACGGTTCCGTTGCGGCTGTCCAAGTCCTTCACCTGAAAACGACCGTCCTCCTCGCGACGCAGCAAGCAATGCTTTCGCGAGACGGATGGATCCACCACCGGCACGGCGTTGGCTGGGTCCCGACCGAGGGTTGCCTCTCCCTCAGGCAGCGGAATGATTGAGTCCTTTAGGGGTCCTGCAGTGGCCAGTAGTCTAGGGTGCAATCGTGGGTCCCCACTCCGTGCAGACTTCTTATCACAGCGGAGGCCAAAATGCATGCTTTGCTCGATTTGTTTCCGATATCCGAACGGTTAGAGGAGCTATCTGATTGGATAGTTCAAAGCTCAGTTTGGGCCCGCCGATCGCCTGTACCTGGACCTCCCTGAAACGAGCGTAAACTACTGAAATTAAATAAGTTGTGAGTGTTGGATCGACTGGAAGGATCTCGGCCGCAGGGGATGGAATTCAGCGTGCACTAATGAAGTTCGGATGCTCGGCTCAAAGCGACGGGGGAAGCGCTTTCGATCAGTTTCTGCCGAGATCGCGGTCAGAAGCTTGGGAGACCCCCTCATCGAGCTTCTGACCTTTTTTCTTTCCCGGCCGCAGCTCGACAAGGTTGGCAGATGGAAGAAGGTGCGGGCGGCTGGCTAACCCGCAGCAGCCTGGCTCGGGGCAATCGGCTCAGGCGGAACCGCCGCAATCCCATCTTTGTAGCTGACGGTTCGGCCTGAGATGGCCGGAACCCTCTCGCCGGGCACGAGAATTCCGATCAGGTTCAGCGGGTCGGCGGCCGACAGAGTCAGCGTGTCTCCACTCAAGGGCAAGCCGCGCATCGCGCGCACGGACTCGACCGCTACCGGCAGAGCGAACTGCTCGCCCAGGAATCCGTCGACAAAGCGGCCGCCACGAATCTCTCCACGATCTTCGAGCCGGCGGAATCCCATGAGCAACTCGCGCCAGGGAGGAAGATTGGACTCACGGGCCAGCAGATCGCGAATCACAATCCCGTAGCGCCGCAGCAGCATCCAGCACGCGGCTTCGATGGCGCGTGGACGTTCGGCGGCGACGTCGGCATGCAACACGGCCCAGCGCCCGGAACTATGACGCGGACGGGTCGTGCGCCCGCTTCCCTGCCCTGCGCGCCGCTTCGGGTCGATCAGCGCGCGAAGATTGTCGAAGCCGTCGGCGGTGACCAGACCTCCGGCGACCAATTCCCAGAGGGCGGTCTCGATCTCGGCCTTCAGCTTGCCCGTGCCGCGGACGATATCCGCAAAGAATGAGGCTCCACGCTGCCGCAAGAATTCGAGGACAACTTGCGCGCCATTTCCCAGTCCACGCGTCTCAGCTTCATCGCCGGCGGAGTGGCGAGGAATCATCCAGTCGGCTTCCTCGCGCACGAAGAAAGTGATCGGCGCAACGCTGGTCGGAATCACGCGCCGCTGCCGTGGCGCCACGTTCACCGACGAATCGTCAGATGGAGAAGTCCTGGCATGTGCCGATCCGCCGGTATCGAGTGTCGCAGGATGCGGCGACAGTCTTCCCCATCCCACCGCGCCGGTCAGGCAGAGTTGGTCCAGCCAGGCTGGATCGTAGTCAACAATGCGCCGCGCCAGAACCTGACGCTCCCAGGCATTCGCCGGAATTTCGAAGCCCTGCAACTGCTGAAGGACTTCCATCACGCCGCGGTCACCTGCGACCTGCGTCCCCGGAGCGACATGCTGCCAGCGCATGAGCCAGCGCATGAATGCGGCTGCCGTGACCGGCTCAATCTGTTTGCGCAACATTCCTACGGTCAGGCGATGAATGCGAGCCAACAGTCGTCGCTCGCACCACTCCGTCTCCGCGGGCGCCCCCGCCCGCGTGCCAGCAGCACCGGTA
>Ga0265338_10003745_pt1 | contig 21128 bp, 18 predicted proteins | sample 42126metaG_FD_193579 | JGI IMG/M metagenome (GOLD analysis project Ga0265338, IMG submission 193579) | Rhizosphere microbial communities from Carex aquatilis grown in University of Washington, Seatle, WA, United States - 4-21-26 metaG | ecosystem: Host-associated > Plants > Roots > Rhizosphere... | reverse complement strand
TTACTTTTAAAACAACGTAGCTTGCTTTTGTTGCGAACCTTTACTTTATTTATAATGCATTTTTAACAAAAAGTTCAATCATATTCATTTCAAAGAAAAGAAACCTGTACCTTAGCGGTCGGTTTTCTAATTCATAATTATATTACAAAAGCATGAACAAAAATACCTCTCGAAGTTTTAAAGTCATAATCCGGTTATTGTTTTTCTTCGTTTGTTTTAGTTTCACGTCCCGGGCATCGATAGTTATTACACCTAATACAAAAATCAGTTTACTAACCTGTGGTGCCGGATATGAAGTATATTCAATGTATGGACATACTGCAATTCGCATTAAAGACTCGACCGCAGGTTACGATTATGTGGTGAATTATGGAATCTTTTCTATGGGCATCGACAATTTTGCCTATTTGTTTGTTAAAGGTGAAACCGATTATATGGTTGCCGTTTCAACCTTCGAAGAGTTTATGGACGAATATAGAACCGACAATCGCGAAGTATATGAAAACGAATTTCAATTACCCGATTCGAGTAAACGTATCATGCTCGATTATTTAGATTGGAATTTGCAACCTGAGCATAAGGTATACCGCTATAAGTTTTTTAGCGATAATTGTGCAACTCGCATTCGCGACCTCCTAGAACGAAGCATATCTATTTCATGGAAAACCGATGCACAAAAAAGAATTCTTCCTCCATATAATGGACAATTCACCAATATCATTCAAGACTATTGGCAAAAGAACACGAGTTATACCTTTAGAGATATCATTCTTATATATCAAGCAAAACTACCTTGGATCAATGCAGGTATTCAACTTCCAATAGCCGCTCCTGCCGATACCCATTTAACATACAGGGCGGCAATGTTTCTTCCCGATTTTTTACAGGATGCAGCACTCAATGCCACAACTGTTCAAAATGGTAAGCATGTTTCTTTAGTTAAACCGACTAAACAATTGCTCGTTGTAAACCCCAAATTACTTCCGGCAAAAGATTCGTGGTATATGTTGCCTCAAACAATTATTACGGTGTCTTTTTTAATTTTACTTGCATTAACGGCTTATGGAATATATAAAAGACGATTGTATCGTGGTATTGATTTTTTACTTCTCTTTATTATAGGTATAATAGGAATCTTACTTGTATTCATGTCGTTCATAAGTGTTCATGAATGTATGCGACCGAACTATAATTTATGGTGGGCATTACCAATAAATTTGTTTGCTGCTTTTGTTGCTCTATTCAGTAAACGTTTGTTATTAAAATATTACCGATTCTTATTTATCGTTTATGGATTATTCTTTGTGTTCCTACCTTTAATTCCACAAACAATAGCATTTATCCAATGTGTATTTCCGTTACTAATACTAATACGTTACGGTGCATATAAGTATTTAGACAAAAAGCTTTGCAATAAATAGAATAATTTGTCGTTTGGTAGCTTAAAAAGGAAATGAATCTCGTAGTTGATATAGGAAATTCAAAGGTTAAAATGTGTTTGTTCGATAATGGGGAAATTATCAAACAAGGTTTTGAAACGGTTTCATCAATTCAATCTATATTGAAGTTTTGTGGCGACTATTCGATTGAAAAAATGATTATATCAGATGTAACTAATGCTGCAACAGAATTATGGAGTCATTTTAAATCAATAATCAGTACCTGTATTATTCTTAACGATTCAACAAAGATTCCATTAGAAAATAGGTACGAAACACCTCAAACATTAGGATACGATAGGATTGCTGCTGCAGTTGGTGCTCAAGAGCTTTTTCCAAATCAAAATTGTGTAATAATTGATGCCGGAACAGCAATCACTATTGATTTTATTAACCAAAGAAATCAATTTATTGGAGGTAACATTTCACCAGGATTAAATACCAGATTTAAATCATTGCATAATTATACAAATAAATTACCTTTGCTCGAAAGTAAAGAAACATGGTCGATGTTGGGGAACAATACTAGAAATGCTATAATATCAGGTGTTCAACAAGGTATTGTTTTCGAATTGGATGGTTATATCGACTATTTTAAAACACAGTATGGTACAATCTCTGTTGTTTTGACCGGAGGTGATGCCGAGCTATTTACAAAAAACATTAAGAGCCAGGTAACCATTGAACCATATCTCATTTTTAAAGGATTAAACAGAATAGTAGATTATAATGCGACTAATAAATAAAATTCTAACAATCGCTTTGTTATTTGTAATAACAGGCATACAAGCACAAAGTACCAGTTCACCATATTCGCGTTTTGGTTATGGTTTGTTAAACGAACCATCGCTTGGATTTAATCAAGGTCTTTCAAATACCGGGATAGCTTTGCGACCGTCTAATCATTTAAGTTTTTTAAATCCGGCATCAATGTCTGCTATCGATTCATCACATTTTATTTTTGAAGTGGGATTGAAAAATCAATTTACAACAATCAACGACAATAACACTCACGCCAGTACCTCAAATACTAATATGGAATATCTTGGTGTTGGATTCCCCATTACACGATGGTGGGGTACCGGATTGACTATGCTTCCCTTTAGTAAGTTGGGTTATGCTTTTTATCAAACAACAACATTGCCCGATGGAGGAACTAATGATTATTATTATAATGGAAGCGGAGGGAGCAATCAAGTGGTTTGGTCTAACTCGTTTATTCCGATGAAAGGGCTTTCTATAGGTATTAAAACAGGTTTGGTCTTTGGACAGACTACATTAAATTCAATTGCTACCTTATCGGAATCAACGGCAGAAAACACTTCGGAAGTTCAAACCATTGATATGAAAGGAATGTATGCTCAATTAGGATTTCAGTACGAATACAAAATAACCGACAAAAAATCGCTTATACTAGGTGCAACGTTTCAACCTAAACAAAAGCTTAAAAGTAAATATGCTGTGGTGGTAGGAACCGACAATGGCACGGCGATTGTTGAAAGTATATCAGGGAGCATCATTAAAAGCGATTTACCAATGAAAATTGGAAGTGGATTAGGTTTTGTTCTTAAAGATGAGCTGCAATGTGGAATCGATTATACGTATCAAAATTGGACAAATGCCAGTATATTCGGAAGCAGTTCAGACGTTTATCAAAAAATGCAATCGTTGAATGTCGGTTTGGAGTATTTACCTAATAAGTTTGCCCCTAAAGGGTATTTTAAAAGGGTCAGATATCGTTTTGGAGCAAGATATTTACAAACGAACCTTGCATTACCAGAACCGGGAACTTCTACCCCTCTTTATTCAGTAAACGAAAAGGCCGCCAGTTTTGGTATGGGATTTCCGTTGAAATCGCTTGCAAGTAATATAAATATTTCGGCTGAATATGGAACACGAGCAACAAAAAGCTCTATTTTGCCTAAGGAAACATTTTTTGTTATAAATTTGAACTTTACTTTGAACGAAAATTGGTTTTATAAACATAAGATTAAATAAGCTATGAAGAAACTTCTATTTTTTGGATTAATGGTAGTATTGGTATCGACACGTACCGTTGTAAAAGCTCAGGAAACAGACAACGATACCGATAGTTCCGAATGCTCACAAGTTTATAATAGATTTACCGAAGCTTTTGAAAATAATCAGTTCTCACAAGCAATGGTTTATTGGAGTACCTGTTTTAACTCATGTCCTAAGGTAAATATTAATTTATACATTAATGGGGCAAAGGTTATTTCAAACATAATAAAGAACGATGCTAACGATGTTCGTAAAAAAGAACTTATCGATACCTTGATGTTACTATATGATGTAAGGATAACTAATTTTGGTCAAGAAGGAAAGGTTCTCGGATATAAAGCCGAAGATTTATTATATTATCAACCTACAAAACTTGATGATGTGTATGATATGTTTGCTAAATCGGTTACTTTAGAAGGTAAGAAGTCGAGAGGAGGCGTGTTAAGTGCATATTTTTCCGTAGCAACAGAAAAATATAAGAAACACCAGATATTAAAAGAAGAAGCTATATATGTTTATGGTAATGTTCGTCAATTAATAGATTTTAATTTATCAAAAGATTCGACCGATAAGTTTTACAAAAAAGCAAAAAAAGAAGTAGACGATTTATATGCAAAGGAATATAAACTCGATTGTGCAGGACTAACATCATTATATGGACCGATGTATGAATCGAATAGTTCATCTGTTCCTTTTTTACGTAAATTAGAGGCTGTTTTACAAGCAAGAAAATGTGGTTCAAGCGATTTATATAAATTGGTTGAACAAAATTTAATAGAAAACGATCCCACATCAGAATCGCTGGAAAAAGTAGCGAAAGAATATCTTGCTCAAAACGATTTACCAAAAGCAATCGATACCTATAAAAAGGCAATAGCAAAAGAACCCGATAACGATCGTAAAGCAGCAATGTATTACGATTTGGCTGAAGCTACAAGTGTCAATCATGCATTATCAATCATGTTTTGTAATAATGCCATTCAAGCAAGTCCTACGTTTGCTCGACCATATCTTTTAATGTCGAAATTGTATGCAAAAGGATCGAGTCGCTGTGGAGGTTCTACCGATGCCAAACAAAGAGTCTTTATGCAAAAATCGATGTTTTGGGCTGCAACAGATAAATGCGAAACGGCTAAAAGTATTGATCCGAAACTAGCTGAAGAAGCAGATAAATTGATTGCCGAATATGAACTTAAATATCCGACTCAAGAAGAAATTGATGCTCAACAATTAAAAGTTGGCGATTCGTATGCTATCAATTGTTGGTTAACTACCGTAACAACGGTAAGAGCTAAACCGGTAAAAGTTGAAGAGCCTAAAAAGTAGAACTATTTGGCAACCGAGGTTTCATATTTTAGAATAGCTTTAATAGCTGTACTTGCCGGTTGTATTGCAAGTTCTTGTTCAAATGATATAAAAACGGTAAACTTAATAACAAAAAAAGAAAGTTATCCGGATTTAACAGCTAAAACCGTTTCGTTTTTATATACCGATTCAGGTTTAATAAAAGCTAATATTACAGCTCCTGAACTACGACGTTTTTCGTCTACCGAAAAACCATACATGGAATTTCCAACAGGTATAAAAATTGTTTATTTTGGAGAATACCCCGATACAAATTCCAAGATATCGGCCAATTATGCAATTCGATGGATTAACGATCGTAAATGGGAAGCCAAAGGGAATGTTATAGCCCGAAATACGAAAGGTGATGTGTTAAACACCGAATATATGGTTTGGGACGAGAAGAAAGAAATAATATATTCTGATAAATTTGTGAAAATTAAAACAGGAACAGATGTTATACTTGGCGAAGGTTTTGAAGCCGATCAAACATTTGAACGATGGAAAATATTAAAAGTAAAAGGAACGATATCAATCGATAATAATAAAAGTGCTGCAAATGTCGAGAATAAGTGATCAATTTAAAATAATTGTTGAATATACCTGGTTGGTTATAGCAGTTGTTTCGTTAGCAACATCAACACATTCTGCCTTTAAGTTCGGAATTGTAAGTAAAGATACCGTAACCTTTTTGTTTATGTCAATCATTTCTTTTGTAATGTTTTTGTTCCGACGTAACCAACGGAAAAGGAATAAATGAAATGGGATGTATGATCATTGACTAGAATAAATTAGATAAAATTCATAGTACATGGACAGACTTATCAATTAAGTCTATAATAAATAGAGCGATTCACATCGTTACTTTAAAAAACAATTAAATAATATTCCTATAAAATAATAAATACGTAAATTTTTATATATTTGCGTTCTTCTAAAAAAATTGTAACAATATAATTTATAATTAAAATGCTTTCAATACAAAAACTTCGCAACAAAGCTGGATTGCTTATATCAATAGTGATTGGACTTGCCCTTACTGCATTTATTCTTGGCGATATTATGAATCCTAAAAAATCGTCACTTTTTGCAAAAGATAATTTCATATTAAAAGTAAACGGTGAAAAAGTTCCTTCAACGGTATATTTCGACCTTCAAAAACAAATAGAATCCAACTATCAACAAAATGGTCAAACCGTTGATGATAATGCTCGCAATATGATTGCCAACCAATCGTGGGATCAGCTTTTACGTCAAGTTGTATTACAACAAGAATACGAAAAACTAGGTTTAGGAATAAAACTCGACGAACATGGAATTATAGGTATAACTCCGGAAGAATTAAAAGATTTGATTGTAGGTAATAATGTTGATCCTCAAATTCAACAAATCTTCAAAAACCAAGAAACCGGTGTTTATGATAAAGCATTAGCATTAAATTTCTTGCAAAACATGGATAAAGAACCCGAAAAGAAGCAAATATGGTTAACAATCGAAAAACAATTGATTGAAAATCGTATGGCAACAAAATATTCTGCATTATTAACACAAGGAATTAATACAACATCAGTTGAAGCTAAGATGTTAGTAAAAGAAAAAAGCCATAAAGTAGATATTTCATACATACAAATACCTTTTTTCTCAATGCCCGATACTGCTTTCAAACCATCGGAAAGCGAACTTGAAGCATATTACGATAAACATAAAAACGAATTTAAACAAGAAATGTCACGAGATATTGATTATGTTGTTTTTTCAATAAAACCATCACAATCGGATGTTCAGGCAATTCAAAAATCGGTTTTAGCATTAAGCAAAGATTTTAAAACATCTGATAACGACGAAACATTTGTAAATTCAAATTCAACGGTACCTTTTGATGGTAAATTTGTTAAAAAGGGAGCATTACCTGCAAAGTTAGATTCATTTGCATTCAATGGAACGAAAGGCGATATGACAGAACCATATTTTGAAGGTGAAAATATTAAAGTAAGTAAAATATCGAAAATCGAAATGTTGGCTGATTCGGTTAAAGCACGTCACATATTAGTAACATCTCCAAATGCCAAACAAGTAATCGATTCAATTAAGAAAGTTATAGAAAAAGGTGAAAACTTCTCAGTTTTAGCATTCAAATATTCAGAAGATAAAGGTTCGAAAATGAAAGGTGGCGATTTAGGCTGGTTTAAAGAAGGTCAAATGGTACGTCCGTTTAACGATACTTGTTTCTTTGGAAAAGTAGGTAAGTTATATGTAGTGACATCACAATTTGGCGTTCACTTGATCGAAATACTTGAAAAAGGTAAAGAATCGAAAAAAGTACAACTTGCGACCTTGACTGTTAAAATAGAACCAAGTTCATCTACACGAAATAAAATATATGGTGAAGCAAATAAGTTTGCAGGCGAAAATAATAATGCTGCATTGTTTCAAAAATCGTTGGAATCGAATCCAAAAATTGACAAACGAGTTGCAACCGATTTAAAACCTGGTGACCGTGCAATAAATGGAATAGAATCGGCACGTCAAATTGTTCGTTGGATGTATGATGCTAAAAAAGGAGATGTTTCGAATGTGTTTGATTGTACAAATAGTTTTGTTGTTGCATCGTTAAAAGCGGTTAAAGAAAAAGGAATAGCAACATTGGAAACAATAAAAGCACAGATTGAACCTGAAGTAGTAAAAGAAAAGAAGACAGCTAAAGCTATTGATGAAATAACTAAAGCAGGTTCGTATTCTTCTTTAACCGATTTAGTTGCTAAACTTAAAAATGTTCAAGTAAAAGAAGCTACAGGAATTGTATTCTCTACATCGGGAGTTGCCGGAATAGGAATGGAACCAGCTGTTGTAGGAGTTGCAACAACAATCCAAGCTGGAAAGGTTTCAAAACCTATCAGTGGAAATAATGGTGTATTTGTAATAGCAGTTTCAAAAGTTGACGATACACCGGTTTCTGATGTGAAACTTGAACAAGATCAACAAACACGAATGAATAAATCGCGTTTCGGATACTATAGTTTTAATATATTGAAAGACAAATCTGATATAGAAGATAATAGAATACAATTTGAATAATTGAATTTGAATATAAAAAAGAAGGCGTTTGATATATCAAACGCCTTCTTTTTTTGTTTAAACGATACCTTCCAATTATTTCTTAAAATAAAATCATGTATATTTATTCTTTGTTAAACATTAAGTTAATGTTTTTTTTGAAAATTGTTTTACAATTTGTGTGTAATTAAAAATGATGTAGTATATTTGAATTCAAATTAATGTCTTATACCATATTAGACCATTGTTATGAAGAAATTACATTTAGCTATTCTTGTTTCGGTTATAGTAGGAACTTCACTGTTCTTTAATTCATGTGGTACAAAGAAACCGGCATGCGATTGTTGTAATTCATTTGGAGCAAGAGTTAGTAGAATAGATACGACTTCATCGGGTAAAATAGTTACACTTATTATTCCGAGCGCATTTACACCTAATAATATCAAGTTTTGTGATTCGAATGTTTATGTGAATGGTGTATTATCAAGTAAAAACTGTAGAGATAATGTAGATTCTATTTATAATGATACTTTAAATCAGCGATTTCAAATTATAGGAATTGAGTCGTTCCCTGAAAATGATTTAATAATAAGAAAACCTGGTGATACAACCAAAATTGATCATTTCATTAATTTTAAAAACAAAGCTGAACGTTCATTCAATGGAATTAAGATTGATACAACACTATTTGGTTCATCATCAGTACACGAAAGACAACGTCAATTAGTATCAGGGCGGTATCAATTTGTATTACAATTATATAGAGATTCTTCAAAAGTTCATAATAAAGCCTCAAGGATAGATAGTATCTGTGGCTATTTCTGTATAATTAGGACAAAAGATTTTTGTAATCTGGGTTGTGAGGGAAAGGATAAACCCGATCCGTTAATAAAGTGATAATTTTCTTGAAAATAAATAGGAATATTTATTTGAATTAAGAAAAGATAGCTATATTTGCACTCCCAATGTGTTTTGGAATAAATAGTTAGTTGAGTTTAAAATATAAATTGTAAAAAAATGACAAAAGCAGATATCGTGAACGAAATATCAAAAAGTTCAGGAATTGAAAAAGTAGTTGTTCAAAAAACTGTTGAATCAATGATGGATGTAATTAAAGATTCATTATCAAAAGGTAGTAATGTTTATTTAAGAGGTTTTGGTAGTTTTGTGATAAAAAAGAGAGCTAAGAAAACGGCTAGAAACATTTCTAAAAACACAACAATCATTATTCCAGAACATAATATACCTTCATTTAAGCCAGCTAAGACTTTCGTTGCTAGTGTTAAAATTAAGGTTAAATAATTAGGAGGAATTAAGTATGCCAAGCGGTAAAAAAAGGAAACGCCATAAGATGGCAACGCATAAACGTAAAAAAAGGCTTAGAAAAAATAGGCACAAAAAGAAAATGCGTTAATATATAGTATTTGAATTTGTAATCCTTTAGAACGTAATGTTCTAAAGGATTATTAATTAATAAGCAAGTGATATCGCATTTAGTTGATAATCACAATGAAATAGGGAGGTTTTACGGTTGAGTAACGAGTTAATAATAAGTGCCAATTCCACAGAGGTAAATATAGCACTGTTGGAAGATAAGGGTCTTGTCGAATTAAATAAAGAACGGAGCAGTACTAAATTTGCTGTTGGTGACGTTTATCTTGCAAAGGTTAAAAAAATAGTATCGGGCTTAAATGCGGTATTTGTTGATTTAGGTTATGAAAAGGATGCATTTCTTCATTATCATGATTTAGGTCCGCAATATAGTTCATTAAGTAAGTTCTTGAATCTTGCTCTTTCGTCAAATAAACCGGTACATTTCAATTCTTTCGAATGTATTCCTGATATTGATAAAAATGGCAATATTGCTGATGTTATCAAGTCGGGTCAATATATTTTAGTTCAAGTTGCAAAAGAACCTATTTCGACTAAAGGTCCACGATTAAGTTCGGAGATTTCTATTGCCGGAAGAAACATCGTTTTAATTCCTTTTTCCAATACAGTTTCTATTTCGAAAAAGATAGAATCGATGGAAGAAAAACAACGATTAAAACAAATTATCAATAATCTTAAACCAAAAAATTACGGTGTTATAGTTCGTACTGTTGCAGTAGGACATAGTGTGGCTGAATTGGAAGAAGAACTGAAAGGTTTAATTCAAAAATGGGAAAATCTTGTACAAACCATTTTTAACTTCAGAACACAAACTCCTAAATTAATGATTAGCGAATTAGATCGAATTACGTCTATTTTGCGTGATATTCTCAATCCCACTTTTACAAGCATTGTGGTTGACAATAAGGCTATGTTTGCCGAAATAAACAACTATTTACATACCATAGTTCCCGATAAAGAGAAAATTCTAAAACTCTATACCGGAGGTATTCCTGTTTTTGAATATTATGGTGTTGAAAAACAAATACGTTCTCTTTTTGGACGTCATGTTCCTATTAAGAATGGTGCGTATTTGATTATTGAGCATACAGAAGCTCTCCATGTTATTGATGTCAATAGTGGTAATCGTACAAAATTCGAAAAAGATCAGGAATCGAATGCTTTCGATGTAAACAGTATGGCTGCTCTGGAAATAGCACGTCAGTTACGTTTACGCGATATGGGAGGCATTATTGTTGTCGATTTTATCGACATGAAAGATCCCGAAAATAAGTCTAAGTTGTTCGAAATTGTTAAAACGGCAATGGGTAACGATAGGGCACGACATAACATCCTTCCATTAAGTAAGTTTGGTATACTTCAAATTACCCGTCAACGAGTTCGTCCCGAGAATAATATAATTAATCTCGAAGTATGTCCTTGTTGTAATGGTAAGGGTGAAATATCGCCAAGTGTTAATCTTACCGAAAAAATCGCAGACGATATTAATCATATTGCTAAAGTTTTAAAAAGACGTAAGTTTACATTACTCGTTCATCCTTTTATTGAAGGATATTTGAAAAAAGGTCTTATTTCTATTTCCTGCAAATGGAAATTTAAATTTAAAATCTGCTTGAAAGTTAAAGCTGTCGATTCTTTTAATTTTTTAGAGTATAAATTCCTCGATAAAAAAGGCGAAGATATTGCTTTGTAATTAGGCGTAGCTTAATATACTTTTCAATAGCATTGAATTAATTATTGTTTTTGATATCAAAGCAAAATTACAACTGAGTATTCTTTTTAGAGATATAACGTGCGTGGTAATCTTTGCATTTACGAATATGAACTATTCATACTATCAATTGACAATGAATACTTGTCGTTTACACCATCTAAATCTATTTTTCTATTAGATACGTTGCATTTATTATACGGAATTAATTGTATCGCCTACCTCAACAATTGATTTTGAAAGTCAATCTTTAAATTTCTATTTTTCACAATTGCAAAATACTATAATAATGACGAATTATTTCCCTTCGTTTTTCTCATAATATTCGTCAATGGGTAGGTTTCTTTGAGCAGCTGCAGAAGTTGCTAGAACATCACAACGTTCGTTTTCTTTAATATTAGCGTGTCCTTTTATCCAAACCATTTTAATTTTCTGTGTTTGGGCTATTTTTATATAGCGCATCCATAAATCGGGATTCTTTTTATCTTTAAATCCTTTCTTTACCCAGCCATCGACCCATTTTTTCTCAATCGATTCAACAACATATTTGCTGTCGCTGTAGATTGTAACAGTATTCCCTTCTTGTTTCAACGATTCGAGTCCCATAATAACAGCTAATAACTCCATTCTGTTGTTTGTAGTAAAACGAAAGCCTCCGCTTAATTCTTTTCGATACTGTCCGGACATTAATACAACGCCATAGCCACCCGGACCAGGATTTCCTGTGGCAGCACCATCGGTATACATTATTATTTCAGCCATTATTCAACAATCGACATTTCGTTAACTAAATGAGTAGCACCTGCAAATTTATCAATAATAAAGAGAACGTATCGGATATCGACATTGATGGTTTTTTGCATCATGGGTTCAAATTTTGTATCACCACTTAAAGCTTCCCAGTTTCCATCGAAAGCTATACCTATAAGTTCACCATTAGCATTCATTACCGCACTGCCCGAATTACCTCCGGTAATGTCGTTGTTTGTTGTAAAGCAAACACGCATTGAATCGTTTTGTCCATAGCGTCCAAAGTTATTTTTATTATAAAGATCTTTTAATTTCTGAGGAACGATAAACTCGGTATTCGAACTGTCTTCTTTATCTAATACTCCTTTCAGAGTTGTGTAATACTTGTAGAAAACAGCATCGCGAGGTTTATAGTCGCCTACTTTCCCATAGGTTAACCGAGGTGTCGAATTTGCATCGGGGTAAAATAAAGAATCGGGATGCATTTCTTGTAAGCCTTTAAAATAAAGCCTTTTTGCTTCTTCATAGTGAGCTCCATATTTCGATTTCTTCAAACCGATGTTTCTAAATATTTCTAATACCGTAATCATATCTTTATAAGCTATATCCTTTTCGAGCTTGTCGAAATTACGATTTTCTATGATATCATGAATTTTAGCTTTATCAATCAGAATTGTATTACTAAATACTTTTTGACAATATTTTTGAACGTTCCCTTTGTATTTTGTAACAATAGTCTTAATAAATGTGGGATAATATGCAGGATCGACATTCTTAATAAATAGTTGAACAAGACTACAATATATATTTTTATCGACCTCAACACTGTAGTTCTTATAAAAGTCGATATATTTATTATTCAATTCGGTCATGGCATCTTCAACAACCGAACTGTCTTGCGGATTACGTTCTATTGTTCTTTTAGCATCATAGAGATTATAGGCAAAGTCAATTATCTCAGGTCCTTCAAAAAGATCTTCAAGCACATAATCGTAACCTGTTTCGTACGTCTTTTTAAAGTCGAAGTAGTTTTTCATATCGATGAATACATTTTTAAACTCCGCTTTTCGACACGAATCGCCGTTATCGATCCAGTTGGTGAATTGTTTCTCTTCTTCTTTCTTTTGCGATATAATATTAAGCTGTTTTAATGCTTTATTTTCGCCTATAAAGTATTTCCAATAATTACTCGACAGATTATATTTCTCGCAGTATTTGATTCGTAAATCAGGATCAGAATCCATATAATGTCTAATTATATCAAGCTTTTTAGTTCTAATCACAATACGATTTTCGTTCGAGAATATTTTATTGTCGATTGCAAACGAAGTCATGTAACGATCGGTCGATCCGGGGAAACCCATTATCATGGCATAATCATCTTTTTTATAACCCTTTAATGATATTTTTAGATTGTTTTTAGTCTGTAAAGGAATGTTCGTTTTAGTATAATCAGAAGGATTTCCTGCTGTATCGGTATAGATTCGCAACATACTAAAATCGCCGGTGTGACGAGGCCACATCCAGTTATCGGTATCACCACCAAATTTCCCTATCGATTCCGGAGGAGCACCTACCAAACGAATATCGGTATAGGTTTTATACAAAAAGAGGTAATATGCATTGCCGTCGAAGAAATCGGAAACTGTTGCACTTTGTCCTTTTACTTTATGATGATCTTCGATAGCTTCTTTAAGCGAATCTATCATTGATTGTTTTTTAGTAATCGATAATGATGCAATTTTAGGAAGTATACTGTCGGTTACATCAATAATTTTAATAAGAATAGAGGCTGTAATGCCCTGGTTTTGTAGTTCCTCGGCATAGCTTTTAGCCCAGAAGCCATCGTGAACATAATTACTCGAAAGGTTTGAATGTTTTTGAATCATTTCGAAACCACAATGATGATTCGTTAAAACTAATCCTTTTGACGAAACAAGTTCTGCGGAACAAAAGAATTGTGTGGGATCGCTTGAATAGGCCAGACCTACAATACCATCTTTTATGCTTGAATGATTGATACTATATATTTGATCGGCAGTTAATCGGCAGCCTTTTGTTTCTATATGTAGTTTATCGAGCATTGTGTAGAGCCACATGCCTTCGTCTGCTTTTACGCTTAAAATATGTAATAATGGTATGATTGATAGTAATAAGAATTTCTTCATAATATATTGCTTGTTATGCTTTGTTTATAATGTACGTTCTTTAAAATTTGTTCAAAAGTAATGAATTTTATTTAGCTATTAAACCTCCCTGAGTTTAACCTTTAACACTCTCTCTGTTTTATTTGCCGGCATGGCTAATGGCTTAAATTCTATCGACAATAATACCTGGAACAAAAGAAATATTATTATATATAGTACTATAGTTTATCGTAATAATAGATTGATTCGTAATATTTTCTTCTTCGCAAAAGGATTTCATTGAAGCAATTGAAAAAGCTTTATCAATCGTTTTATATTTGCATTCAACTATTTTTTTATCATCGGGTTTTTGTATAATAAAATCTATCTCTGTTCCATTTTGTGTTCTATAGAAATTTATTATACCTAATGTTGTTTTATTTCGCCATAATTCGAGTAAACAATAGTTTTCGAAAAGAGCTCCATTATCGGTTCGATACGTGATTTCGTTGAAGCTATTGTAAATGATATTTCGTAATCCTAAATCACAAAAATATATTTTATTCATCTTTCCAATTACTTTCCGTTTATTGGTAAAGTATGGCTCGATGAGTTTTATAATATACATTTGTTGTAATATATAGAGATACTCTTCACATTTTTTGTACGGTAGACCTGATTGACGACTCAATTCGTTAATGTTTATTAAATTTCCGATTTGTGTAGCGAGGAGTCGAAGTAATTTATTAAATCCCACAAAATATTCATTGGATATATACATTCTTATATCCCGCATTAAATAGGTTTGATAGAGATCGTGTAACATTTCTACTTTTTCCTGAATATTATTTGTTAATGCTACACGTGGTAAACCACCATAAATAAGATATTCATCTAACGCTTTTTCTAATGGTTGTGTTAATGGACTGTTTTTATCTATTTCAATTGTTTGTTGTAATTGCCATAATTTTTTGTCTTTGAATAATAGATATTCTGAAAATGATAATGAGAGAACCTCAATAATACGAACTCTTCCGGCAAGCGATTCTTCTATTTTTTGTAATCTGTCGAGACTAGAACTTCCCGAACACATTATTTTTAAATTGGGATGTTTATCTGTCAACAATTTCATTATAGTTGAAATTCCTTGTATAAATTGGAATTCATCTATAATTAAAGTGCCGTTGAAGTCATTATCTAAATATATTTTAAGATATTGTTCTACGGTACTTAGTTTTTCAAAGATTGATGCTATTTCTACATCCTGTCCATTTAAGAATAAACGATTACCAATTATTTTATAACTATTCAGTAATGTTGTTTTACCAACTTGCCTTGCTCCTATAAGAACTACAATTGGCAGATTTTGAAATGCAGATGCAATTCTATCTAAATATCGTTTACGTTCTATTATCATCTGTTTGATCATTAATAGTTAAAAATACAATATTTTTTCACTATTGACAAAAAACAGTACTACTTTTCATCCTGATTAACAAAAATCGTTAGTTTGATTCTTTTAATTCGGGATGTTTCTTTTAGTTCGTTGAATGTATATAGTCAACAATTTTTTGGGCGAGTACCGACGATAGTTTTCGTTTCGATTCGACAGTCCATCCTGCAATATGGGGTGTAAGTATTACATTAGAACTTTGTGCGAGGTAATTGAAGGCATCGGGCATGTTTTCGGTTAAGAAATCTTGAAAGTTGAAACTTTCGTATTCGAGTACATCAAGAGCTGCACCTATAACCGTTCCATTTTTCATGTGTTTAACCAGATCGTCGGTTTTTACAACTTTGCCTCTTGCTGTGTTGATTATTATAACCGGCTTTTTACATTTGCTTAAAAAAGCATCGTTAACCATTGAAATAGTTTCTTCTGTTTGTGGTACATGCAGACTGATGATATCAGCCGTTTCAAAAATAGTTTCTAATGCTACTTCTTTGGCATATTGATTTCCGTAGTTGCTTTTATATTTATCGTAGGCAATAACAGTAACATCAAAACCACTCAGTTTCTTTGCAAATGCACCACCCATATTACCATAACCGATAATTCCAACCGTGCGTCCGTTAAGTTCAATGCCGCGATTACCTTCTCTGTTCCAAATGCGGTTTCGAACTTCGGTGTTTGCTTTATTTAGGTTGTTCATGAGCGAAAGTAACATGCCAATAGCTTGTTCTCCTACAGCATCGCGATTCCCTTCGGGCGAATTAATACATGCAATAGCTTTTGACTGTGCATATGGAATATCAATCGTTTCCATTCCTGCACCGGTTCTACCAATTACTTTAAGCTGTGTGCCAGTATCGATAAATTCCTTATCGGCAAGTATTTTACTGCGAAGTATTACTCCTTGGTATTTACCTATTATAGCAAGAGCCTGTATACGGTCAAGATCGGGAAGGTAGTCGTAAGTAATGTGAGACGAATTAAAGATATCCATCATCGATTGATGTACCTCGTCTATTATAAGAATTCTATTCATTATCTTTCGAAAGTGAGCTGTTGCCCTTTGATTTGTTCGTTAAAGATTCCTTTATCATATACAAGGTTACCATTTACATAGCATTGTTCAACCTTTGCGTGAAAACATTGTCCCTCGAAAGGCGACCATCCGCATTTATATACTATATTCTGTTTCGATACAATTTCAGAAGCATTAAGATCTATAATTGCAATATCGGCAAAATAGCCGGGTTTTAAATAGCCACGTTTACTAACATTAAAGAGGTCGGCAGGTGTATGGCACATCTTTTCAACAATCTTTTCTATGGTAATTTTACCTTGATGATAAAATTCGAGCATTGCAAGTAATGAATGTTGAACAAGCGGCCCTCCCGACATTGCAGCGGTGTAAACTCCTGTTTTTTCTTCTATCGTATGTGGTGCATGATCGGTAGCCACAACATCTATTTTATTGTTCAATAATGCTTCGAACAATGCATGTTTATCTGTTTCGGCTTTTATGGCAGGATTCCATTTTATGAATGCTCCTTTGGTAGCATAATCTCGGTCGTCGAACCAAAGATGATGTACACACACTTCGGCTGTAACATGTTTCTCTTTTACAGGTATTGTATTATCGAGCAAACTCATTTCTTTAGCTGTCGATAAATGGAGAATATGTACGTGAGCATTATATTTATGTGCCAGTTCAGCTGCTTTAGATGATGATCGATAGCAAGCTTCGGCACTTCGTATCACGGGATGGAAAGCAAGCGGAATATTGTCACCAAACTGAGCTTTATAATGTGCCAGATTTGCTTGAACCATGGGTTCGTCTTCGCAATGAACTGCTATTGGTATTTTAATATTTTGAAATATGCCTTGTAGTGTTTCGGTATTATCTACAAGCATATTGCCTGTCGATGAACCCATAAATATTTTCACTCCACAGGTGTTTTTTTGATCAATCTTTAAGAGTTCATCGAGATTGTCGTTGGTTGCTCCGAGATAAAACGAAAAGTTTGCAAGCGATTTCGTTGCTGCCAGAATGTTCCGTTCATGGAGTAATTCGCAGGTTACAGTTTGTGGTTTTACATTGGGCATATCCATAAACGATGTTATACCTCCTGCAACGGCTGCTCTCGATTCGGTATATAAATCGCCTTTATGTGTCAAACCGGGTTCACGAAAATGCACTTGATCGTCGATAACTCCAGGAATAAGTAGTTTTCCTTTTAAATCGACAGATGTATTTTGAGAGTATTGGGCAGGTATTGCACCTTCGAAAACCGATTCTATCAATTGGTTTGTAATAACAATACCACCAACGAACGATTTCTGTTCGTTAACAATTTGTGCGTTGTATAGTACTGTGGTGCTCATTATGCGCTTTTTTTGTAGTTTTTAAACCAGCTTTGTATTTTTAGTTTTATCACACCAAACACTGCTTCTTTAACAATGCCTTTGCTCATTTTCGAAGTACCTTCGGTTCTGTCGATAAAGATGATTGATACCTCTTTAATTTTAAATCCGAGCTTCCATGTTTTAAATTTCATTTCAATCTGAAAAGCATAGCCTTTAAATTGTATTTTATCTAATTCTAATGTTTCAAGTACCTTGCGACGATAACATTTAAATCCGGCAGTAGTATCGTGAACGGGCATTCCTGTAATAAAACGAACATATTTCGATGCATAATACGATAACAACAACCGACCCATCGGCCAGTTTACCACATTAACGCCTGTTACATATCGCGAACCTATTGCCAGATCGGCACCATCGTTATCGCATGCAGAAAGTAAACGCACAAGATCATCGGGATTGTGCGAAAAGTCGGCATCCATTTCGAAGATATAATCATATTGACGTTCAATCCCCCATTTAAATCCGGCTATATAAGCCGTACCTAAACCGAGTTTACCTTTTCGTTCGATTATTGAAATGCGTGAAGGATATTCTTCAATAAGTCGTTTTACGATTACAGCCGTTCCATCGGGAGAACCATCTTCAATAATAAGAATATGGAATTGAGGTTCTAAGGTGAGAACTTTTCTGATTATCCGTTCTATATTTTCCTTCTCGTTGTAAGTAGGAATGATAACTACGTTTTTAGACACTTTAGGTTTATTTGAAAGATTTTTTAAAAGTACGATATATACGCAAATGTAAAGAAATTAATTGTTTGATACAAGATACTTACGTGCATCAATTTTAATTTCTGTTGTTAACGCTTTTTTTGTATATTTATTTTTCAATGTTTTTATTGTATCTTTGTTATACGTTAGTCGTTATTAAGTACTATTTATTTTAAAAAAAATCAATTATGATACGAACTGTTCTAACCCCAAATGATTCCATTGTGTCTTTTTCTGTTCCCGAAAATTATGTAGGTCGACAATTGGAGATTATTGCATTTGTTGTTGATGATGTCAATGATGATATTATTTATGCTACAAAAGAGAAAAAAACATTTTCGGCTATAAAATTAAAGACAAAAGGATTTAAGTTTAATAGAGATGAAGCTAATGAACGATAATAGCTTTATCGATACTAATATATTACTTTATTGTTATACCGATGATGAATCAGATAAAAACAAGAAAGCTCTTAATATTTCAGATCTTACTAATGTCTTTATCAGTATTCAAGTTTTAGCTGAATTTTCAAATGTACTAAGGAAAAAATACAAATATCCTTGGAATGAAATTGAATTGTTATTATATGAAATAATTTCTGACTTTAATTTATTTGTTACTAAATCTACGACTATTGTTCTAGCATGCAGTATTGCCGATATTTATAAATACTCGTTTTATGATTCTTGCATTATTGCTGCTGCTCTTGATAGTAATTGTTCGATTCTTTATAGCGAAGATATGCATCATGGACAAATTATTGAAAATAAATTAACGATTATCAATCCATTTCTGTAACTATTGCTCTGCCTCTCCTGTATCATTTTATCACTCAAAAATCAATTATGACAAACAAAACCCAATCGAACATCATTCCAATGCTTATCATTGGCAGTCTTTTCTTTATTTTCGGTTTTATAACCTGGCTCAATGGTACGTTAATACAATATTTAAAAATTGCCTGCGAACTCAATACTTTTCAATCGTTGTTAGTAGCATTTGCTTTTTATATCTCTTATTTTGTGATGGCATTACCGTCGTCGTGGATTTTGAAGAAAACAGGTTTAAAAAAAGGTATGTCGCTTGGATTGGTAGTTATGGCAGGTGGAGCACTCTTATTTATACCCGCAGCTCATTCACGAACGTACGAAATGTTTCTAGCCGGATTGTTTATTATAGGTACCGGTCTTTCGATTCTTCAAACAGCATCAAATCCCTATATTACTATAGTTGGGCCGATAGAGAGTGCTGCTAAACGAATTAGTATCATGGGCATTTGCAATAAAGTTGCCGGTGTTATGGCTCCGCTTATTTTAGGAGCTGTTGTTTTGTCTGATGCCGATTCGTTGGTTGCAAAATTACAAGTAATGAATGCTTCGGAAAAAGTGGAACAATTGAATGAATTGGCTTCGAGGGTTATTGCCCCTTATGCTATAATGGCGGCTATATTAGTTGTGCTTGCTATTCTTGTTTCTTATTCGCCACTTCCTGAAATAGAAACAGAGGAAGAGGATGCTTCTGATTTGACGATAAACGAAAAATCATATATTATCGAATATCCCAATCTGGTATTGGGCGTTATTTCTTTATTCCTTTATGTTGGGGTAGAAGTAATGGCTGGCGATACTATTGGTATTTATGGCAAATCGCTTGGCATTCCATTATCGGAAACAAAAAACTTTACTGCCTTTACACTTGTTTCAATGATTGTTGGTTATGTTATTGGCATTGCAGCCATGCCTCGTTATATCAGTCAGGCAAAAGCATTGGCAATTTCTGCAATTACAGGAGTTATGTTTAGCATATTGTCTATTCTTAGTCACGGATATGTATCGGTGTTGTTTATTGCTCTTCTTGGGTTGTCGAATGCTTTAATGTGGCCCGCAATATGGCCATTGGCCATTCACGGGTTAGGCCGTTTTACCAAAACAGGTTCTGCTCTTTTAATTATGGCAATTGCCGGTGGTGCTTTACTTCCCTTATTATATGGACGCTTATCCGATTGTAAAGCTATTGGAAACCAACAAGCCTATTGGATATTAGTTCCCTGTTATTTGTTTATCCTTTTCTTTAGTACAAAAGGTTACTCTATGAAGAGATGGAAAGAGTAATCACAAAAAAAACTGTTTTTTATTGAGTTTTCATAATCTGATTTAAGCTCCCAACATGGCTTCTGCAAAGTTGAACATGCCTTCTGCAAACTTGTAGATGGCTTCTGCAAAGTTGTAGGTGGCTTCTGTAAAGTTGTAGGTGGCTTCTGCAAAGTTGTAGATGGCTTCTGCAAAGTTGTAGGTGGCTTCTGCAAAGTTGTAGGTGGCTTCTGCAAAGTTGTAGATGGCTTCTGCAAAGTTGTAGATGGCTTCTGTAAAGTTGTAGATGGCTTCTGTAAAGTTGTAGATGGCTTCTGCAAAGTTGAACATGCCTTCTGCAAAGTTGTAGATGGGTTCTGCAAAGTTAAACATGGGTTCTGCAAAGTTGTAGATGCTTTCTGCAAAAATGATGAGGGATCTTTGGGAGATGTTGAACGTTTATAATATTCCTGTGGAAACTTTAAATAAAATTGTAGTACTATATATCAATAGTTCGTTCAAAACATAAAGATATTTAAGCGGCCAAAGTGCCGAAAAACAAAAGTTCATTGACATGTTGACGATTTTTGATTGAGTTCGGGTTAATAGCGAACAAGCGGAAAAATCTTGAAAG